>JGI20163J26743_11538224_pt1 | contig 15847 bp, 14 predicted proteins | sample TergutCu122P1_FD_26743 | JGI IMG/M metagenome (IMG submission 26743) | reverse complement strand
AGCGGTGCTACGCTTAATGGAGCTGGAGGGCGCGGCGGCAACGGAGCACCCGGCGGGGTTATAATTGTATGGTAAACGATAGTAAAACGAAAGGAGAAATTTATGCCAATCGAAAGAAAAAAAGTAATGTTGGATGACGGCGGTATAACAATCGAAGAAATATATACAGCTTCAAGCCCACAGTCATATGCCGTTATCGAAAACGGGGTGGTCGTCAACAATATCGTAGTCGACGCGGACGAATATACGCCCGAGCAGGTACAAGACTTATTCGGCAGCGGGAACTTGTGCTGTCTTTTGCCCGAAGCCTATGGCATAGGAGATTTTTATGATGCGGCAACCGGTGAATGGACAAAAGCGCCGATGCCGGCTGACTTACCGGAATGTGATGATAATAATTTGAGAATTGAAAGGAGATAACTGATAAATGGAAAATAACAATTCGGAGGGTTACGGCGCTCTTTATGATTTGCCGTATAAAGGCGTTGACTGGAAAGCGGTAACAAGTGGCGAGCCCGTCGAAAATGACCAGCTTATGGAGCTGCTCATGAAGTATATGCCGAGGGATGAGCTAAGCGCGATTATAGAGGCTCTGATACATGAGAAGCTGGAGCTTAACTCGGACATTCTTGAGGCAATGAAAGTGTTTGCGCGGCAGTTGGAAACAATCATCGGGCGCGACGGCGGTTCTGACGAGCTGAACGAGATATTAAACAAACTCGCGGATATAATTGACATGGTGAACGACAACGAAAGCGCACTCAGGGACGACATTGACGCGCATAACAGCGATTTTGATGTTCACCTGAATGACCTTGACCGCAATACTCTCGACAGCGTAGAAGAGTACAGGGAAGCTGCTGAAAGGATGTTTAACGAAACGGTTGTCGTGCGCGAGCGGGTCGAGAGCGACAGGGCGGTGCTGGACAACCAGATCGGCATCCTGACAAGGCACATGGCTGACAGAGCAGTTCATTTTGATAGCAGGGCACAAAAGGACTCAGCATTGGCGATGAGAATCATAGAGTTTACAGACAATCGCAATTTCCCCCTTGTTTTCACTCCGAATGAAACGGAGATAAACTCTAATCGGCTTCATGTCCGCATCGAGCAGCTTGTCAACGGTTCGTATGTATCGCGCAATGATACCGTCACAATAAGCACCGACGGTACTATACGGGTTCAGGCGATAAAGCCTTTCACTGGCAGGATAACGATTATAACAGATTTCAAACAATTTTGGAGGTGATTTCTAGATGATAGAAAATATAGCAATGAAAACATTGAGCCAAGCTGAGCGGCTTGCGTTAAGTGAAGAGTTTCCAGATGAATTCCGGGTGGTTGCCGGAGATGACGGTTATCTGTGGCAGTACGACGGCAACGAATGGGCAAAAGGTATCGGCGTTCAAGGGGAACCGGGGATTCCGGGGCCTGCCGGGGAACAAATTCCATTTGTTGTATCGGCTGGCACAGCAACAGCCTTGACGGCAAATATACCCGGTTGGGCGGCATCCGACGGCCGTACTGTGCGCATACGCACTCATGTGGCTGTCGGAGCAAATGCCACATTAAATGTCAACGGCACGGGCGCGCGGCAGCTACGCACGCTAATGAACCAGCAGATTAATGCGAATATGGTTGCGGCAGACGCTGTGATTACGCTTGTATTTTTTAACGGTTTTTTTTTCTTACAGGCTAATGTGCTGCCTACCCCTCCTGCTCCTCCCGGCGTACGCGTACACAATGTAGCTATACCGAGCAATGTAGCAAGAACACAAGGAAGCTCTGCATCATACCAAAGGTTTACGTATGCAGCTGCATCGGCCGCTATAACTGGAGGTTTACCTGCAATAAGCCGCGTATTTTTCATTTGTGCTGAGATACGAGCTCATGCTGGGAACACTGGAACAGGTATGCGGGAGACCGTCAATATGTTGTGGCGTCCAGCACACACAACAGGGGTTTTTCAGTGGTTTAATAGATGGTTTTTTCGAGCTGCGAACAGCTCGTCGGCAAATGGACGCCTTCAGTACTGGTCAGTAAATACAACTACCTCAAGTACTAGTTGGGGAACCAACAATGAAAGGAATTTTCCCAATACAAGCGCGACTGCGCCGTCATTTGTATACAACGCCCCTGCGACACGCTATAAGGAACCGTGGGGAAGGATGACTATATGGTATATTTAAACAAAAAAATAAATTTAATTAAATTATTAATAATATTAGGAGAAAATGTATGATTGAAGTAAACATCAGATTAAAAAGCGGTAACGAAGAAACTTGCTTTGTGGACAAGAGTGTTGAAGAATTAAATTCTTTTTTGGAAAACTCAAACCAGCAGAAATTTCTAACTTTAAAAGACTCAAAATTTGGGATAACATCTATTTTATCGGCCGATTCTATCGAATCTTTGAATTTCAGGGAGACTTTGAATGCAAATAGTTGGCAATGGCATGAGCTGCGTGAAACTAAGCCGCAAGTAGGCCAGCAAGTATTGATAATGAAAAACCGAAGCGGTGAATACAGCGTGCTGACTTTCACTGAAATGCCAGAGCATCCTGAGGATTACTTTACCTGGATGCCTATACCATTCTCTGCAATCCCCAATACACAATAAGATGAATGGTGGGGTAAGAGGGCGGAACTGTCCGCCCTCTTACAATTTAGATTTAAGAAGGAGGAGAATAATAATTTGGTACATGTTAACGTAGGAAAAATAGAGCATAGGATAAATCGGCAAGAAGGTTCATTTCCGCTTCACAAAGTAATAGATGGATTTATGGAAGAATTTTTTACAAGACTAAACGCATCATTTCAAACGCACGACACAAATCCGTCACTTCCTCGTGTTAGAATTATAAAGAATGGCACTCGGATGTCAGCAGGTGATATGGACGAGAGTAATGGAATTTACTGCTGGGATTTCCAGATAACATTAGATAATGCAATAAGCCTGCCGATGAGGTTTTCGGCGGATACGAGAAGATCCATTACCAGCAATGTGCTTGCGCTTTTTGGAAGACCCAGACTCGGGGTAATGGGCGTGCGATGTATATCAAACCGAAATTTGAACCCTGACAGAGGCCGCCCAAGACTAAACTTGGGGCAACGCAGAAACACCAACGACATTATTATAAGGGGTGGCTTAGTCACGTGTTTTACGGATTTGACAGTAGGACTGACGGGGCGTGCGAGAATAACGCGCACAATTCCCGGTGTATCTTTGGTGACAGAAACCGGTACGGAACAAGTAGTGTGGAGCAATTTCAGCTATGTTCTGACAGAGAATGCGTTTCTCTTGTTCTCGCAACGAGACGGAGCGATAAAAAACATCGTTTCGTTCATACGAATGGAAGAGATGGGGCAACAAGGGGTCACCAGGTGGTACACGAACGGCTGGGCAAGTGATCTAGTATTAGATAGGCCAGTAGCGTTCGTAAGGTTGAGGCAGGGTGACCAATGGGACAGAGTCGTAACAAGGGTAAACTTAAATATAGGTGTTGCTCCATACACTGTAGCAAGAGGTAATAGGGATAATATGCGGGTATTTGAAGCCATGGGGGTGAACTTGTCCATTGCACCGCATACGCGCATCGGGCAAGTTTCCAGCGATACTTTCCGGGGCTTAAATATGAACACTATGGAGCCTGATTTCAGCCGCCACTTCGCCGGCATTATGAACACTACGCCGATAGGTTTCCGCAGAGTTGCCGAAATATGCGGCGAGCGGCAGGTCACCCTTCTTGCAAACAGGATTGGAAGTCCGATATATAGAACGATATCAGATTTTTTAGATAATAGAGTTACGGCACAAGTGTTAAGGCGCATAAATACGAATATAATTTTCCGCAGAGGGCATTTGCTTGGAGTATTAAGGTCTGCAACGCACCATTTATATAATATGCGGTATACCTTCAGCGATCGTGTAACAGGTCAACGTATTTTTCCTGCAGGAAATATGAGAATGGGATCTGTTTTGCGGGGAGGCAACTTATCAGATAATGCGTGCGGGTGGGTAGCGGCGTATAATGCGTTTATTGAGCTAGGCAGATTTGTACATCCTGCTGATATAATAAGATTTATCGAACGCAACAACGGGCTTATACTAGATGGACTCCTCGGAACAAATCTGATGATATATACGCGGCTGTTCAGTAATTGGAACCTCAGAGCGAGCATTATAACAAGGGAACTCAATCTTGACCATCACGCGCGTCGGGCTAGGACGGCTATTTTGTGTTATTGGAATCCTAATGCACCATGGAGAGGAGCGCATTATATCACTATTACTTGGGATGACGAGGACAACGAGTATAGAGCATGGAATGTATTTGGCAATGACACATCCAGCCGTCTCTATAGCTCTATAGAGGCTATTTTAACGGAAACAGAACCGCCACAAGGCTTGGGCAGGCGTACGTTCATCGCCCTGATAACGATTCAATAAAGGAGTTTGCTTTTCATGAAACGCATGGTTTTATCAATTATCACAGTTTTTGCAATCATTATATTATTATCAAGTTGCGGGGTAGTGATACCCGGATCTCCGATATCATTTGCCAATACGAGATGGGTAGCTCAGGGATTCGATATGTTTTTCGAAGTTGGAGTATCTCACGGAGTAATATATGGTCAAATAATTATAGACGGTGAAATAAAGGAAATAACAGTAGAGATGGATACCGGTATGAGCATACATTTCTTTATATTGACCGAAGATAGACGTATTCCACTATTCTTAGGTTCTAGAAATTGGAATCTATTCGGAATCAGAAGTGATATGATTGTTACAAGATTTGATGGGTGCGCTGGGATAATAGATTCTTTCTTTGACGAACCAATCACTCAAATAATTTTCGTGAAAGAAGATTTGACAGACCCCACGTATATAGTAAAGCATCCAACAGAAGGCATCTGGAAGAGCGGCGAACTTGGTATTACTATAGATTTCAATACCCAAATTTCGGAGCTTGATTGTCTGCACCACAGCAGTTTTAGAGGAACGGCTATATTGGACGGTGAGCTGATGGAAATAATATGTGACATAGTATACGGAACTGTTGTGATTTTTTTGGTGCCGAAAGATGGTGCAACAATTGATCACCAACGCCCCACTCAAGGAGGCTTTTTCAGATTCAGAAGCGCCGAGGAAGATTCAGGTACGATGACTTTTGTAGCAGATAATAGGTCGCGATTATACACTTTTATAAGAGTGGAATAAACACATTTCAAAATAGTGCTCAGGCAGAGTACCCTTTCTGTGTTAGCCTGCGGCTGGGTTGCGGCGTATAATGCGTTTTATGCGATAGGGCGATTCGTACACCCTGCGGAGATAATACACTTTATTGAATCAAATAACGGCCTTCTAATGGACGGGCGGCTTGGAACCAGTCCAATGATATACAGGAATTTGTTCCGGCGTTGGAATGTAAGGACAACGACAACAACGACGAATCGCAACCTTGACAACCTTGCGCGCCGTGCCGGAGTGGCAATTCTGTGCTATTGGAATGAGGACGGCATTAAAAGCGGCGCGCACTATGTTACTATCAGATGGAACGCAGCAGCAAACAATTATACGATGTGGAATAAGCGCGGCGTCCCTACGATTAATACGATAGACGATTTTCTGAGAGATGAGACAAGCGGGTTCATCGCAATGATTGCTATTTGGTAGCATTGGCTATTTTTATTAAGGAGCGTGTAATTGTGAAAACGCGAATTTCAAAAAAATCCACTGTACCCATTCTTATCGCAGCGATATTAGCACTGACGGGAATCATGATCTCAAGCTGCGTAGATCTTTTTGGCGGTATACGTCCGGAAGATTTTCCAGATACAAAGTGGGTGGCGCAAAATCCGAATATGTTTTTTGAAGTCGGGCAAGTAGGGATAGTGTACGCGCAAATAAATGATCCGGTACGTGGTGCTATAGAGATAGGCGTATCAATGGGTCCTAGCGGTAGAGGTGTAAGCTTTAGCGCGATGTCTACTATTGAGGATCGCCTTAGCAATACCAATTTTTCGGAACGTACATTTCGCGGACTCGCCGACTTCAGCGAGGAGAAAATGGTCGTTAGAATAACACACAACAACAGCGAGGGACTTCTTAGTGAGGAAGTATCAGAAATAGTCTTTATCAGAGAAGAATTAACACACCAAACGTATATAGTAAAATATCCAGCGGGTGGAGTTTGGACAAGCGAAGGAATGGGCGTTACTATAGATTTTGATGACCAGTTAGAAGATCCTCCAACAGGGCGATACTATGGCACCAGATTCGGAGGAACAATCATATTTGACGGAGAACTGTGGGAAGCTACATGTCGGGTCAGCGCAAACGGACATACTACCATTTCTACAGTACGTGAACAGATGGCAAGCCTCAATCCGGAATGCACGGATAGTGTGGCTAAATGGGACAGAAAAAGAAGGTGGCCCGCTCGTTGGGGGTTTTTCAGGTTTAGAAGCGGCAAGGAAGATTCAGATACGATGACTTTTGTAAGAACCACCGAATCAACAAGATACACGTTCGTGCGAGTGGAGTAAGCACGCATCGAAAGGGTACTCGGTGCGGAGTACCCTTTCTTTGTTCGTACGTGCGGGCATACATACATGCTCACATAATCATAGGCTCGCAACTTTTCACCAACGCATCAACTATCGCCGTCTGACCATCAATCCATGCTTTGAAATCATCAACCTCAAGCTCGCCTTTTAATCTAACGCCGTCCGAGCGATACGTTTCAAACGCCACCGTCGCTTCAGCTATGACAGCTTCGGCAGCGTTTTCTTTTTTCAGCTTGCGTATACGGTTGTACCAATAATCATAAGTTGTCCCGTAGAGCTGCTCGTTTGCCGAAGCCCTCGAACGCTCAACAGACTGCCGCTGATTTTCGGTGGATTGTTTGGCACGGCATACATCACCACAAAAGTTATAATGCCGATGCGCAAGAAAATCCTGCCCGCATATCCGGCAGTGGTTAAATTGCAGCCCCCATTCCTGTATGCGCGTCAGATAATAGAACAGCAGCGGCTGGAAGGAATTATACGCCACGATACACTCAACCGCATTCTTCGCGTTGTACCACAAATCCAAACGGCTTTCGCCGTGCAGAACAGCATTATCTGAAAAATTATACTTTATTTCCTGCCAGTCTTTGTTTCCATATAATCGAAAAGGCTTGTACAGCACACTAAGACGGGTTTCTAATTCCTTTGAACCATGATTCATGTTGTAGCAGTTCAAATATTCAATCCATGTCCGCATGGCGGCGTACTTCGCAACGGGTACGCCGCTTTCGTATTTCTCGCGCAGAAATTCAAGCGGTTTCTCCGCCGCCCTCAAATATATCAGGTATTTTTTGTACCCGTCAAGCAGCTGCCCTATTATTTTCTGCCATTGATGCCCCGCATCGGTTTCAAAAGTGAAAAATATATTGCCCAGCGGCGCAGTTTCGTTAAAATACAGGTCGCCCGTGCCCTTCTGTAAAAAACTCCGCACCTCGTTCTCCTCGCCGATGACAATCCGCTCATTGACTTTCTTCTGATTCAGGCACAGTGCAAAAATTATGGGGGCTTGATAATCCGATTTCTCCTTTGAAAATGTAAATTTCATACTAACCTCGCTTACGACTATTATTTTTGTTTTAAAATATTTTATTATATTATATCACAAATCGCTTGACAATGCAAGTATTTTATGATATAATTCATTGTACGAACAAAATTTATTTTAAATAACCGTAAAAAGGAGTGGTTTTTATAGCGAGAAAAGTCAAATTAGAGAAAATCGAGAGTGTCAGCAAGGAAATCGAAGCACTTAAAAAAGAGTATAGCGAAATGATGAAGCTGTACAAACAGCAAGAGCAAAAGGAACGAACCCGACGCTTATGCAGCCGCGGCGGCTACCTCGAAAGCCGCCTGCCCGAAACAATAGCTCTTACAGACAACCAATACAAAGTGTTCCTTGAGAGCACGCTGATGCGCGACAAGGGACGCAGTATCTTGGACTGGGTGAAGAGCAAGGACATCGTGAATATCGGGATTAACCCGGAAACGCAGAACAGGCAGGTCACCTTGGGGAACGGCGAGATACACGACATTTAGACGAACCGCCGGAGGCAGGGAGATACATTACGGAGTAATGGCGCACTTATATACCACACTCGCGTGGTATGTGCGTTTCCTGCCGGGGGGCGTTTTGCCCTATCGGTACAAAAGAAGAGCGTAAGGAGTGGATTGATGGCGATTTTCCACCAAAGCATAAAAATAATCAGCAGAGGCAACGGCGGCAAGTCCGCTGTTTCGGCGGCGGCTTACAGGGCGGGTGAAAAAATACAGTCCGAGTATGACGAGCGAATAAGCGACTATACCCGCAAGGGCGGCATTGTTCATACCGAGATTCTATTGCCTGCCAACGCTCCGCTCGAATACTCGGACAGAGCGGTTCTGTGGAACGCCGTTGAAAAAATCGAAAAGGCGAAAAATGCACAGTTAGCTCGGGAGGTTGAAGTTGCCCTGCCTGTGGAATTGACGGAAGCGCACTATATAGCCCTTGTACGCGAATATGTGGAAAATACGTTTGTTCGGCAGGGCATGGCTGCCGATGTCTGCATACATGATAAAGGCGACGGCAACCCCCATGCCCACATCATGCTGACGATGCGGCCGTTCAACGAGGACGGCTCTTGGGGAGCTAAACAGAGGAAAGAGTATATCCTTGACGATAACGGCGAAAAAATCTATAACAAACAGAAGCGGCAGTACAAGTGCAGGTCAATTCCGACAACTGACTGGAATGAGCAAACCAAAGCGGAGGAATGGCGATGGGATTGGGCGTCCTGTGTGAACAAATTTTTAGAGCGTGGAAATGTTGCGGAGCGCATTGACCACCGTTCATACGAGCGGCAGGGCAGCGGGCAAATCCCGACTGTGCATCTCGGCGTTGCGGCTCACCAAATGGAGAAGCGCGGAATCAAAACAGAGCGGGGCAACCTCAACCGTGAAATCAGCGTTACAAATCTGAAGCTGCGTCAGCTGAAAGCGCGGATTAACAAGCTCCAAGACTGGCTGAATGAGGAGAGTGCTAAAACAGAGCAGCCTACCCTTTACGATGTTGTCTCCAATATCCTTGAACAAAATGAGCAGGACGGCGCGAGCCGGTACAGCATGGTTCGAAATCTAAAGGCTGCTGCGCAAACGCTGATATTCCTGCAAGAAAATGACATCATGTATATTTCAGAATTAGACGATAAAATCAAAGCTATCTCCGAGCAGAACAGGAATATGCAAGATAAATTAAAGCCGATAGAACGCAGGCTGACCGTTTTGAACGAGCATATCAAGCATACTGAAAATTACCAGCAGTACAGAGCTGTTTACAAGAAATATGAAGGCATGGACAATCCAAATAAGAGAGGCTTATACCAGCGGGATAACTACAGCGCGATTTTACGCTATGAAGCAGCGTTGAAATATTTCAAGGACAATTCTTTTGGTAACGATTTGCCATTAGCTAAATGGAGAGCCGAGCGGGACGTGCTTACCTCCGAAAAAGCAGAGATAGACAAGGTATATGTACCGCTCCAAAACGAAGCTGCCACCATTGAGCGCATCAGAAAAAATGTACGCGAGATTATATGTCCCGAAATGCAAGACACAGCTCTCACAACACAACCGCGAAGCATTCCAAACAAAAAATCCCACGCCTTGGACATTTAGGGTTTCCGACAAAAAAACGCTTGACAGAAATTCCTACGCATGGTATAATATTATTACCGAAAAAACAAATAGAAAAGCCTTTATATATGCTGCCTGAACGGTAATCAGTCCGTTCCAACGTCTATTTGCGTTGTCGGTGGGCGGCATGTATAAGGGCTTTTCTGTTTTAAAATGGAGGTGAGATAAATTAAAAAAACAAAATAAAAAAGGTTAATGCTTATAGCTTGGCGGCTCGCATTAACCACAAACAACAGGCGAAGCCCGTATGTATACTTATATTATAGCATATATACGAGCCTTTGTCAAGTATTTATATTTGGAAAAAGGAGCGTATTTTTTTATGAAAGAATTAATCAGAGTTTTCGAGTATGATGGCAACGAAGTTAGAACAGTAGAAGTAAATGGCAGAACATGGTTTGTCTTGAAAGATGTTTGCAGAGTATTAGATATTAAAAATCATCGGGATGCGACTAAAAGTTTAGATGAAGATGAAAAGGGGGTCGCTAAAAGCTACACCCTTGGCGGAGAACAAGAAATGCTTATAATAAGCAAAAACGGATTATACAGGCTGCTCTTTCGCTCAAACAAGCCCCAAGCAAGAGAATTTACCCGCTGGGTTATCCATGAAGTTCTGCCGTCAATCGAAAAAACCGGGCAATATTCTATGTTGGGCAGCAGGATGCAACATGATGCAATACCAATTAATATTGATTCGTGGTATAATGGAGATTATATTGAGAATATAAATATTAATTTGCTGGAGAAAGAAAAGGGAAGTCTGAATATGACAATAGAAGATTTAAAAAAACTGCCCATTTGGGTAAACTGGAAGCTCGAAGAACGCGACGGCAAACAAACTAAAGTGCCATATAATCCGCGTACCGGCGGCAAAGCACAGACTAACAACCCCGGTACATGGACGGATTATGATTTTGCCATAAGAAAATCTGAAAATATCGGCTTTAATTTCGCTGACGATATCGCCGGAATTGATATTGACAATAAAACAGGCAACCCAGAGCTTGACAAGCAAGCTGAAACCATATTAACTCTATTCGCTGACACCTATGCCGAGCGAAGCCCATCCGGGACTGGTTGGCATATTATTTTCAGATTCGACAAGTCTAAAATCCCGACAAGTGCTGACGGCAAACTTGACAGCAAATATTATACTAACAACCCGAACATAAACTTAGAGTGTTATTTTCCCAGCTTGACTAAAAAATATTTCACTTTCACCGGGCAGGGCAACGGGAAAAATATCGAGAATATGACAGAGCAAGTTTTGATATTTCTTGAAAATTATATGTTGCGCGAGAATTTCAAAAAGAAAAATAATAATTATGTAGCAAAAAATACCAGCTTAACAACGGCAGAAAATAGTGCGGAAACCAGCTCGGCACCAGCGGAAAATAATGCAGAAAATAATTATGTAGCAAATTATGGTAACATTCTCGAAAAAGCGAGATTCTCAAGAAGCGGCAGGAAATTCAGCGCATTATATGACAGGGGCGATATAAGCGGATATAACAGCCATAGTGAGGCTGACCAAGCTCTGTGTAATATTCTCGCATGGTGGTTGCAGGGCGACTTTAGCGAGATAGACAGCTATTTCAAGTTATCGGGATTATACCGCGCTGATAAATGGGAACGGAACGATTATAAAACTGTCACCATAGAGAAAGCTATTGAAAGCTGTGGAGGGCAATATTATACGCCAAAGCCACCGCCTGGCAGACCAAAAAAAGAAAAAATCGAAAAAGTATACACCCCGGAAGAACAGAATGTTTTAAATCAAATTATAGAACATTACGGCATTTATGATGAGGAGAAGCTGACTATTTCCGGTGTTGCCTTGCACCTGCACAACAAGAACATAAGCGTAAAATATGACGAGATTACCCGTAAAATCAATACAAATGGGCTTGAAAAGTGGGATAACGAGTATTTGACCGGGAACTTGCCCATCATTATTTATAATGATTTGAATTTGGATTATAAAAAATGCACTATGAATGTTGTTCAGGATTTTCTAAAAGTTATCACCATGCAAAACGCTTATAATCCTGTGCTTGACATGATAAATAGCTGCAAATGGGATGGAATCGACAGACTGCCGGAATTATTCCGTATTATGCGGATAGATGATAATGACAGCTTAAGTAAAACGCTGATTTATAAGTGGCTCTGGCAGAATTTGAGTCTGCTCCGAAATAAAAAAGACAGTAATTTCGGAGCAGACGGGCTTCTCGTGCTGAAAGGCGGTCAGGGTATAGGCAAAACAAGTTTCGCCCGTAAAATGGCTTTGAACGACGAATTTTTCGGCGAAAGCCTGACTTTGGATATTAGGGACAAAGACACTGTTTTACGCGCTATAAGCTGCTGGATAGGCGAGCTTGGCGAAATCGAAAGCACTTTCAAGAGCGATATAAATGCAATCAAGGGGTTTATAACCTTATCCACAGATAAGGTTAGAGTGCCTTACGGTCGGGAAGCCGATGATATTCCGCGCCGGACTTCGTTCATCGGAACATGCAACAGCGACGAATATCTCATCGACGAAACCGGCAACCGCCGCTACTGGACTGTGCCAATTGACGAGCGCATGGATTTGGACGCGCTTGAGAAATTTGATATGCTTCAGCTTTATTTGCAAATCAACGAAAAAGCGAAGGATAATATACAAGGATTCCGCCTCACTTGGGAAGAAAACCAGCAACTTGCAGAGCGTAATGGGCAGCATGAAAAACTGCTGAAAGGCGAACACGAGATAAAGGATATTTTATATAAGGCTGAACGGGACGAATTAAAATTCGAAGAAATGACCGTGACGGAGTTTAAAGAATTATATCCTGTATTAAAAAACTATACAGCAAATCAAATTGGAGTCGCACTAAAAAAGCTCGGAATAATAACAGAGCTTAAACGCAAAGACGGAAAACCACAAAAGGTTGCTAATTTACCCCGTCTAAAATATAGATTAGATTTTAAAGATTTTAATTGAAAAGTGTAGCGACGTAACGACACGTAACGACGCTAGAAAAAAGTGTCGTTACATTTTTTTTGCCCATTTTACCTGATATTAATAACAAGTGTAACGACGTAACGACACTTTTATCAAAAAAAACTATAAAAAATAAATAAATAATTAATAATAATAATTATTTATTTATTATATATGTTCTATACCGGTTTTGTCGTTACGTCGTTACATACAATAATTCTATTCGATATAATGGGGTAAAAATGGTGTAACGACACTTTTTTTTATGTTGTTACAGTTCTGCTAATTTTTAGTCAAATTCCTGTGATAAAATGGGGTGTAACGACACTTTTTCAGTAAAATCAGCGATTTTTAAAATGATTAATTGAATTTAAAAATTTTAAATTAATTAGATTGTGTCATTATTTTGAAGGTATCGCGAACGGTAAAGTAGACGGACACATTTGAGCTGGATTCAGCTCAAGATTGAACCAATGAGGACTCTCCAAATTTGGGGAGTCCTCTAAACTCATTTTGCCGTTCATATGCACACAAAGTTGCACATGAAGCGACACTTTATGCTTGACAAATATAAGGCAAAGTGATATAATATTAATACACAAGAAGATGCACAAAAAAAGCTGAAAGGGCGAGGCTATGAAAGCGGATATAATTGTTGTAACGAACCAGAAAGGCGGCGTAGGGAAAAGCACGACTTCCGAAGCGTTAGCGGAAGGACTTTTTGATAAGGGGTGCAAAACTTTATTAATTGACCTTGACCCGCAATGCAGTATCTCTTTAACGGCGGGGACGGATTTGAGTAATCCAAGCTCGTATGAACTTCTGACGAGCGAAATTGACACACAGGAAGTCACACAACAGCGCGCACATCGAACCGATATAATATCGGCAAATAAAAATCTGATAAAGCTGGAAGTAGAATTGAGCGCGACTGGGAAAGAATACAGATTAAAAGAAAGACTTGTGCCTCTAATGCCAGTATATGATTATATAGTCATAGACACGCCGCCGGCTTTAGGGATAATCACTATAAATGCACTAACGGCCGCTAACAGCGTTATAATACCCGCGCACGCCGATTTATACAGTTTGCAGGGCATCGGACAGTTATATGAAACTATCGGGGCTGTGAGAGCCTATACTAACCCCAATTTAAATTTGAGCGGGATATTGTTGACACGGCATAATTCGCGCAACATATTAAGCCGGGATATGGCATACACCGCGAAAAATACAGCCGCTGACATCGGAACTTTTGTGTATGATACTGTTATACGCGAGTGTATCGCCTTACGCGAAGCGCAAGCGAGCCAACAAAGCATATATAAATATGCGCCTAAGAGCAATGCCACTCAAGATTATCTCTCTTTTGTGGATGAATTTATAAAACGGAGGAAACAGCCATGAGTAAAAAAAATTTTAAGGATAGCCCGGCATTAGCTTTTATAAAGCCGCAAAGTAACGCACATGAAGCACTACAAGAAGATGTGCAAAATGATACACATGAAGAGGCATATAAAAAAGCATATGATGATACACATAATCATGCACAAGAAAATGCGTCAGTAAGAGGAGGCTATGTTAGGACGCAGGGCAGAAAAGGGTACAAAAAACCGAGGATTAATCTCGCTTTTGACAGCGTGGCTTTTTTAGATAAAATACGCGAATATGCTGAAAGCGAAGGCAAAAGTATAACCCAGTTTGTGAATGATTCCGTCGCTTGTTATATCGAGCGTAAAAGTAAAGAGGGGACAGAAAAATGAAAAAATTTAACGTGACCGGGCTTTGTATTCCCGAAGAAGATTATATGGTAGATATAAGCAGTAAAATCGCTCAGATAAAAAAGCTCATAGACGGACGCAGTTATTTTACTATAAATAAGGGGCGGCAATACGGCAAAACTACGACGTTAAATGAGTTAAGCAAAACTTTGCGCGGCGAATATATCGTAGCAAAAATTAGTTTTCAAGGGATCGGTGATGAGAGTTTTGCGTCGCCGGAGATGTTTTGCGCTGTTTTTATAAAGCAGGTAGGGCGGGCGCTGAAATTTTCGTCTGCCTCAAAAGAATATATAGACGAATGGTTAAGGCATGATATAAAGACGTTTGACGGTTTGAGTGAGCATATCACAAATATGTGCGAGGGAAAAAAAGTCGTTCTGATGATAGACGAAGTAGACAGAACAAGTAATAATCGCGTGTTCCTGCACTTTATTGATATGCTCCGTGATAAATTCCTTGCGCGGCGCGCGGGAGAAGATTATACGTTTCACAGCGTGATTCTTGCGGGAGTTTATGATATAAAAAATATAAAATTGAAGCTCATCAAAGAAGGATTATATACTCCGAGCGGCACGGAAGATAAGCTATATAATTCGCCGTGGAATATCGCTGTGGATTTCAAAGTGGATATGTCGTTCAATCCTGCGGAAATTGAGACAATGATTAAGGACTACGAGGCGGATCACATGATCGGCATGAATATCGCCGAAATATCGGAAGAAATCTATGTTTACACGAATGGCTACCCGTTTTTGGTGTCGCGGATTTGCCAGCATATTGATGAGCAGCTTGAGCAAAATTGGACGCTTTCGGGGATACAAGCAGCTGTGAAGATACTACTGACAGAAGCAAACACTTTGTTTGACGATTTATTTAAAAACCTTGAAAATAACCCTGATTTATATAAACTGATATACGATATGCTCATCGTTGGGGACAAATTGACGTTTAATATCGACAATCCTGTGATAAATACGGCCCTTATGTACGGCATTATAAAAAAATCAGAGCAGTTTTTGCAAATATCAAACAGAATATTCGAGATAAGAATTTGCGAATATTTTATTTCAAAAGATGAGCTGAAAGAGAAAAAGAAGATAAACGGCGTATTGCAGAGCGATGTTATTGAGAGCGGTAGGTTTAATATGGAATTATGCTTGCGTAAATTTGCCGGGCATTATGCTGAGTTATTTAACGAAACAGACGCTGAATTTTTAGAGCGTCACGGGCGTCTATTATTTTTATCGTATCTGCGCCCGCTCATCAACGGGCAAGGCTTTTATCATATAGAAAGCCAATTCACTGATTTAAGGCGCATGGATATAGTGGTCGACTTT
>JGI20163J26743_11538226_pt1 | contig 15914 bp, 11 predicted proteins | sample TergutCu122P1_FD_26743 | JGI IMG/M metagenome (IMG submission 26743) | reverse complement strand
CAAAACTTTGAGCATAAATCACAATACCAAATGATCCCAGGGCTGTAGAAATAGTGGTTCCTAAAATACGCATCTTATCCACATTTATCCCAGAAGCTCTAGCATAAGAAGGATTGGCTCCTGCTGAACTCATCTTCATCCCAAGGCGACTCCTTGTAAATATGTACATTAAGACACACATAATAAAAAACGTAATTAAAAGACCGCCTCTGATGGTCATAGCTCCAATATTAAAACGGAGCATATTGTCTAAGACTCTTTCAAAGTCATCTTGCAGGTTAATCATCTGACGTAATCCTTCTCCTCTACCTGGCAGTATCATTACACTAGAAGAAACAGGAATAGTGGCCCATACAATATTAAATAGAGCTACCCCAGAAAAGCCTACATACACCGAAATGGCCATCTCGCTACCTTTAACTTTATTTAGCAGCAGACCATATAACACACCCATAAAAGATCCAAATATTACTCCTAGAACAAGAGCCACGCCAAGCCCCGTCAGAGCAAACAAAGTTTCATTTGTAACGAAATCAAACAAACCTCTGTAACGCATCTCAAGACTAAGAACAGCACCTAGCAATCCTCCTACAATTCCAATAGGTACCCCAAAATTAGGTCCGATTCCACTTTGGATTGCAGGAACCATGGCCAAAACCAAAATACCCCAAGCTCCCCAACGGGTAAACATATCCCCTAAAAAGCTTGGTACATTCATACCAGCAAAATGTGCCGTTACTATAAGTGTTATAAGAAAGAGGATAATGATAATTCTAGGCAAGCCAAACTCTGCAAGCTTCTTTCTAATCATAGTAGCAACATCATTTTTTTCAACATCGGCTATTACAACCTTTTCTTTCTCTGACATTACTAAACCTCCTCTCCTATTTCATCTTTAGAAATTCCACTCATAGCTAAACCAAAGGCCACGGCAGAGGCATCTGGTGGTAAAATATCTACAATCTTTCCATCTGATACAATTGCAATTCTATCACAAATACTTCTTAGTTCGCCCAACTCACTACTAACCATTATAACAGTTACCTCATCTTCTTCACGTAATTTGGTTAAATAGTTAAGAATTAGTTCTTTAGCACCAATATCTATTCCTCTTGTTGGCTCAGAAACTACTAAAATTTGAGGGTTTAAGGTTAAAGCAGAAGCCAAACAAACCTTCTGCTGGTTTCCACCAGATAAGGTTCCCACAAGCTGCTGTGGTCCACGACAACGGATATCCAATAATTTAATCATTTCCTCAGCGTGCTTAAGTACTTTTCTTTTGCTTAATAAGTTCTTCCTTAAAAATCCACCTCTAATAGCCATCTGGCGAAACATAATATTATGTGCAATACTTTCATCCAAAAGAAGCCCTACTCCTCTTCTATCTTCAGAAACAAAACCACATCCTTTTGTGAGAGCCTCTCCCAAACGTGTTAGGTCTAGTGGTTCTCCAAATAACTCCACATACCCTTCTGCTGGGAAAAGTCCATTTATACCATTAGGGATTCCAACCTTTCCTTGACCTGCCATTCCGCCAATGCCGAATATTTCTCCTTTTTTCACTTCAAAAGAAATACCTTTAACATTTTCGCCAGGCATCTCAACATGCAAATCCTTCACTTTTACAGCAACAGGAGCATCTGCAAGAGCAAATTGTCCTTCTGTTGCTTTCAAATCTTCTACCTCTCGCCCAACCATTAACTGAGCAATTTCTGCTAAATTAGTTTCACTAATGGGCTTAGCTCCTACCCTCTTACCATCTCTAAGAACCGTCATATCTGTAGCTACATCCATAACTTCAGAAAGACGATGAGTAATAAATATTATGGCAATTCCTTTTGCTGCAATTGAACGCATTACCTCCAAAAGCCTGGAAGCCTCATCTTCTGTAAGTACGGCCGTAGGCTCATCAAATACTAAAAGCTTAATATTAAGTTTATCTATTTCTCTGGCAATCTCCACAAACTGCATATATCCTACAGGGAGACCTGCTATTCTCACATGCTCTTCAATTCCCATCCCAATAGCATCAAGGGACTTTCTAGCATCTTGATTCATTTTCTTATGGTTCAATTGCTCTAAATTTTTTCCAAATATACGACTTAAGGGTGTTTGCAAACTGTCCTCACGTCCTAGCTTAATATTCTCTGTAAGGGTAAAAGCTGGAATAAGCATAAATTCCTGATGAACCATTCCAATTCCTGCTTCTAAAGCATCATTAGGACAGGTAAACTTCACATCCTTACCGGCAACTTTAATTGTTCCGTCAAAGCCCCCTGTATCACGAATCACAGTCATCCCAAACAATATGTTCATTAATGTGGATTTACCAGCACCATTTTCTCCCAATACAGCATGAATTTCTCCAGGCTTAATATTTATTGACACATCATCCACTACCACATTATCACCATATTTTTTGGTTATGTTCTTCATTTGCAGTACATAATCCTCTTGCAAAAATGTATCCTCCTCTATTATTATCTAATCAATTCCTCATACGTTATAGCACGTATTCCTCGAAGTTTTTTTGCTTGATAGACAATTTCAATTAAATTTCCTAGCAAGTAAAAAATCTTGATGAATTCAAATACGCTTATTCATTTATATATCTACAGCGAAAAAGTTAGAGCCTGTCATAGACAGGCTCTAACGAAAACCCGTTTTACGATACAATTACCAAATCACAAAACATGTTTTAGAATGTAACGAAACTGGATAGTACTCTGTACATATTCTCAAGTACATCAACTTCATTTCCATCATCGTCAAATATCGGCCAATTTCTTATTTCAATATCAGCACCAAATTGACCAGCTACTTCGAGAAGAAGACGTTGTACTACTTCAGGGTCATGACGACCATTGGTTCTGCCCTCTAAATATTCGATGGAGTATAATACGCCTACTTCAACAAATACCATGTTAATTGGTACAGGCCAAGTAGAGATACGTCCAGATGCTCCTGCTGCTCCAACTGCATCATGAAGTGCATTAATTAGGAAGTCCATATCTCCTGCATTCTCATCAGGAATGGATACGTTAAATGCTGATGGTAAAGCATGTAGTGGACTTGGGCAACATTGAAGTGGATATAATCCGCCATATGCAGCAATCTGAGTTATCAAAGGCTCTTGCATACCACAGTTTGTGGAGAAGAATGCTGTATACGGACCATGCTCCTCAATCCAGCGTGGTAAGTTCTCGTTAATAAATAATTGAGCTTGAGCAATACCTTCTGACATTGGGTCAGGAGCAGTAATCTCAACCCACTCCATACCATAACTTTCTGCTGTTTCCATTAATAGCTCACGACGAGCTGCAATGTTTTCCATACCTAAGTGACGTGGGAAAGAAACGTGTGCAAATGTATCAGCACCCATTCTCGCAGCTTGCTCAACAATAACTCTACCCATAGAAAGGTCGTCAGAAATTAAGACAACGTCTGCAGCCGCTGCAACCTCTGCAGGTGGCTCATGGGTTACACCAAAGAAGAATAAAATGTCAGGCCCAAATAGCTCATGGACGCTTTCTACAGCTGCGATAGCACCAGGAACTGCTTGTACGAATACAATAGCTTGGGCTCCTGCATCAACTAGAGCTTGAATGTTAGCAATAGTTGTGGGAATCTCAGCACCGAAATCATCTGGATATGTAGATGTAACAATGTGGTCAGGACCAAAACGCTCTAACATGTTTTGAGCAGCTAAGAACTCTTCTTCACCTTGAGTTACTGTTCCTGTCATGATTCCAATCTTCCACTCACCAACTTCCACAATCTCTGTACCTTCTGGTAAGTCGTCGTCATCATCTGCTGGCTCTGGATCTGGATCAGCTGGCTCTTCTACGTCTGGCTCATCCGGTGGGTCTGGAGCTGCTGGTGCTTGAGCACAAGCCATTAATCCAACTACCAACAAAAGACTTGCTAATAATGCAATAAATTTTTTCATAAATACTTCCTCCTGATTTTTTTTTAATAATTTATGAATTGTTTTCACTGTAAACTATAAAAAAATTACTACTTGTCAAATTAAAACAAATTCCGAATCCTTTTAAAGTATACAGCTACTGATTATTGTACACGAGGTTTCGAAATTTGTAAAGAAAATATCTTTCATAATTATACGAAAAATATACAAAATTTCACGTTTTTGCCCTTATTATATTGCTATTATGAAAGAACCCATGAATAAACTTGCATTTTTTCAATAAACCTAAATTTTATTTAGGAATTTTCCCTTCCTGTCACCTTAATGTTCGATATAAGACATCCAAAGCCCTAATGGTTTCTTCCTTTGTTTGTAACCCTGCCAGATAGGCTTGTAATGGCTCTGCTAGCTGTACCATAAACCCTTGGGGCCAATACTCCCACCCAAAACCTTCAAAAGCCATACCAATGTCAATATAATGGCCCATATCCTGATTCAAAGCTCCTAAACCTGAAATATCTACGCTGTAAAAGGGCGGAACAACTTGGTCTATCTCTACTAGATATTTTTGGGCATTTTCGTGCCACCAATTTAAAAACTCCAAGGCTTCCTCCAGCATTTCCGAATTTCGATTTACACTTATTCCAGTTGTATTAGCAACTTTTAGCTTATTCCTTGAGGGCTCGTTTGAAAGAGGCACTGGGAAAATCCCAAAATTCATCTCGGGATTAAACATTAATACACTGCGCTCAACCCAGGTTCCTTGCTTCATCATAGCCATTTTCCCTGCTGCAAAATCAGGATACTGATCTAAGGTGTTGTACCCTAAAGACCTTTGCCCCCAGCCGTAATCCATAGTCATATCAAACAATTCAAAATAAGCACCTATATACCTTAAGTCTCCAAATGACGCTTCCCCTTTGAGAATTTGCTGAGAAATCAAAGCCAGGTCATCTTCATAATTAAAAGGAACCGAAAGCAAATGGGCTAGGTATCCAAACTCCATCCAGCTTTCCCCAAAACTTTGGATTCCTGCTGCTTCTAATCTTTCCACTACATATCCAAGCTCATCAAATGTAGTAGGTACTCCCTCAATACCAGCTTCTAAAAAAAGATCTTTATTATAAACAATTCCACTTGCTTCTAAAGCATGAGGCCATGCAAAGATTCGCTGATCAACCATAGCGGTTTTTAATGCCATATCATACACATCATCTACCCAGGGTTGATCTGATAAGTCTTCAAGATAATCCTCCCACAAGGCTAAATCCGACAAGGTAATTTGAAACAAATCAGGGGCGTCTCCTATGGCAAATTTACCTCTCAAAATAATTTCACCAATGTCTGCTGCAATCCAATCAATTCTAATTCCTGTAAGCTCTTCATAATCCATAGCAATAGCATTCATCATAGGAGCATTGTGAATAGTGCCATAGTAAATAGTAAGAACATTGGCACCCTCATTTTGATTATTGACATGTTCATAAATGCTCATAGCAGGTATTTCCTGGCCATCAACACTATCTGCAGGGATTCTATTCATACCAGTACAACCCATAAAAAATATACTTGAAAAAACAAGAGCAACTGATAGGCAAACAGCAACAACAATGCCCCTGGCTCTTTTATGTTTTCTATTACACTCTGTTTTACACTCTCTTTCATACTCTCTTTTTCGTAGTAATCTATTTCTATACATCATATCACCCTTTTCCTTGCCCTCTAATTCTTGAAACTCTTACGCAATTTTAAAACAATAATCTACTTACTACACTCTATTTTGCCGATAACTCTTAGGGGACACGCCGATTTCTTTTTTGAAAACCTTGCTAAAGTAATTTTCATCTTCATATCCAGTCATTTTAGCGATTTCCAATATAGGCAAAGAGGTAGTCTCCAAATATTTCTTTGCATGTTCCATTCTAATCTGCCGAAGGGCTGTAACTATAGTTACATTATAACGTTCCTTAAAGCGTCTAGATATGTGTTGCGGACTTTGATAAAAAAATTCAGTTAACGTTTCTATAGTAATGTTCTCCTGATAATGTTCTTGTAAATAGCGATAGACACTCTCCACATTTAATTTATTTTCCTTTTGATACTCCATAAGTTGATAGACTCTATGCTTTACTGCTTCTTGCCAAATCTCCATATCAAAAATCCAAATGGATATGGGATCAACTACAGGCATTTCCTCTATATCTCGTTCATGAGCAAAACGATTCAAAAGAAAATTAGCTTCTATGGTTTGCATCTGAATATCTCGATATGTAAGTTTTGGCCGCTTCATTAATTCATTACAAAAACCACTAATAAGCCTATTTGCCCCATCTATATTTCTATCACCTATAGCTGAATGCAATAGTTGCTTTAATCCTAGCATAGACTCTGCTCTAGTGTTGGCTTGTCTCTCCACACCACCATCAATTTTGACACTTCTTAACAAAAATTGCTGTTTTAACTCTTCTACTTTCTCATACAGATTTTCCTTGGCAACAGCATTTCCACATGTTTCATAAACAATAGAAAGACCATAATACTGCTTGCAAAAAGACACAAACTTGTCTAACTTAACCTGGTGGGTATTACCCCTTACACCATCCACCAAAAGAACCTGCAAAAATTCATCAATATCTACTATTTTTTGTTTTTCACTACCTAGTATTTCTCCAATTACATTTCCAAGAGCAAATTTTAGTAAGGCACTATCTCCTTCAAACAAATCCTCACAAACATGAGGAAAGTTTTGGATAATCAACAAAGTAACCCCCAGAGTTTCACCATCAAATGAAAAGGTTCTTAAGGTGCTCTCTACTTCCGTATCATATTTAACCTTGCCCGCCAACCACTCTCGTAAAAGCTGAGTTTTAGCTTCTTCATTTATTTTCTCATATAACTTTCTTTGGACTTCCTCTTCCATCTCCTTTTGCCTTAAAGAAATCGCTTTGTCTAAAACTTCTACCACTTCATCAGGGTCAATAGGCTTTAAAATGTAATCAAGACCTCCTGCTTGAATCGTAGACTTTACATAGGCAAAATCATTGTAGCCACTTACTGCAATTACTTTTGTTTCTATTTCTCGGATTTTAATTTCATTTAATAATTGCATGCCATTCATTTTAGGCATTTCCATATCGCAAAACATAATGTCAGGTTTATGGGTTTCTAAAATCTCCAATGCTTCTAAACCGTTTTCGGCATAGAATACATTGGTTATCCCATAGGATTCCCAGTCTATTTCCATTTCCATAGCTTCTCTTACAGCAGGTTCATCATCTACTAAAAGTACTCTCATCTAGACTAACCTCCAATTTTATCCGCCATTATTGCAGATTACTTCTATAACTTCCTTGCAACCTACAAAATACCATATTTGCAACTAAGGGGTACTTGTGGGCTACACCTTAAATCTTAAGGTCACCGTTGTTTCCACCCAAGGAATACTTTCCACATTCCAAGTAAATTCATCAGCGTAAATATCCAATCTTTGCAAAACATTTAAAAAGCCAATTCCATGTCCTGCTTCTGGAGTAATCTCATAACTGTTAAAATCTTTCCTTATAGATTCGATTTTCTCCTGGCTAAATCCGCTTCCATTATCTATTATCTGAATGACTACATACTCCCCCTCATGAAATATTCTTATCTTAACAAATCCACCTTCATCACCTGAAGTCAGACCATGATGGAGACTGTTTTCCACCAAAGGTTGTAAAATCATTTTAGGAACAATTGTGTTTTCTACGTTTGGCTGGCAATATATCTCATAATCAAGTTTCTCGCGAAATCTTGCTTGTTGCAAATTCAAATAACGCTCAATGTGCCCTATTTCCATTGACAAAGGCACAAAATCCTTTGAAGTATCGATAGTGTATTGAAAAATCCTAGCTAGCATGGTTATAGACACACTTACTTCCTTATCCCCCGCCCGTAAGGCTTGGGTGCTAATGGTTTGAAGCATGTTATTTAGAAAGTGTGGATTTATTTGGGCTTGTAGCATTTTTAATCTAGTCTTAGATATTTCTAAAGCACTCTTTAACTTTTCATTTACTAAATTATTAATAGTACCTACCATTTCGGCATATTTGTGGTCTAGTATCCCTACCTCATCTTCAGCTTTTGAGGTAGCCACATATTGGTACTCACCTTCCTGAACCTTATCAATATTAGAGGCAATATTTTTAATTGGCACAATCATAATTCGATAGATATATAGTACGAATAAGAACATACACATTAAAATTATGCCCTGTAATGCCAGTACTCGTAATAGTAATTGAAAAACAGGCCCCGTAACAATTTGTTCAGGAACAAACTTCATTATCTCTATATTAAAAGGTTCAGCTCGGCTGTGACCAATAAAGAAAAACCCAGCCTGGCCATTTAAGGTTCCAGTAACATATCCCTCACCAAAAGTCTGAAACTCAATCTCTTCAATATATCCTGCTTTATATAGAGGGGTTTCTTCCCCAATAACAGAGATTCTAACCACCACTCCCTCTGCTTCATTGGCTCCTACCTTTCTGGCAATAGCAGACATGGTATCTGGAACACTGTAAAATGTAAGGCGCGCAAGCTTGTCAGGAAATGGGACATCGATAATATCCATTGTATATCTAAGTACTGTAGGAAATCCATATTCATCGTATCCTGATTGTAACATTCCATCTCCCAAACCGTACCTGGCTTCTCGCCACCTCTTTTCATTATCTGATCCAATTTCTTCTTGGGTTATAATATCTCCATTGCCACTGTCAACAGTTATCATCCGCACAGATGGCTCCACTCGAATCATGCCTCCAAGCTCTCGTCTTAAAAGCATTATTTCTTCTGATGTAAAAGGCTCTTCCTTTTGAAGGGCATTTAAAATTGCTGGATTCTCATAAATAACCAAGGGAAGTCCCTTAATACGCCTTAGATACTCATCCATTAAATCAAGGCCAATTCCTAAAAACTCCTCATTTACATTAATGGTTCTTTGAAGAGACTCTTGATAGTTCATTCGATAAATAAACAAGTTAACCACAATAAAAGGAATCAACATAGTTAAAGTTGTCCCTAAAAAGAGTTTTGCTAATATGCTAGTTCGTATTCTTTTTCTCATGGTTAGCTCCTGCTGTGTTATTTTACCCAAACAACTCTGAATGTGATCCTATCTCCGCTAGCTCAAAAATAAGGCACTCTTCAAAATAACTATACACCACTAATAAATCAGGCCTAAAGTGGAATTCTCTATCCCCAGCATCATAATTAGTCAATTTGTGATCACGATATTTTTCGTCTATTGCTTCTTTGTTTGCAAGCTTATTTATAACATCTATTAACTCAATCATATCTTTTTTTCGAAATGTTCCACTTTTTGCTATCTTTCTAATTTGCTTCTTAAACCTTGCAGTAGGAACAATTTTATACTTGGTATTAATCTGGAATTTCATCATACAAATCCCCCAGAACATCCTTCATCATATCTTCTGCATTACTATATTTCTTAGTAGTTGGATCATTGATGTAATCCAATCGCTTTTGCATTATTAGCTGTGTTGTGACACTTTGAAGATTACTTCTCAAAGAGTTTAACTCCTCTTCAGATACAATTACTACATTCTGTCCTGATGATAACACTACATGAACCTCTTTCTTATTTGTACTAACTTCGTTAAAAATAGATGTCAAATTCGCTCTTACCTTAGATGGTGTAGTTGCGGTTACAATTGTACTCATTACAATCACCCCTTCCCATATTTATGTACATATACTGTACCATATTTGTGCATAGATATCAACAAATATTGTAAGGCTAGGCTTGTAGCTGATGTAAAACGGAAATAGGCGTTGCTAAAATAATCAAGCAACGCCTATACTTTAACAATCAAAGCAAGTCCCCCGCCTTTGGCCTCTCCACTTGCTTGTGTACAAAACATCATGAGTTAACTACTTCACTGCTCCTGCTGCAACTCCCTTAATAATGTGCTTTTGAGCACTTAGGTAAAATACAATTACTGGAATAACAGTTAGGGTTAGGCCTGCCATAGCCAAGCTCCATTCAATGGTAAACTGTCCAAAGAATGAAAATGTTGATAAGGGAATAGTTCTTACTGCTACATTTCTTAAGAAAAGTGATGGAAGCAGGTAGTCATTCCACAACCAAATAACATTAAGAATGGTTACTGTTACAGTAACTGGCTTTAACATTGGAAACACTATTCTCCAAAAAACTCCCCACTTAGTGCAACCATCAATAGTAGCCGCTTCCTCAAGAGAAACAGGAATGGAACCAATGAAGCCATGAAACAGAAACACTGCCAGCCCTGCTCCAAATCCAATATTCATAAAAATCAAACCACCCAAATTGTTGAATATTGAAACTCCTAAATTTCGCTCCAGTCCAGACATTACCTGCATCAGAGGCATCATCAGAGTCTGGAAAGGAATCAGCATTGTGGCGATAAAGATAGTAAAGATAAGTACACTAATTCTATTATTGGTTCGAACCAACATCCACGCCGTCATTGATGTAAGGACAATTATAAATATAATCGAAACACCGGTAACGATTAAAGAGTTTGTAAAGGCATTTAGGAAGTTCATTCGCCCCATAGCATCAATATAAAAATTAAAAGATAATGATGTTGGAAGAGCTAGTAAATTGTTGTATATTTCCTGCCTATCCTTAAATGAGTTTACTATAATAATGTATATCGGAAACAACCACACTAAGCAAAGAGCTAAGAAAATAAAATTTGTTAATATTTTTCTAATTTTTACCATTACATCATCACCTCCCTCTTCTTAGTCATTCTTACTTGGAATAAAGTAACTAATGCAACAATCAAGAAGAACACAATGGCCTTAGCCTGACCGTAGCCATAGTTATTTAAAGCGAATATTTCCTGATGGATATTCATTGCAAACATAACCGTAGCTCTTGCTGGTCCTCCTCCTGTTAAAGCTAGGTTAACATCGAAGATTCTAAAGCAATGGTTCAAAGTCATAAACAAACAGATTGTAAAGGACGGCATCAAAAGGGGAAACCTTATTCTAAGCAAAGTTTGCCAATAACTGGCTCCATCTACATTGGCCGCCTCAATAACTTCATCAGAAATTGATTGTAATCCAGTGATATAGATAATCATAATATATCCTGCCATTTGCCAGGTTGCCACCACTACCATTCCCCAAAAGGCAAGAGTCGGATCCAAAAACCAATTGACAAATATTCCTTCCCAGCCTGTAATTTCACCAATAGTTTGCATAACATCACGAAGAATAAATCTCCAAATATAACCAAGAATTAGACCACCAATAAGGTAGGGCATAAAGAGCATGGTTCTACCAATATTTCTAACCCTTAGTTTGGATGTTGCAATTAGAGCAAAGATTAATCCTAGTAGATTTATAGAAATAACCGAAACAACGGTAAAAAGGGTTGTTATGACGGCAGAATTGATAAAATGCTGATCACTAGGTAATCTTAAAAAGTTGTCAAATCCCACAAATATCCGAGGATTTAGAGCCATTCCGTCCCATTCGAAAAAAGAATATCTAATTCCAATGAAAAACGGAACAATAACTACAATTGTAAAAACTGTTAATAAGGGCAAGGTAAACAATAAATACCAGCCAATATCTTTGTTCTTTCGGTTCATATGTCCTCCTCTTTATAGTCCACATAAGTTCAAGTACGCCTCGCCGTACCGCTTAGCACTCACACCCTCTACACTTACCTTGTGCCTAGCGACTTATAAGCGGAAAGAGGTTGTGCAAAAGTAATATCTTTTGTCAACCTCTCCCCAAAGTTCGTTGCTTTAATCCATCAAAATTGACAGATGCTATTTAGTTCAAGTACGCCTTAGCGTACATGGGCTAGATTTGCGTCAGCTCTGCTGACATTTTCAAGTGCAAATCTCTGTTATAATGATTCTCACATTACTTAGGTGAGATTAGTTGCCTGCTTCTCTAAAAGCTGTTTGAATTGCTTCTAGAAGTTCTGCTCCTGACATATCCGTTGTGAAAAACTCTTGTGCTATTGGTACAAGATGTGTCTCATGGATACCTGCCGGGAAGAAGTTAGTAGCCCACTCAATTGTCCGACCTTCTCCAACAAAGCGCTGAACTTCTGCTGACAATGGATCTAAGTCTGTTTCTACTCCTCTAAGAACAGGAATAAATCCGAACTCGTCGTAAAGGAATCTTTGTCCTGTTTCACTTGTGTATAACCACTCAAGGAAGTCGATACCTGCTTGAATCTCTGCCTCATCTTTTTGAGAGTTAACAGCCCATACACTTGGAATATCTACTGAAAGGCTTTGGTTTCCAAGTAGAGGTACTGGAGCCATTCCTACTTCAAAGTCCATATCAAAATCAACTAACATTCCCCAAGACCAGTTTCCTTGGTGTACAGAGGCAATGGTTCCACCTGCTAATCCACCCATTTGTCTGTCATACTCCATCTCAAGTGGATTGTAAGAATAAGATCTAATGGCTTCGTATAGTCTTGCAAAATCTTGGAATTCAGGTAGGTCAACAATGTCTTGCTCTCCAGCAATTACTGCTTCCATAAAGGCTTCTGGATTATCTTGTAATGCAAATGGGGCATTTAAAATGTGAACGATAAGGAAGTGACTCTCACTTGAAAGTCCAACCGCACCACCATCTAATCTATGCATTTTTGCAATTAGAGAATCTACACTTGCAAAATCTCCTGGCTCATAAAGGCTTCTATTGTACACAAAACCAAATCCTTCAAAACCATAAGGAATACCGACTACCCTACCATCGATTCTTTGGATAATACCATCGTTAAGCATATCTCCAAGGAATGACAAGCTTCCAATGTCAGCTAAGTATGGCGCTAGGGACTCAACTTCTGCCCCTGGAGCCAGGTTAAACACCGTTGGTCCTTGGTCAGTGGTTAGCTGCATACGAAGATGTTGGAAGTAGTCATCTCCAGGTGTACCGTGGATTTCTACTCTAATACCTGTTTCTTCGTAGTACTCAATTGCAAGTTGCTCTAATTGATCAATAATCTCTACCTTAGACTGAAAGATAATAATTCTATCTACATCATCCTCCCCACAGCCAACAACAAACATTGTGGACATTAAAACTAATGCTAGCATTAATGCTAATTTCTTTTTCATTTCTATTTCCTCCTTAAGAATGTACAAATTTCTACCTACCCATTCTATCTCAGAAATAGTCAAGTTTAACAGGGAATATTCTCAACTAAAATAGTAAAATTCTCACATTTATTTCAGTTCCCTCTCAAACATTTTGCAAACCACATTAGAAACCTCTACAGTTTCGAGATTATTATAAAGATAAATTTCCTTAGGAGTTCCAGATAACAAGGTAATCTCACAACCTTCTTTGCTTACCTTTACCTGAATCTTAGCATCCTCATATAAGAACCTAAAGGTATAGTCCTCCCACTGTTTTGGGAGAATTGGAGCTAGATATAGGCCACTTTCCTTTACTCTAAGGCCACCAAATCCATACACAATTGCCATATAAGTTCCTCCCATATTGGCAGTATGAATTCCATCCTTAGTGTTTTTGTGAGTATTAAATAAATCTAATTTAGCCGACTCACCAAAATACTCATAGGCCTTATCTGCTAGTCCAAGCTTAGCTGCCACTATACCATAAATTGCTGTGGATAATGATGAGTCATGAGTAGTTACATTTTCATAGTAGGCAAAGGATTTACGAATTGTTTCCTCATCTTGCATATCCTCCAAAATAAAGTGGGCCAACACCGTGTCTGCTTGCTTAACTATCTGGTAACGATATAGATGCATGGGATGATAATGAAGTAGTAATGGTTTTTCATCCTCTGTAATGGTATTCAAATCCCACATTTTCTTTTGCAAAAATGAATCATCTTGAGGATTAATGCCTGTTTCTTCGTCATAGGGCAGATTCATCTTCTTAGAGGCTTCTAAAAACTCATTTAATTCTGCTTCAGTTACCTTAGTCTTAGCAATTACCTCATCTGCCATTTTTGCATCTTCTAATAATCTAACAAGTTTGACTGTCCACTCTAAGCCAAATTTCGCAAGTACATTGGTGTAGTAATTATTATTAACTAAACAGGTATACTCATCAGGCCCTGTTACTTCGTTAAGATGGAATTCACCACGGTAATAATTACCCAAATCCATCCACATTCTTGATACTTCTATTGCCGTTTCCGCACCACATTCTCTAATAATATCTAGGTCTTTAGTAGCAAGATAATATTTCACTACTGCATATACTATGTCCCCACTAATATGGTATTGGGCAGAGCCAGCCGGGAAAAATCCTGAGCATTCTTTACCCATAATAGTCCGCCATGGATATGCGGCTCCCTTTTTGTGCCCTAGGATTTTAGCATTTTCCTTTGCATAATCTAAGATAGTATGGCGGTAACGAATTAGGTTTTTCGCAATCTCCCTTGAAGTCATGGTAAAAAACGGTTGAATATACATTTCTGTATCCCAAAAATAATGTCCCTCATACCCTTCTCCACTTAGCCCTTTAGCAGCAATATTGCAGTGGGGGTCTTTTCCAACTGATTGAACTAGTTGATACAAGTTATAGCGTACTGCGGCATTTAGTTCATCGTCTCCAGTAATCTCCACATCACTATTGTCCCAGAATTCCTCTAGATACTTGGCCTGGTCTTGGTATAGGGTATCCACATCAGCCGCAACCACTTCTTTCAATAGCTTCTTTGTTGCCATTTTAATAATTTCTATATTATTTACACTACTTAAAGACCCTAGGCTATCTAGGGTTTTTCCATTATCCAAATCCTTTAAACCATTTACAACCTTCACAGTGTTATCCAGTTCAAGTGTATCTGTATTTTCACCATATCGCACACTGTCACAAATGATTGTATATTTTAGTAAACGAATAGTTTCATCCTGATTTGTAAAGACCACTATTTCCTCTGCTTCTTGATAGTCTTTAGAGTGAAATCTTCTTTCTGCCTTTTTCACACCGAATACATTATCCGCCGATTCCAATGCTTCATCTTCCAATCTTAACGTCTTATCAAATATGCCAGCCTGAATTACATTCTTCACCCCACTACAAATATTAAGATTGGATTTAGCCGATTTAGCAGTAATAAAAGAGCAGCCATCATCTAATTCTGTAGTAATATCCACTAAATGCTCATTGGCTTCTGCTGCCACTCTAGGGTCATTAGGATCAAAGTAGTTTTTCACATCCCCTTTGTGCACAGAACAAAACTTAATCTCCCCCTCAAAGTTAAGAGGTGTTACCTGGTAATCCATTAGAAATAAAGGTAGTATTGTAAAAGAAGTCATTCTCTTAATAGATATCTTTACCCTTTTCCCCTTGGGTGACTCCCAAGTAAACTCCCTAATGGTTAATCCTTTATCCATGTCCAAAGTCCTGCTACTATTGGTGATGGTTCCTGTAAACATGGACATCTCCTCACCATCAATAAACAGCTTTATGCTTTGTGTGTCCACAACATTTACAATAGATTGCTTTTCCTCTGTTAGTCCATACAATTTTTCCGCCTGGGGCATGTCTACAAAATCATAGAAGCCATTTACATACTGACCTCTGATAGAATTAAATCCTTCAGGATACCCTTCTTCAAAACTTCCCCTTACTCCAATGTATCCATTGGCGTTGTGAAATAGGGTTTCGTTTAACATTAAAGTAGGGTTATCCAATGGTATTTGTTTAATTTCATATTTTCTCATGGTTGTCTCCTCTCCCGACTAATGTGGAAATCAACTCCATTATAGTCAAAATAGTGCAAGGTATCAAGTTTGAATTGACTAGCTTGGCTTTAAGCGCACCAAAATTGCTACAGTTCACAGCCTCAGAAGGCTTGCCTTAGGGCCACATACCCCTCAAAATGCGATTTCGAGAAGTCGAAAACCTAATAGACAATAAAAATATGCTTGAAATACAAATTAAAGAAATAACTCGTTTCACTCAAACAAAGTTCTTTAAT
>JGI20163J26743_11538228_pt1 | contig 16000 bp, 13 predicted proteins | sample TergutCu122P1_FD_26743 | JGI IMG/M metagenome (IMG submission 26743) | reverse complement strand
TTGTTGCTGTGAGTATCCAGGTTGTGGGTATCCTTGTTGCTGGGGATATCCTTGTTGCGGCGGATACTCCTGTTGCTGGGGATATCCTTGTTGCGGCGGATACTCCTGTTGCTGGGGATACCCTGGCTGAGGTGAATACCCTTGTTGCTGGGGATATCCTTGCTGAGGCGGATGCCCTGGCTGAGGATGATAACTCTGCCCTGGTGGATACCCTAGCCCTGGTTGGTAACCTTGCCCAGGTGGATGGCCTGGCCCTGGTTGATAACCCTGCTGAGATGGATGACCTAGTTCTGGTTGATAACCTTGCCCAGGCTGGTAACCTTGCACAGGTGGATGCTCTGATTCTAATTTAGTTGGTACTGGAGGCGGCGTTTGCTCTGCCTTTTCCACAGGACTTCCGCATTCTCCGCAAAACTTAGCAATTTCTGGAAGATCAATTAAACATTTTTTACACTTCATAAGTATTTTCCTCCTAAATTTTATTCCAATTTATTCTAAAGAAAACGAGATTCCTAACTTTCTTTCTCACTATCATACCATACAACAAGAAAAATTTGAATATTTAAATCATTGTCATAATGCTATTATTCTAGTATACTTATTTTTAGAGTAACAAGCAGTAAGTGTTAAACTCAATTGCGCTATGACGGCTAAAAATATTTCAAATCAAGGAGAAGTAAATGAAAATCGGATTTGACAACGACAAGTATCTTAAAATGCAATCTGAACACATAAAGGAACGTATTAGTCATTTTAACAATAAACTGTACCTTGAATTTGGAGGCAAACTCTTTGATGATTATCACGCCTCAAGAGTATTACCTGGCTTTGCTCCTGATGCTAAACTAAAGCTTTTAAAGCAGTTGAGCGATCAAGCCGAAATTGTTATAGCCATTAATGCTGATGATATTGAAAAAAGTAAAATACGCCAAGATTTGGGAATCACCTATGACACTGATGTCTTACGGTTAATCGATTCTTTTAAAGATAATGGTCTTTTTGTAGGCAGTGTTGTCATTACTCGTTATAACGGCCAAGATGCTGCAAATTTGTTTAAAAATAGACTTGAAAAATTCGATATTAAGGTTTATATGCATTATAAAATCGCAGGATATCCCTCTGATATTTCATTAATAGCTAGTGATGAAGGTTATGGAAAAAACGAGTATATAGAAACTAGTAGGCCCCTTGTTATTCTTGCCGCCCCAGGACCAGGGAGCGGGAAAATGGCCGCTTGCCTTTCTCAGCTTTATCACGAGCATAAGAGAGGAATTAATGCTGGATATGCCAAATTCGAAACCTTTCCTATTTGGAACTTGCCCCTTAAACATCCTGTTAATATCGCATACGAGGCAGCTACAGCTGATTTGAATGATGTAAATGTAATTGATCCTTTCCATCTTGAAGCTTATGGAATGACAACTGTAAACTATAAGCGAGATGTGGAAATTTTCCCTGTGTTAAACTTAATCTTTGAAAAAATCCATGGCAAAAGCCCTTACAAATCCCCTACTGATATGGGAGTAAATATGGCAGGCAATTGTATCACAGATGACGAAGTCTGCAAAGAAGCTGCCAAGCAAGAGATTATTCGCAGGTATTATTCTTCTTTAGGCTCACTGTTGAAGGGAATGTCTCCTGAAAGAGAAACTGAAAAACTTGAGCTTCTTATGAAGCAAGCGGATGTGACAACTAGCTCTAGAAAAGTTGTTAAGGCTGCTTTAGATAGAGCTAAGGAGACAGGTGGCCCTGCTGCTGCTTTGGAATTTGCAGATGGTACCATTGTTACTGCTAAAACCTCAAAACTACTTGGAGCATCAGCTGCATTACTGCTTAATGCTACAAAACATTTAGCTGGCCTTGATAAGAAAATCAAAATGATTTCACCAGAAGCAATAGAACCTATCCAACTATTAAAGACAAAATATCTAAAAAGCAAAAACCCTCGCCTTCACACAGACGAAGTTTTAATCGCTTTATCTACAAGTGCAGCGTCTAATCCAGATGCAGCTTTGGCAATGGAGCAATTAGCAAAACTTAAAAGGTGCCAAGCTCATACTTCCGTGATGCTTTCAAGTGTAGATATTAACGTTTTTAAAAAGCTGGGCATTCAGCTTACCTGTGAAGCTGTTTACGAAGCTAACAGAATATATAACTTATAACTGGTAAGATGAACTCTCACTTTCTTAATCAAGCCCCTGTCGATACTATAGGCGGGGGCTTGATTTTTGAAAAAAATCAAAAATAAGTTGCTAATTTGGTGTATAGTGGTTATAATACTGTGTTAATACATAGAAGGAACTTTCTTGTCATTTGTCTACTTTTATTACTTTCGCCAAATAAGCTAATGCAAGAAATATAGGTAGTTATGGATAAAGCAGCTCCAATTATTAAAATTAAAAACCTAGATAAAGTCTTCACTGGTTCAAATGGGCAGGTTCAGGCTTTAGAGGATGTTAATATAGAGGTATTCCCTGGCGAAATTTTCGGCATTATTGGGTTAAGTGGAGCAGGTAAGAGTACCTTGGTTCGATGCATGAATTACCTAGAGCGCCCTACAGTAGGCACAGTAATAGTGGACGGGGATGATTTAGGAACCTTGCCTCCAAAAGAACTAAATGCAGCAAGAAGAAACATGGGAATGATTTTTCAACAGTTCAATCTCTTGATGCAACGAACCACCTTAGGCAATGTTTGTTTCCCCCTTGAATTAACAAGATTCTCTGGAAAAAAACTTCGCCATAAAATTACAGAATTGATTCGAAGAACGGAAAAGAAAAAAATACAAGCTAGAGCCAAGGAATTGTTGAAAATTGTAGGTCTAGAGGACAAAATCAAGTCCTACCCTGCCCAACTTTCTGGAGGCCAAAAGCAAAGAGTTGCCATTGCCAGAGCTTTAGCAACAGACCCAAAGATTCTTCTTTGCGATGAAGCTACTAGTGCATTAGACCCAACTACCACTATTTCTATTTTAGAGTTGTTGAAGAAACTTAACCAAGAAATGGGACTTACCATTGTAATCATCACTCACGAAATGTCAGTTGTTGAACGAATATGTAATAAAGTTGCTATTATTGATGATAGTAAAATATGCGAAGTAGGTCTAGTCAGTGAAGTTTTCGCCAACCCTAAGTCAAAGCCTGCCAGAAGACTTGTTTTTCACAATAGAGAACATGATGTTCATTTTGGCCAGGATAATTGTTATCGTATTATTTTTGATGGTCGATCTTCCTTTGAACCTGTAATCGCTAATGTTGTATTGGAGTGTGGGTGTCCCATTAACATATTGTATGCTGACACTCGCAATATAGATGGTAATGCTTTTGGACAGATGGTTATCCAACTACCAGATGATGAGTTAACTACTAATCGTGTTCTTGGTTACTTAAAAAACCAGGGAATCACCTATGAAGAAGTTAAGAATTTTATCTAAAAGGAGATTTATAGTTTGTTTACGAATTTACTAGAATACCTAACATCACGGGCCGATTTATTTTTTACTGGAATATTAGAGTCATTGTATATGACTTTAGTTTCTACTGGCATTGCTTATCTTATCGGTCTGCCATTAGGAGTTCTTTTGATTATTACAGATAATCCATTGGATACAAAAAGTGGAAGCCGCAAAAAGAAAATTTGTAAAACTATTTACACCATTCTCGGCTTCATAGTTAATGTATTTAGGTCTATTCCCTTTATCATTCTAATAATATTTTTGATTCCAATGACGCGTTTTATTGTGGGAACCACAATAGGTTCCACAGCAACCATTGTACCACTTGTGGTTGCTGCAGCACCATTTGTAGCCAGATTGGTTGAGTCTTCAATAAAGGAGGTGGATGATGGAGTGGTTGAAGCCGCTCGCTCTATGGGGGCGTCCACCCGTCAAATCATCTGGAAGGTTTTGTTACCAGAGGCCAGGCCCTCCTTACTAATTGGAAGTGCAATTGCTGTGGCGGCAATTTTTGGTTATGCTGCAATGGCAGGGTTTATAGGTGGGGGTGGCCTTGGAGCTATAGCTATCAATTATGGTTTCCACCGTTACCAAACGGATGTTATGATGATTACTCTCATACTATCAGTTATCATAGTTCAAATTTTGCAAGTTATAGGAATGCGACTGGCTAAGATGTCAGACAAGAGAATTAGGTAATCAATGGATTCATAACCAAGGCTTGTTAGTATGAAACGTAAATAAGATCCAATGTTTACACAACTAAAGAGATGTATCAAAGTAAATCAGTTTAAATATATTCGGGACTTAATATCCCCCAAAGGAGAAAAATTATGAAAAGAAGAATTTTAAGTTTATTAATTGTAGTGATAGTAGCATTTTCACTTTTACAAATAGGATGTGGTAGAGATTCAGGTGATGAGCTGGCATTACCAGCACCTGGAGAAACTATTACTCTTGTAGTTGGGGCAACTCCAACTCCCCACGCTCAAATATTAGAACAAGTTGTTGATGTGTTGTATGAAGAGGGCATTATCTTAGAAATCGTAGAATTTACTGATTTTGTTTTGCCTAATCTTGCGTTAAATGACGGCGAATTACATGCCAATTACTTCCAGCATGTTCCTTATATGGAATCTTTCAACAATGAACACGGCACTGAAGTTGTGCCTGTTGGAGGTATCCATTATGAGCCACTTGGAATCTATCCAGGTAGAAGTGACAGCCTTGATAACATTCCAGATGGTGCCATCATTGCCATACCTCAAGATGTTACAAACGCTGCCAGAGCTTTAAATCTCTTAGAAGCAAATGGACTAATTACCCTTGCTGAAGGAGCAGGGTTACTGGCAACTGCAAGAGATATAGAATATAATCCCCATAATATCGAAATTTATGAGGTGGCGGCTGCCCAGCTAGCTAGAATTTTACCAGATGTTGATTTTGCTGTTATAAATGGAAACTTCGCTCTACAAGCTGGTCTAACTGTCGAAAGGGATGCCCTTGCAGCTGAAGATCCAAATTCACCAGCTGCCCAGACTTATATGAACGTGGTTGCTGCCAGAGCAGGCTATGAAGATAACCCTGTTATTTTAAGGCTAGTTGAAGTAATACAAAGTGAAGCCATTAGACAATTTATTCTTGATAACTTTCAAGGAGCTGTTGTACCACTATTCTAATGTAGATGGAATTGTAACCATCTCTGCCGCCGAAGATTATCATGGTGGCTGATACAATTTTCGACCAAGTGGACACCAAAACATACTTGAGTTTAAATACTGATGTAAATATGACACGCATCTAAATGGGATGCTTAGAAAAAAGAAGGGGCTACCCTTCTTTTTTTTATTTCTTGGTTTTATTGTTAACTAAATAACGAAATTGCGCTTTATTGTTAATAAAATAACATTAAACCGATGTTTTGTTAATAAAATAACAGTTGCGCTAGGCATTGTTAAGAAAGTAACAGGCACAGAAAGGACATTGTTAATTAAGTAACGTAATTGTGCACAATATTTTGAACAATTGCGTTATTTGTATTGAAAAAACACACATTTTGCATTATAATGAAACCATGACATCCCTTTGGAGGTTGGTTTCTTGTTGGCCAACTATAAGGGTTAAGGAGATGTAACTACGCAGTAGGTCTACCGACAGGAGTCATCTCACACTATGACATATAAGGAGTTAACAATTGGTAGGAATAAAAGGCATTTATGTACCTCACAATAAAAATACATCTGGCAGCACACCCACCATAATAAAAACACCTAATGAGGTTCGTATACCAATGAAAATGCATGCAGGTGCTCCTGCTGCCCCTGTTGTTAATATAGGTAGGATGGTTAAGATTGGTGAGCTTATTGGGGATGCATTTAAAGGCAAAGTCTCAGCTCCTGTTCATGCAAGTGTTTCTGGAAGAGTTAAAAGTATAGACCAATTTAATCCACTTACTGGTGAAGAAGAGGTTTCTGTTGTAATCACAGCTGACGAAAACCAAACTATGTTTGAAGGCCTTACACCTCCCACCGTCACAAACACCCAGGAGTTTCTAAGTGCCGTTCAGGATAGTGGCGTCGTAGGACTAGGTGGTGCTGGATATCCTACAGCTCCAAAGCTCACTTTACGAGAAGGAGTTAATATAGATTATATTCTTGTAAACGGAGCTGAATGCGAGCCATATATTACCAGCGACACCAGAGCAATGGTTGATAGTACACAAGATGTGTTTTATGGTTGCCTTTTAATGAAAAAGTATATTGACCCTAAACAGGTAATTATATGCATTGAAGATAATAAGCCAGAAGCTATTACAAAATTAAAGGAACTGACTAAAACAACAGATGGTATTTCTGTTCATGTCTTACCATCTAGTTATCCCCAAGGGGAAAGAAAGGTTCTTGTTTATAATGTAACAGGGCGTATTGTTCCTGAAGGCGCTCGTTTACCAGATGTTGGATGTATTGTTCTTAACTGTACCACTGTTGCAGTTTTTGCCCATTACATTAGGACTGGCATGCCCCTTACCCACCGAGTCGTTACTGTTGATGGTTCAGCAGTAAAAAACCCTCAAAATGTTATAGCTCCTATTGGAACACCTATACATCATATTTTTGAACACTGTGGGGGCTTTAAGGATGAAGTAGGGAAAATCATTATGGGGGGACCCATGATGGGAACAGCTGTCCCAAACACAGACATGCCTCTATTAAAATACAATAATGCTTTACTAGCATTTAATAAAAGAGACTCTAAACCACCAATGGAAGTACCATGTATAAAGTGTGGCAGATGCATAGAGAATTGTCCCATGAAGTTAATGCCATCTCATATAGAAGATGCATATGAACGAGATGACATACAGATGCTGACAAAGTTAAAGGTTGGAATGTGTGTTGAGTGTGGCTGTTGTGCCTACTTATGCCCATCAAAGCGACCTTTGGCTCAAGCCATAAAGCTTGCAAGTAACATGGAATGGGAGGCTCGACGAAAATGACCAACCCCCAGATTAATGACCAACCAGAAAAGCTAACTGTGACCTTTTCTCCTCACATACGAAGCCATGGAAGTACAAACCGCATTATGCTTGATGTTGTAATTGCCCTTCTGCCAGCTTTTATTGCTTCTGTGCTGATTTTTGGTCCCCGTGCTGCATTAATTACAGTTGTATGTGTAGCAGCATGTGTTCTCTTTGAAGCTATATATCAAAAGGTTACAAAGCAAGCTATTACCATTACTGATTTTTCAGCTGTTATAACAGGTTTACTAATTGCTTTTAATCTTCCTGTAACCCTTCCTTTATGGCAGGCAATTTTTGGCTGTTTCGTCGCTATAGTTATGGTAAAACAATTATTCGGCGGGTTGGGACGTAATTTTGCTAATCCTGCAATTGTAGCTAGGGTAATACTGTTTATTGCTTTTCCTTTGACAATGAGCTATTGGCATATGCCAGATGCAACTCCAGCTTGGGTATTACTTTCTAATGTTATTCCTACTTCTTCAGAAGTTGCTGTGGATGCCTTGTCTTATGCAACTCCTCTTGTGCATCTGGCTAATGATAATATAAATACTCTTCCATCCTTTCTCCATATGTTTCTAGGACTACGAGGAGGAACAATTGGTGAAACCAGTGCAATTGCGCTTTTATTAGGTGGTATTTATCTCCTAGTTAGGAGGGTAATCAGATGGCATATTCCTGTATCTTTTATGGGTACAGTTGCCATACTTACCCTCTTTGGAGGCGGCTTTGACATTAGTTTTATGCTGATGCATCTCCTTGCAGGAGGTTTGATTCTAGGAGCTTTGTTTATGGCAACAGATTATGTAACCTCCCCTCAAACCAGCAAAGGCCGAATTATCTTTGGAATTGGATGTGGTGTATTAACAGTAGTTATTCGCTTTTTCGGTAATTATCCAGAAGGAGTGTCTTTTGCAATTTTACTTATGAACATTCTTGTTCCTTTTATTAATAAAATATCAATGACAAAACCCCTAGGAGGTAAAGAAGTGTGAAAAAGGATTTTATAGCTCCAATTCTTTCTATGTCTTTAATATGCTTGGTTATGACAGGTGCACTTGCTTTGGTAAACAATATTACTGAACCTATTATTGAAGCTGCCGCTAATGAACGGGCGGATGAAGCTATGATAGCCTTGATTCCCGAGGCAGATGGTTTTGTTCCTGTTTCAAATTCAGAATCTGGTAATTTCCCACCGGCCATTAGAGATGCCTATCGTGCGTCAAATGGTGCAGGTTATATTTTCATTGTAAGTACTCATGGCTTCGGTGGTGAAAAAAGGATTATGATTGGCTTATGTGATATGGGTTATTTTAATGGATCCACAGTACTTTCTCATAACGAAACCATAAGTTTTGCAAATCGGGTCTTCGAGGTACGAGACTACCTTGAAGCTCAAGGCAAAAGTTTGCTAGACATAGATGCTATTTCAGGTGCAACCCAAACCTTAGACGCTTATCAGCAAGCAATAGAATATGTGTATGAGGCACTTGAAACATTAGAGGGCCAACTGTAATGAAAAAACTTGAAATATTAATGAAAGGCATTGTGCGAGATAACCCTGTTCTTGTGTTACTTCTAGGGCTTTGTCCTGCACTTGCAGTATCAACTGATGCATTTAATGCGGTGGGCCTTGGGGCAGCAACCACCTTTGTTTTACTATGTTCAAATATAACAATATCTATACTTCGTAAAGTTATCCCAGACAAAGTACGAATCCCTTGCTATATTGTCTTAATTGCTGCCTTTGTAGCTTTAGTTCAATTGATTGTAGAAGCATACTTTTTTAGCCTCCACGTAGCTCTAGGTATCTTCCTTCCTCTTATAGCTGTTAACTGTGTTATTTTCGCTCGGGCAGAAATGTTTGCCAGCAAAAACAAAATAACCCATTCAATTATTGATGCTATTGGTATGGGTGCTGGCTTTACCCTTGCTCTACTGTTAATTGCCACTATTCGAGAAATATTAGGTAATGGAACCTGGTTTGGCATGGAACTACCTGTCCTAAATGAATTCAATATACCACTAATGACCTTTGCCCCAGGCGGTTTTATAGTATTTAGTGTCCTTATTGCTGCTGTCAACAAAATCACCAAAGGAAAGGCAGCAACAAATAGGGAATTCACCTGTGGCAAGTGTCCATCTGCTTTTGTTTGTGGCATGGGGCGCCGTGCCAACACTCCTTGCGAGGATGAGTCAAAGAATGGAGGTGTTTTGTAATGGATTTTAGCACCTTTATTGTAATTATAATGGGGGCGGCAATTGTTAATAACTATGTTCTAAATCGCTTTTTAGGTATATGTCCGTTTTTTGGTGTATCTAAAGATATGAACAGCGCCATAGGTATGAGCTTTGCCATCATTTTTGTTATGATTTTGGCAACTGCTGTTACCTGGCCTATTCATGTTTATTTACTTGAACCTTATGGCCTTGGTTTTTTACAAATTGTAGCCTTTATTATCATTATTGCATCACTAGTTCAGCTTACAGAAATCGCACTAAAACGCCATGTGCCAGCCCTGTATAAATCTCTTGGGGTCTTTTTACCCCTAATGACTACAAATTGTGCCATTATAGCTGTTACATTAACTAATATAACAGAAGAGCTCAGCTTTTTGGCTTCATTAGCAAACGCCTTAGGAGCAGGCTTGGGCTTCCTATTAGCCATGGTACTTTTTTCAGGCATTCGTAAATACACCGAAAGCGCAAAACCACCTGTAGCATTTGAAGGCCTGCCTCTGGCACTGATTTCAGCGGCGATTTTGTCCTTGGCATTTTTTGGTTTTGCTGGGGTGGCTGAGAATCTGTTTGGATAGGAGAACTTAATGGACACTATTCTAATTGCAATTATATCAATAACATTAATTGGGGCATTTTGTGCCACTTTATTAAGTGTCGCATCTAAAGTCATGTATGTTGCTGTTGATGAGCGGATAACCAAGTTGGAATCTATCTTACCTGGCACCAACTGTGGAGCCTGTGGATTTCCAGGCTGCGCTGGATATGCTACTGCTATTGTGGAAGATTCCACTGTAAAAACTAATCTTTGTACGCCTGGTGGCGAAACTGTGGTTTCAATGATAAGTGAAATCATGGGAGTTGCCAAAGAAGATGTGATAAGTAACATCGCCACTATCCACTGTGGCGGTGAGAATCAAGTACGAGAGAAAAAAATGAATTATAAGGGCATAGAGACATGTATGGCTGCCACAGCTGTACATCGAGGCGAAAATGCCTGTAGCTATGGCTGTATGGGTTATGGCGATTGCCTAAAAGCCTGCCCTTGTGATGCCATTTGTTTAGTTAATGGACTAGCTCGGATTAACCGTAATCTTTGCACAGGATGTGGCCTGTGTGTACCTGCCTGCCCTCACAAACTAATTACTATTCAAAATAGCAGTGTAAAAACTGTCATTGCATGCGCAAATAAAGAAAGAGGTGCTGTTGCTAGAAAGAAGTGTAGCAGATGCTGTATAGGATGCAAAAGATGTGATCGAGAGTGCCCAGAGCGGGCAATTATTGTGGAAAACGACTTAGCCATAATAAATGTGGAGCGATGTATACGCTGCGGTCACTGCGCCGACATCTGCCCCACAAAATGTATCCACTATTTTACCTCATAAATCTTTCGAGTACGCCTTGGCGTACTTGGACGAGATTAACCCGACCGGTACACGGTGCGTCAGCTCTGCTGACACTGTAAGTATAATTCCCTGTTATACCATCATTTTATAAATGTTGGCCACATCTTCTTCTCTAAGTGGTACAAAACCACCTAAGGTACCTTTTCTACCATCTCCGTATACTGCTCTATGAGCCATTTTTTCTATATCTTCTTCCTTTGCATCTATATCTGCAAAGGTTTGTGGCATCCCAATTGATACTAAGAACTCTCTAAAAGCTTTGATTCCTGCTCTAGCTGTATTTTCAGGATTCTCAAAATCCATTTGACAGCCCCATACTCTAACTGCAGCTTGGGCAAATCTCATAACATTGTGATGTAGGTTATATTCCATAACAGCCGGCATTACCATTGCCAATCCTGCTCCATGAGCCACATCATATTCTGCCGACAACTCGTGCTCGATATCATGGCTTGCCCAGTCATGAGTTCTTCCTACTCCTACTGAATTGTTATGAGCCGCCATACCTGCCCACATAATATTCGCTCTTGCGCCATAATCATCAGGGTTTTCAATAGCTCTTGGACCTTCTTTAATTAGATTAAGCATCAATGCCTCAATTAAGCGGTCAGTTACATCAACATCATTTGTGTTAGTCATATACCTTTCGTATAAATGAGCAAAAATATCTGTAATGCCACAGGCTGTTTGATAAGCTGGCAATGTTTGAGTTAATTCAGGGTTCAAAATTGAAAATAGAGGTCTTATTAAATCTGAACCAGCTGGTCTTTTAAACATCCCCTCTTCTTTGGTAATTACTGTTCCTTCTGAGCCTTCGCTTCCAGCTGCTGCAATAGTCAGAACCGTACCTACTGGTAAAGCCTTCTCAATTGCTTTCCCTTGATAAAAATCCCAAAAATCTCCCTCGTAAAGAGCTCCCATGGCAATTGCTTTGGCAGAGTCAATAGCACTTCCACCACCTACTGCTAAAACAAAGTCAACATTTTCCTTTTTACAAATGTCAATACCTTCGTATACCAATCCACTTCTTGGGTTAGGCATTACTCCGCCTAATTCTACAAAATCAAGGCCCTCCAAGCTTAATGACGCTTTTACTCTATCTAATAAACCAGACCGAACTACTGAGCCACCGCCGTAATGAATTAAAACCTTACTTCCACCAAACCTTTTTACAAGCTTTCCTGCCTCTCCCTCAGTTTCCTTACCAAAAACAAAATATGTTGGAGAATAAAACGTAAAATTATCCATCTTTCCTATCCTTCCTTAGTGTGTTTTGATTCAGGTTTCGCCAGCATCCTTTTGACACCCAAATCCTTTTACTAGTTCTATAACTTACTTAATCCCTAAATTTATCCCATATAGGAAAACAATCAAAAGTGGCAAAATAATCCTTTGGAGTTTCTGCTCTTCTGATTAACTTCACACTTCCATCTTCTTTTAACAGTAACTCTGATGACTTTAATTTACCATTGTAATTGTAACCCATGGCAAACCCATGAGCCCCTGTATCATGAATAACTAGATAATCTCCAATATCAATTTTAGGAAACATTCTATCAATGGCAAACTTGTCATTGTTCTCGCAAAGAGCCCCAACTATATCGTATTTACTATCTAAGGGCAAGTTTTCTTTACCCATTACTGTAATATGGTGATAAGAACCATACATAGCAGGGCGGATTAAATTAACTGCACAAGCATCCACACCAACATAATCTTTATATATTTTCTTTTCATGAATAGCTTTGGTTACCAAACAGCCATGGGGCCCAGTCATATAACGTCCTAGTTCTGTAAAAATGGCAACATCCCCCATTCCTGCTGGAGTTAAGACTTCCTCAAAAGCCAATCTAACACCTTCTCCAATTACCCGAATATCATTTGGTTCTTGATCAGGTGTATAAGGTATACCAATACCTCCTGATAGATTGATGAACTTAATATGTACCCCTGTATCCTTTTGAAGTTTTACAGCCATTTCAAAAAGTTCTCTAGCCAAAAGGGGATAGTATTCATTTGTAACGGTATTACTTGCCAAAAATGCGTGGATTCCAAACTCCTTTGCCCCCTTTTCTTTAAGAACTTTAAAGGCCCTTGTAAGTTGCTTAGGAGTCATACCATACTTAGACTCTCCAGGGCTATCCATAATATCATTACTAATTTTAAATAATCCACCAGGGTTGTATCTACAACTTATAATTTCTGGAATATATCCAATTGCATCTTCCAAAAACTCAATATGAGATATATCATCCAAGTTAATAATAGCACCTAGTTCATTTGCCAATATATACTCTTCTCTAGGGGTATTATTAGAAGAAAACATTATTTCATGGCCCTTAATCCCCATGGCCTGTGAAAGCATTAGTTCAGTATATGAAGAACAATCAGTTCCACAATCATACTCTCTTAATATGTCAATTAAAAAAGGATTAGGGTTGGCTTTTACAGCAAAATACTCCTTAAAGCCTGGATTCCAGCTAAACGCTTCCCTCAAAGCCTTAGCTGTTTTTCTAATGCCTCTTTCGTCATATAAATGAAAGGGGGTTGGGAACTCCTTTACAATTTCTTCTATTTGTTCTTTTGTGACAAATGTCTCTTTTCTCATTACATACCTCGTGGGACTTGGGGTCCTATCTTTTATGCTCATGTGTAAATAAGTGTTCCTGACAATATTCAAAATTCCCATTACATTTAGAGCAGTATCTAAACTCTAAATCTGGATTGCTTTCATCCGTCCGTTGGCAAACGGTGCATTTATGAACAGATTTCATTGTTCGTCTTCTAATATCTCGATTCATCTTAACCTGTCTTGTTTTATGTTTAAAAGGAATATTCTTATTTCTATGGACAAAGAAGAAAAACAGCAAGAAGTTAAGCAATGAGGCAATCATTAGCATTCTTACAACCCATAGATCAGCTGTTAAAAATTCATATCCAAGAATAACAGCGTAAAAGATTCCTAAAAACTTTGCTTTAATTGGCAGCACAAAAAATAGACGAAGCTCCAAATCCGCATAAGTCATGGCAAAAGCCAAAAACATTGCCATGTTAATATAATATGTACTGACATTTACGGCAATGATTATAGACATCAAAGCATGCCCACCTTCGATAAAGAACAAAATAAAGGCGCCAACAACAGTAAAAAATACACCGGAGAAGAAATAGAGATTAAACCTAAAAGCTCCCCATGCATGTTCAAGTGCTGACCCTATCATAAAATATAAATAGCACATAATTAAAATGAAAATAGGGTTTACTATTGGTGGCGGTATTAATAACCAGGATACTATTCGCCACACCTCACCATTCATTATATGTGCTGGTGAGAGTATAAGCATCGGAAATAAGGCTGGGACAAAATGTCGAATCCCAAACCCAATAACATAAGCAGCGATAACGTATCTAATCAAATTAGGAATTGCAAAACGCCCAAGCTTTTGCTCCATTTTACTAATAAAGTTCAATTCTATCTACCTCGTTTCTTTATTTTCCTGTAACTGAGAATGAGATGACTCCCACGGGACAATTGATATCTCTGTAGGATATCATGAATCTGTATCTATAATTGTATAACTAGAGTATTGCTTTGTCAATCGCGTGACCTAGGATATATTTGAAATCTATTAAAAGTTATCGTATAATTAATGCTGTACCTCAGCTTGAATAGTTTTCTTTCAAAATTTACGAGGATTTCATGAATACTAACAGTTTTCACACCTTAGGTATTGACGTAGGTTCAACCACAGCAAAGATTGTTATTTTAAATAAAGAACGAGATGTTGTATTTTCTGACTATGAGCGTCATTATGCTAATATCCAGGAGACTCTTTCTGATTTATTAAATAGAGCATTATACCATCTTGGCTCAATTAAGGTAATTCCTGTTATGACAGGTTCTGGTGGTCTTGCTTTGGCAGAGAAACTAGAAATTGATTTTATCCAAGAAGTAATTGCCGTTTCCACTGCCCTACAAGACTATGCTCCTGAAACAGATGTTGCCATTGAACTAGGTGGTGAAGATGCTAAAATCATCTACTTCGAAAGAGGCAATGTGGAGCAACGGATGAACGGAATCTGTGCTGGCGGAACTGGTTCTTTTATTGACCAAATGGCATCTTTATTACAGACCGATGCCCACGGTCTTAATGAGCTTGCAAAAAACTATAAAGCAAAATATCATATTGCTGCCAGATGTGGAGTTTTTGCTAAATCAGACATCCAGCCCTTAATAAACGAAGGGGCATCTAAAGAAGATTTGGCAGCCTCTATCTTCCAAGCCGTTGTTGCTCAAACCATTAGTGGCCTTGCCTGTGGCAAACCAATTAGAGGACACGTTGCTTTTCTAGGGGGGCCATTACACTTCTTATCCCAACTAAGAAAAGCCTTTGTTGACACCCTAGCATTAGGTGATGATTGCGCTATTACCCCCCTTCACTCCCATTTGTTTGCTGCTATTGGAGCTGCGTTAACAACAGAGTCTACTGATGTAATACCACTGCAAAACATTCAATCTCGCCTTTCACAAAAGGTTAAAATGGAAATGGAGATTGAACGCCTGGAACCTTTCTTCAATTCTAAAATAGAATATGACGATTTTATCACTCGCCATCAAATGCAACAGGTTCCTACTACAGATATTGACTCATATAAAGGCAATGCCTACTTAGGAATAGATGCCGGATCCACTACTACCAAACTTGCTTTAGTGTCTGAAGATGGAGCTTTACTATACTCTTTCTACAAAAACAACGAGGGAGATCCTCTTGGAACCACCATCGAAGCTATTAAGGATATTTACAATCAATTGCCAAAAGATTCAAAAATAGTTCATTCATGCTCCACAGGATACGGTGAAGCTTTAATGAAGGCCGCCTTTAAGCTGGACGTGGGAGAAGTGGAAACCGTTGCTCACTACTATGCAGCATCGTTTTTTGAACCTGATGTTGATTGTATTATTGACATTGGCGGCCAAGACATGAAATGTATCAAAATCAGAAACCAAGCCGTTGATAGTGTCCAACTAAATGAAGCTTGTTCTTCTGGTTGTGGTTCATTTATTGAAACCTTTGCCCATTCCCTAAACTACTCCGTTGAAGATTTTGCAACAGAGGCGTTATACTCTAAAACTCCCATTGATTTAGGTACCAGGTGTACTGTATTTATGAATTCAAGAGTAAAACAGGCCCAAAAAGAAGGGGCTTCTGTTGCTGATATTTCTGCAGGGCTAGCCTACTCTGTAGTTAAAAATGCCCTGTTTAAAGTTTTCAAAGCCTCGGAAGCTAGGGAACTTGGTAGCAATATTGTAGTTCAAGGAGGAACTTTGTATAATGACGCAGTTCTTAGAAGTTTCGAACGAGTTGCTAACTGCCATGTAATCCG
>JGI20163J26743_11538229_pt1 | contig 16027 bp, 16 predicted proteins | sample TergutCu122P1_FD_26743 | JGI IMG/M metagenome (IMG submission 26743) | reverse complement strand
TTCTATTGCTTGTTTTTGAACATCAGCATAACCTATAGCAAATGCTTCTATAGGTCCACCTGTTAGCAATAGTGCGAAAGATAAGGCAATAGCTAAAAACATATTAAATCCCTTTAGTTGCCTCACTGTTCTCATCATAATTAGTACCCTCCTCAAAGTTTGTTGTTTGAATTTGAATTAAATGTTTGACACTGCTTGTGGTCTTTCAACAAGCTTTTTCTAAGCTTGGTTAAGTAGTTGTTGAGTCTATCTTTAGTACTTGTTTTTTATGTATATATGGCTAGTTTGCAATCTGTTTTAACTTGCAAACTGCTTCCACTGCAATGTTTTGCAGGAATTTAGTTGACTACTGTTTAGTTGTTCATATCACATATATTGCTAGACACTACTTTTCCTATATAGTATATTCTCTCTTTCTGATCTTTGCAAGGGTTTTTTTTACATTTTTCGTGTTTTGTTTTGTTATGTTTCTCGGTAACCCTTGCTACTGTAATAGAATTTTATCGTGATTTTTTTGTAATATTACGTCATCTCGACAGTTTTCTAACCAGTTTTTAGGGGTATAATTTCAGGAATTATATTCTAAACATCTAATCACATCAACACTTATTGTGATATATGCAAATTTATGCGGATATGTGCGTTTTTGTGGTCTATGGCCCAAAAATCTTGCCGTGCTATTTGTATTCTTTTCTCAAATCGCCATTTTAGTCCTTGCTTGTTTTTTGTTGTTTTGGCATTTTTGTTTTGAGGCTCATATTTGCCTTCTGTTGCGTTTTGGTCTTGTTTGATATCTTTCTATTAAGTTTTGTTTTAAGTTTTCCAGGGTGGCATTTTGCAAGCCATGCCCTTGAGCTTTTTTCCATATTTTGTATTAAGTTGAGGTTTTAGTGTTGATACGCCCGGTAATTCTTTCTTTGGTTATAGTATTGTTTGATACATTTTTTTTACTAAAACATCACATAACTTACTTGCACAACGGTTATAGGTTACAAACAGCGATTGTTTTGTTTTGCAAAAATTGAATTTGCTGATGACTATTACTTAACCTCTGCTTTTTTAGGTAAATGAAATTAGATGGTTATGTCTAACTTTTGCCTTCTTGCTTCTTTCATTAAAACATGTTTGTTATATTAGACATACGGCATATATTTCTTGCCTGTTTTTTCCTTTTGAGGTCCTGTTTTTCCTGTTTTCTTAATTTGAAGCTTATATTCACCCTGTATTGTGTTTTTGTTTTTTTGCATGTCTTGATATTCGGTTTGGTTTTGAAACGCTTATGGGGGCATTTTGCAAGCGATGCTTGATTTTTGATTGTTAAATTTTGTATTAAATTGAAATTTTAGTTGTTTGTTTTTAGGCAAATCCCTTTGGTGTTTATGATATTGCAAAATTTCCCTTTTTTGACTAAAATAACAAATGTCGTGCTTGCACAACTCTTTCAAATCATCAAGGAAAATTGTCTTCCCTAAAGAAAGTCGAGCATATTCACGGCTACTACTTTGTCACTATTTTTTTATAACCACTGTTAACTATACTCATGGTGAATATTTGTAAAATATCCCAAAAACAAAGGTTTCATTTTTGAGATCTGTTTCTTGCCATTATTGATTGGGAAATATTTCATTTTAGCTTTGATAACATTCATTTAAACATGTCGCTAAAGGTTGCTTGAAATTTCATATTATCCCTTAAAAACTTATTTTTGGTATTTATTGAGTGTGGAAATCGTTGGTTTTTGATGTTTATTCTTGTATTTGCGATTTTATTGCAAATATTCATTTTGGATTGCTATGATGCCTGCTGATTAGGCAGTAAAAAAGAGTTTGATGTAAAGGATTTTAGCACTCCTTTACATCAAACTCTTTGCTTTTATTACCAATATTAACCTAAAATTAAAATCTTTGGTCTGCCAAATAAAACCAAAGGCTACCATCACGGCAAGCTATAGCCTATTTTATTATAAATCCTCTTTTTCTGACTTTTCTTCGTGCAAATCTTCGTCATTAATAAACACCACTGCATCACAGTTCGGACAAGTAACTTCAATTAAATCTTCATCATCTAAAATATCTGCTTCAAAACATACCGTATCTCCACAGTCAGAGCATACAACTTCTACATAATCCTCATCCGGATCAAAATCTTCTTCTTCATCTTCTTCATAAAACTCTTCTTCCAAATCACTTAAATCTTCATCCATGTCCTCTAAATACTCTTCAAGCTCTTCTTGAGCTACATGTAACTCCTCAATTTCATCAGCCACTTCTTCAAGGATACCAACTATTGCACCAAATATCTTTCCATCTTTGCTATCACTCTTAATTTCCATACCTTCCATTAAACCCTTTAAATAGCTAACTTTTTGTTTAATATTATCCATGTAATTAGCACCTCCATAATTTTAATTTCATTTTTAAATAATGTATCTCTTTAAGCGCACCCTCATTCAAGTATAGCTACCGGAGATCCTGGGTCCGACTTATAATCGCAATTGGCAAGCCAATTGCTTCCAATCCGACTTCTGACCTCTGACTTCTGACCTCCGTCCTATGCTCTTTCCACGTAATTCCCTGTTCTCGTATCAATTTTTAAAACATTACCTTTCTCAATGAATAGAGGAACCTGTACAACTGCACCTGTTTCCAAAGTAGCTAACTTGGTTGCTCCAGTTGCCGTATCTCCTTTAATAGCAGGTTCTGTTTCAATCACTTCAAGTTCAACGTTAATAGGGAGTTCTACTCCGATAACCTCTGAACCAAACATTAAAATACTCAACATCATATTGTCTTTAAGGAATTTATCCTTGCCGTCAAAGTGTTGTTGCTGTAAGTTAATTTGGTCATAGCTATCATTGTCCATTACAACAAAATTTTCTCCATCATTATACAAATATTGCATGGATTTTTTTTCTATGTGTGCTTTAGGAAATTTTTCCCCAGTTCTAAAATTTTGTTCAAGGGTTGCACCAGTTCTAATATTTTTTAGCTTTGAACGAACAAAGGCAGCACCTTTACCAGGCTTAACATGTTGAAAATCAACTATAGTAAAAATATCTCCATCAATCTCTATTGTTAACCCTGTTTTAAAATCATTAGTGGAAATCATATTCCGTTTAACCCCCTATTTTTGACTTTATTTAATATTATACTTTAATTTTATCATATTATTAGTAAATCTTTACACGATTTAGTTAAAATTTCTACATTATTTTCGTTAATTAATACTATATCTTCAATCCTAACCCCGCAAAAGTCCGGTATATATATGCCAGGTTCAACTGTTACCACCATCCCCGGCTGAAGCAATTGGTCATTACCTTTAGCCAATTTAGGATCCTCATGGACTTCTAAGCCTATACCATGACCCAGACTATGACCAAAGTATTCACCATATCCTGCTTTTGTTATGATTTCTCGAGCTATATTATCTATATCTTGACACTTTATGTTTGCCTTAATGTAATTAAGTCCTGTAACTTGAGCCTCCAAAACAATATTATATATTTCTTTTTGCTTGTTTTTTAATTTACCTACACCAACAGTTCTAGTAATATCAGAACAATACCCCTCATAAATACATCCAAAATCCATTGTCACAAGCTCGCCTATTTTTATCTCTTTATCAGATGCCACACCATGGGGTAAAGCACCTCTCGGACCGGAAACAACAATATAGTCAAAAGATTTAGCTTCTGCTCCGTTTTTTCTTAAAAAAAGCTCCAATTCCAGAGCTATATCTTTTTCTTTAACTCCAGGCTTAATATAAGGCAAAATATGCTTAAAAGCCTGGTCGGTCAAATCGATTGCTTTTTTTAAACGAATAATTTCTTCATGGTCTTTAATTGCCCTAATTTGGGTTAACAACTTAGAGGCAGGCACTAAATTTAACATCTGACAATAAGTTTCGTGCATTTTAAAAACCATTTGGTCTTCTTCAAATGCTACTTTTTTGATTTTTTCTTGCAAACAAACTTCCTTTATAGTATCTGTCATCTTTTTTTCTTGCTTTATGATTTGATAGTTAAAACTTTCTTGTTTTGCTTGATTAATATATCTAAAATCCGTAATTAAGTAATTTTCTGATTTTGTAATGAGTAATTGGCCGTTACTTCCTGTAAAACCACTTAAATATCTAATATTTTGAGGCTTAATTATTAAAAAAGCGTCTATATCTTTGGCTTCTATATAGCTTCTTATTTTAGCTATTCTATGTCCCAATAGATCCACCTGCATTTCTGAAGTCTGAACTCGGAAATCAGAGATCAGATTAGATGCAATTGACTTTGCCAATTGTTATGATACTCAAAAAAGTTTGATTTTTTGCTGAAATTCCTTCAAAACCTCTAGGGCAAGCTTATATCCTAGTGGGCCAAAACCGCAAATAACACCATAAGCCAAAGGCGATATTAAAGACTTATGCCGAAATTTCTCTCTGGAATAGATGTTTGATAAATGCACTTCAACCACAGGAATAGAGAGTATTTCTACTGCATCTCGTAATGCAATACTATAATGAGTATATGCAGCTAAGTTCACAATAATTCCATCCGCTTCGTAATGTGCCTTATGTATAATTTCTATTAACTCACCCTCGTGATTGGATTGGTGAAAATTTATTTGAAATCCTAATTCATCTGCTCTTTCAGATAATTCTTTGTTAATTTCCTCTAGAGTTTGTTTGCCATAAATATTTTCCGGCCTTTTCCCTAACATATCTAGGTTAGGACCATTAATAACAAATATTTTCAAATTTTCCACCCTCCTATTCGGTCGTCGGTAGTCGATTATCAGAAGTCAGATTTGTTATCCAAGTTCTTTCCGATTACTGAAGACTGACTATCGCTCTCCGCTCTAATTGCCACTAATCACTATGTCTTTTATCCTGATCGTAGGTGCACCATTACCTAAAAAGAAAGTTAAGTCATCAGCTATACCATCTATAGACATCAATAAAGTTGCCAAATTTCCTGCTATAGCAATACCTCTGACAGGATACTTAAATTCTCCATTTTCTATCCAAATACCTGCAGCTCCAACAGAAAAATCACCGGAAATAGGGTTTGCCGTATGAATACCCATTACTTCTGTAACATAAAGACCTTGCTTAACATCCTTTAAAAGTTTTTCTCTGGTTAGATCTCCTTTGTCTAAATAAAAGTTAGTAGTTCCAACATCAGGAGTGGATTTGTAGGAACCTCTGGTGCCATTGCCGGTGGACTTTACATTGTCTTTAGCTGCAGTATAAGTGTTATGCAAAAAAGTATTTAAGTTTCCTTTATCTATTAAAATAGTTTTTTGGCAAATCACACCTTCTCCGTCAAAAGGTGAAGATAATATTCCTCCCGGCATAATCCCATCATCAATCAAGGAAACACCATTAGTCGCAACTGCTTCCCCAATCTTGCCGGCAAAAATGGACTTCCCTTTTTGTACTGATTCAGCTGAAAGTGCCGGTGATAAAACACTAAGGAAGTTAGTAACTACATAAGGATCTAAAACAACTGTTGCCTTTTGTGTAGATATTTCTTTGGCACCTAGCATTCTTACTGCCTTTTGTGCTGCTTCTTTACCGATTTTTTGCGGATCCAGCTGATTATATTTTAATCCAAATTGAACAGAAAAGCCCGTTTGGCTATCACCATTTTCTTCGCCGACTAAAAATCCATAAGCACCACAATAAGTTCCCTCATAAACTGCCTCAAGATCATTTGAGTTTACAATAGTAATCGAATATACAGAATCCTGATATGTAGAGTTTTCGGTAATAGTTACTCTTTTATCTTCTGCTTTGGCAGCCAGTTCAATTTCTTTAGCTATATTAATTTTATCATCAAGGACAGTCGAAACAATCTCCGGGTCGTATAGATCCAGTTTGGGATATTTAAATATTTCCTCGGGCATTTTATTAAAGGGATCTTTTTCTACAATAGCAGAATTTGCTATAGCCTGATGTAATACCATTTCTAAAGCGTTATTGGAAAAATCCGATGAAAATGAATACCCTACACCAGTATCTTTAAATACTCTAATTCCTACCCCTTTTGATTCGGCATTTTTTAAAGTTTCTATTTCTCCGTTGGCTACTTCAATTGATAAGTCCTGGGATTGCACTATGTAAACTTCAACCCCCTCTACACCAAGTTTATTAGACTTTGCAACTAAATCCTTGCCAATATTAATATATTTTTGCTCCATCATATTCCCTCTTTTTCTACATTAATGTTTAAATCCAAATAACCATTCATGTGATTAACTAAATCCTACGGATTCTCTTAATTTCAGGGCCTGCACCCGGAGCGTTTGTTCCTCCTATTATCATTTCAGTAATACGAAGTGTAGGCTGAGCATCTGAAACCGGTACCCCCTGACCATCCTTACCACAGGTACCAATTGCAAAACCTAAGTCTTGGCCTACCATATCTATATTATTAAGAACTGTTGGACCATTGCCTGTTAAAGTAGCACCTCTAACAGCTTCTTTTATTTCACCATCTTCAATTAAATAACCTTCTGCAACCTCAAATACAAAGTCTCCGTTGGTTGTATTAACTTGACCTCCACCCATTTTTTCTACTAAAATTCCTCTTTTTGTTGCTCTTATGATTTTCTCTGGGTCAAGGTCACCTTTATCTATGTATGTATTTGTCATTCTGGGAATAGGTCTATCTTGATAAGATTCACGTCTGCCGTTACCTGTTGACTCTCTCTTTTCTTTTATGGCTGTAAGCCTATCATACATAAGCTCTTCCAATACACCATTTTTTATAAGTGTATTTTTGCGAGTTTTTACACCTTCATCGTCCCAATTTAGATAACCATATTTTTTCATTGTTCCATCATCAATTACGGTAATCTCCGGTGATGCAACTTGCTGTCCTTTTTTATCTGCATATACGGACAGCTTTTTTTGAACCAGATCAGCTTCCAAGCCATGGCCACATGCCTCATGTACCATTGTACCACCAGACTGAGAAGTCATGACTACAGGCATCTTGCCTGAAGGAGCAGGTTTTGCTTCCAACATTTTTATGGCACGTTTAGCTGCCATTTTGGCAATATCTGCAGAGTCTATTTCATCAAAAAGCTCAAAACCGGCAAAACTTCCAACTGCCTCATAACCTGTTTGAATAACAGAGCCTTCTGCTGCCACAGAATTAACAAGGAAGCGAGTTCTTACCCTTTTGTCTTCAACCATTTCTCCTAACGAGTTGGCTATAACAACCTCCTGCACAACATCCCCATAGGCAACCATAACTTGCCTTATTCTATCATCAATCTCCCTTGCTGCCTTGTTAGCTTCTACTACTTTTTCAACCTTTTTATCGATGGGGATTGTATCAGGTTCCTTTTCAACATAAACTTTATCCTTTTTAGATTCTTTGGATAAATTAATAGAGGTTGGAGTTTCTTTATTTCCGGCTGATTTTGCAACAATTTTAGCTGCTTTCATCAGTGATTCAATAGACAGATCATTTGTGTATGCATAAGAGGTGTTTTCCCCTTTAATTACCCTGATACCTGCACCTATATCTACACCACTTACAACTCTCTCTATTTTGCCGGCTTCTAACCCTACCCCTGAATTATTCTTTTTTTCAATAAAAATTTCTGCAAAATCACCGCCGTAGTTTTTTGCTACTGCTAAAATTTCCTGTAACCCTGTTTTCTCAATCAACCCTATCACCTCATGTATCTATAGTATCGGAAGTCGAATGTCAGAGGTCAGAAGTCAGACTGGCAACAATCGATAAGTCAAATGCACTGATAAACCAGAGATTTCGGACATCTTTAAAATAGCAAGACAAAGTTCTTCGTTAAAGAAGTTTATATGATTAGTATGATTTAGTTAAAAAATCATACTTTTATAGAAATTCTTCATTGGGAAGTTTTTCCCTTTATTTATCATAAAAATTGAAGTTAGCAAGTACTGCTGTTAATTGATCGTAATCTCCAATTTCTTGCTCCTTCCACTCCATTCTAATCGTTAACCTATTAACATAGGTTAAATCTATTCTTCCTGCGGGTATATATCTTGGATAGTCTGATGGCTTTACTAAATCGGAAAAAAATAATTCCCGATCATCACCTAAAATTCTAAGTGAATAACTTCCAAAACTATTCATTGTAGAGTCATCAACACCAAAGTAACCTTCAAGGGTTAAATATCTTCTATTTAAATCAAGAACCAACTCTGCTCTATCACTTGCTCTCATAGTAACTGCAATTCCTGATCCAAAAAACCTTCCTGCTATATGATAATTATTTACCTGTTTTTCATAAAAAGGACCTACATTTCTAATAACTCTTAAATCTTCTATTTTTGTTCTGGGCCTGTCATTCCATATGTCTGCACTACTTATTGCATTACTAGTAACAGAAATTGTATTATTAATATCATCCCAATTCACAATAAATCCAAGGGCTTCGGATAAGTCTCGGAGAGAAACCATTGTAACTCCTTCATCATATAAAATAAAAGGTTCCACCGTGGTTTCTACTTGCATTCCATTAACGAGTAATTTTATATCTCCTGTCATTCCTCTATATTCTTTTATCATCCATCCCGATGAAGCTAATAATAACGAATTGTTTAAAAATAGAAATAAAGCCAAAGTTAAAACACATATAAGAAATTTCTTCATTAAAAAATCCCTCTCATTCCCCTTAATTATTTTATATTGCCTATCCTGCTTAATATAAAGATTTTTCTTGTTTTATTGGAAAACTATATATACTTTCCTGGAAAAATTCTATTAAATTATCTTTGTTGTCAGCGTTTTTCAAGACATTTTCAGTAATTTTCAAAGTGTCTTCAACCGTTTCTAAAATAGCCTCTACAATATTTTCTCTTAAGATTTCGGTTTCTAGAGTATTTACCAAGACACTTTCGTTTTCATTTGAATTTTGGTTTTCTTCCTCAACTTCCTCAGACTCTTTATCACGAATGAGATCCTCTAAAAAACCTATATATTCTCTTGGAATTTGAAAAGGATCCTGTCTGCCATATTCATATATAGGTGCTAAATTTATATTTGTCCTCCTCTCATAAAAGCTATACATTTCCCATACTATAGTTCCCTGAACATTCATATCCACCATATTTAAACTAAGACTCATCTCCATAATTTTACTTGCCGGGTTTTGTTCTAATCTTGAAATAAAACTAACTATATCCTGATATGCCCCTTCTACTTCAATTGAATAGGCACTAGTATAGTAATAACCATTATTAGATATATCTTTAGGAATAATTGACTTAATTAATATCCCATATCCATAACCATGAGCCATAACATAAGTTGCATCTTCACTTTCTAAAATGAATTTATTTTTTAAGTTGCGAAGCTCATGTTCTAATGATTCGTTCTTTGCACTTACTTCCCGCATTTCGTAAACAGCAAAAAGAATACTTTCCTTCTCTCGCCCCATTTCTTCAAGCTCCTGTTTTGCCAAAATTGTTTGAGAAAAAAATGCATTTAGTAGCCTGAAAGCTATAAATACCACAAATAAGGCTATTAATATATAAGTAAGCTTACGTTCCCGATCTTTAAGATTTAGATTTTTAATGAAATTCATAATAATCCTCCAGTGTAAGAGCAATTAACAATTGGCAGTTGACAATGGACAATTAAGAGCTTTATAGTCCACATACGATCTCATATCTTAATAAGGTAATATCGCCCCTTGCTTCTTCGATTGCATTGTGTAGTCTGACAGATGTGTAGTATGGTCTATCATTTAGATGGGTTATGAATGTTGCTACATCTCCTAAGGTTAAGGCATAACCTTCAATCATCAGGAATTTATTGTTTTCCATATGTAAAGCTGTTATAAAGGAGTTTTTAGGAATCATTCTATTGATATCTTCTAGCTTTTCGCCCCAAAAACTACTTATCTCTAGTAACTCGCTATATATTTGAATTTGCCTTTCCAGTAAATATCTATAGGCTTTTATTTCTTCAAAATCCTCAGTTAAAATGCGATAGTTGTCTATTTTTATCTGCAGTTCTTCTGCTATTTTTAAATTATTATTGAGTTGCAGATTAAATATCAATAAACAGCATAGAAACAAGGTTACACAAATAATAATAATTAAAATTTTTTTATTAAACATTAATGGTTTTTTAGCTCTGTTTTCTTTGGGAAGAAGGTTTATTTCTGCCATTATACTATCCCCTTTAAAGCAAGCCCGGCAGCAACTGCATACTTGGAAGTTAACTTGCTTACTTCTATATCTCCCATTTCTATAGGGACTTTTACAATTTGTGAAGCTATGTCATATAAGTTATTTTCTTCATCTACTCCACCTGTGATTATGATTCTGGCTATCTGTCCTTTACAGTGATTTTGATAATATTCTATTGACCTATAAAGTTCTTCTATGAGTGCTTTTTCTGCCTCCATAACAGCAAGATGCTGTTTCCCATATGCAAGGGAACGGGCAAATTGTATGGTTCCATCTTTAATAACTGCAAGGTTTGTCATTTCCTCTCCAAAATTGATAACCCCGATTGTAAGCACTTGAATATCCGGCCATTGGTTAGAGCCTATATACAAAAGCCATCTAAGAAGTGCTGCCGGAACTATATCTATTGCCTGCAAAACCACTCCTGCTTCATTAAAAACCTTAATATATGAGTTAACTGTTTCACTTGGAGCTGCTGCCAGAAGAATTGTATTAATATTGGATTGATCTTTTTTCATAGATCCCAAATTACACCAATCATAAATTACATCCTCTTCTGCATAGGGTATATGTTGTGTGATTTCCCACTTTATTGTTTCACTAAGCTCATTATCTTGCATCATCGGAAAATCTATATGCCTTATAACCATTTGTCGACTGACAATAGTTGTGATTACATCTATTCCCTGCCAATTCTGTGTTTGTACTAGCTGTCTAAGTATTGCAAAGACCTTTTGGGGATTAATAAAAAGTCCATTTTCAACACAATCCTCATCCAACTCTATTGAAAAGGACTCAAATTCAAAATCCCAAGCATCATATTTACATAATATTGCTGTAAGAAGTCTACCATTTATCTCCACCCCCAGCTGCCTTGAATTTTTCTTTTTAAACTTTATAGCCATAAACATATAACCCCCTCGCTACATTATCGTTTAAAAGGCAAATTGCCATCTTAATTTATCAATAAAAACTTCCGTAACCTCTCCATTACCCTCTTCATTTTGAATTAAGCTGATCCTTATTAAAAGAGCTACTCTTCTTATAACACCATCAACTTCTCCTTCCGAAGTAATTCTAACGTTAGGTGGGTTATTTTGAACTATAATACTATTGATTCTGCCTCCACCTAAAAATATAGGATTATCAAAAGATGAACGGGTTAAAAGTTCACCACGAAAATTCGGATTATTATAAAGATAATCTAAAGCCAGTTCATTTCCTGCTTCAGCTAAATAGAGAGCCTGGGTTCCGTATTGATCATTTAAAGAAATCCTAACTTCTGTAAGGGTCATTGCCATTAATCCATTAAGGAGTACTATTGTTATTAAAAGTACCAGTATCACTGAAAGCATTGCTATACCTTTTTCTCCCATATTTATACTCCTTTATTTTTCATTAAAAACCTGCTGCCCGAACATTAACTTTTGAAGTAATACTATATTCATAACCTTGACTTGCAAATTTCATATATATCTCTACTAATGAGCAAGAAGTAGTGCTTGGGTAATATGTAAACCTTAGCTCTTTTAAGTTATAAGCAACAGGATTATTTCCTCCCCCGCTTGTAGCCCTCAATAACTGAGTTCCGCTTAAATGATAACGAATAAGCTGGCCATCTATGGTAAGGTTTAAACTTGTGCCTGTACTATTAGAATTTACCCTGTCAGCTCTTTTAATTTCACGTTCTAGGGTACTCATAGCAATTCTGGCATTTTGCTGAATATCCATTTTTTCACTTCCATGGAACCAAACTCTCAAAGTTCCTTGTAATATTCCATAAATACTGCCAAGAAGTAACGAGACAATTAATAGAGTTATTATTAACTCTATTAAGGTCAAACCTTTTTCGTTTCTCATCTTATACTCCTAATTGTATTAAAGTAGAGATGTTTATCAGGTTTATCACTAATATAAACTCTCACTTTAATACTTCGTAAATTGTAATTGCCTTGATAATAAGTAATAGATACGTTATATCTAAATTTGCTATTTCCGGGATAAATTAAACTATTATGTTGTCTTATATAGAAGTCTTCGGAACTAAGTATTTTTTCCATAATACCTTTACCTGCAGCAACTAATTGACTTCTATCTCCGGCAGAGTAAATACTGTTTAAAGAAGAATGTATTAGTGTAAAAGTTGGAATTAAGATTGCAACTAATAATAATGAAGCAACCACTACCTCTATCAATGTCAACCCTTTTGTATTTGAAAAACAAACCACTTAACCACAACCTTATTTTAAAATTTGAAAATAATTCGCAAATATCTATAAAAATATTTATGTGCACAAGTTTTAACTTTTTCAATAATTTCTTGATAATCACCAGCTTCCTGCTCTGGGCCTGACTTGTACTCTGCCTGTTGCAACCATAATAGTAACTTCATAAATATTACCGTAACTGTTAGTTATATGTATAGTATTTGCTCCCATACCAAGAGGAACTCCGGTACCTGAGAAGAAAATTTGTGAGCTGAAAATACCTAAAATTCTTACCCCCGAAGGAGCATTCTTAATTTCCAAAACTTCTACACCTCTTCTAATTACGTATCTGTTACCTTCCAAATGTATTCTAACCAATGATTCACCATTAATATTTTTATGACGTACAAGCCTAATATCACTTGCAAGTTCTTGAGCATAAGCAGCCACCTTGTACCTTTCCACAGCTTGGCTAATAGCAGGTGCCGCAATTCCCACTAAAATGCCAAGTATTGCAATTACTATTACCAGCTCAATTAATGTAAAGCCTTTTACACAACTTTGTCTAATCATTAATCTCAACCCTTCAAAATGAAGATATAACCGTAAACATAGGAAGAATCATTGATAATACTAAAAATCCAACCACTATACCAACAAATATTATCATTACCGGTTCTATAATTTTAGACAGATTGTCCATCCTACGGTCAACCTCTCCCTGAAAGTATTCTCCAATCTGTATAAGTAATGTATCTAGTTTCCCCGTTTCTTCTCCTACTCTTGTCATATGAGCAACCATATATGGAAATACACCTGAATCCAACAAAGGTCTTACCATGCTTTTTCCATCCATTACAACATCTTTACATTTGGTCAGTGCTTCCACAAAAACTGAATTGTTCGTTGTTTTGCTTGTAATCTCCAAAGCAAGCAAAATAGGTACACCGGCACCTAATAAAGTACCCAAAGTTCTGCAGAAACGTGCTACTATAACTTTTTTCTGTAAATCTCCAAGTAATGGAAATCCAATTTTAATTTTGTCAATTACTACATTACCTGTTGCTGATCTTGAATAAAAAATAGTCGCAACTGAAGAGATTACTATTATCAAAATAGCTAAATACCAATAAGTTTTTATCATACTGCTAATACTTATTAACATCCTGGTTAATATAGGCAGTTCATTAGCAAGTCCCCCAAGCATTACCATAAATACCGGCAACACAAAAATCATCATAAATATAACAGCAATAATTGATATCACCATAACCAACACAGGGTAGGTCATAGCTGCTTTTATTTTTTCTTTGACTTGATGCTCTCGCTGATAATGTTCACCTAACCTAAGCAGCATCTCCCCTAAAACCCCTCCTAATTCACCTGCCTGCACCATATTTAGCATCATAGAATCAAATATTTTCGGATGTTGCTTTAAGCTATGATAGAAACTTTTACCCGCTCTTAAAGAATCCTTGATGTCGGTTATCACTTTTTGCATCTTTGAATTATTATTCTGTTTTTCAATAACTTCAAGGGCAGAAACAAGAGGTATACCTGCATTAACCATCACACCCAGCTGCGTATTTAAATTTGCAAAATCAATAGCTTTAATAGGAGAGAAATAGTCTTCAATATCTAAACTTATTCTCTTGGCATCAAGCTTTATAATAAATAACCCCTGATCTTTTAGCCTATTTGCAGCAGATTTTATATTTTCAGCCTCAATTGTACCTTCTTGATATTGCCCCTTATGGTCCATTACCTTATAATTATAATAAGACATTTTTATACACCACTCATTTAAATTCATAATTATAGTACCGGAGGATGGACAATGGCCTTTATAAAAAAAGTTCCTTTAGCAATAAGTGGCTTGGCTTTATCTACTGCAGCATTGGGAAATCTACTATTACCTCACGGGGAAATGATACGTGCTATATGTGGTGTCCTCTCTGGAACTATACTTATTATATTTATTGCAAAAGTAATACTAGACTTTGAAAATGTAATGGATGATTTAAAAAATCCTGCTATATTAAGTGTTTTACCTACATCAACTATGGCCTTAATGCTTTTATCTGCCTATATAAAACCATATGTAGGTAACTTAGCGGTCTATATGTGGTATTTTGCAATTTTGGCCATTGTGTTTATTATGCTATTATTTACTAAACGTTTCGTTATAGGGTTAAAAGTACAGTCTGTCGTTCCAGGCTGGTGTGTAGTCAGTGGAGGTATGATTGCCGCCAGTGTTACCAGTCCTGTCATGAATGCTGTTGAAATTGGGATAATCATATTCTACGTAGGTGCTACTACATTCTTTATTACTCTGCCCATAATCATATACAGAATGATAAAGATTAAAGCACTCCCTGAATCTTTACGCCCAACTATAGCAATATTTACATCACCGATAAGCCTAATAATAACAGGATATTTTGCAGTTTTTGACCACCATAATCCCTTGTTGGTATACACAATGCTGACAATTGCTATGTTAGTCTACATCTATGTATCTATTAACATGGTATCCTTGCTTCAATTAAAATTTTACCCTTCCTATTCGGCATTTACATTTCCTTATGTTATCAGTGCTATTGCTTTTAATGAGGCAAATACTCTACTTGTGGAAAATGGATATAATTTCTTTTCCCTCGTCCCAATAATTTCAAAATGGATAGCTGTTATAGTGGTGATTTATGTTTTAATTCGGTATTTTATGTTTCTATTTTCAACACCAACACAGGAATCTTTACCACCTAACTAATCCGCTTTAATGCCCCATTGCACTAAAAACAACCTATAATCTGGTTAATTTATCTAGCCTAACATTCCTTGCCCTTTTATTGTATATTCTTTCAAATAATGTAAATTCCTGCAAATTTTTTTAATTAATTGTAAAATTTTTATTTTTCTAATTTGTAATTCCATAACTGAGCATAAAAAAAGCCCCCATAATAAGGGAGCTGTAGATAATTTTTATTTAAAAATAATATAAAGACTTTTTATTCAATATTAAATCATTTAGATACCAAATTCAGCCACAAAGCAGGACGAATTCCATAACTTCCAACATCTACGCGATTGCCATTTAGATTAATAGTACCGTCGTTGTAGATAAAAGTAGCATAACTACTAATGCCTCCTGGGGATCGTAGCCACCACCAAACAGCCTCGCCTCTAGCATTCTTGGTTATACGCTCTGAGTTATAACCATCATTAATCAGCCATCCGTTTCCATCTTTTAACATATACTTGCCATCTTCCCAGTACCAACCCTTACGGTTACCTAAGTCTCCGCTATCACCAAGATACTTCATGACTTCTTCTACAGACAAGAGAAATATCTTATCAACTGTATCATTGCCACCTTCTGTACCATACCACGGATTATTGTTATTTACTACTTTCGTTTCAGCTATCATTGCTTTCTCTTCATCAGTAAATATGTCATAAAATTCATTGTTCAGGTATTTACGCCTTATACATTTTTCCCAAGTTATACTTTCTTTTGATCGGTGATATTGTCTGCTAGCCAATTCATTCTCAATTAACAGCAGTGCCTTCCCTTTCTGTACATCCAACACTCGCCAGTCATACCCGCCAAAGAAATAAATACTACCCTTTGG
>JGI20163J26743_11538233_pt1 | contig 16182 bp, 16 predicted proteins | sample TergutCu122P1_FD_26743 | JGI IMG/M metagenome (IMG submission 26743) | reverse complement strand
GCCTCCTCCACTTCTCATTCTACCACCGGTTAAAAATACTCTACTTAAGATTCTTGCTAAATAAACCAGAGTTCCGGTTAAAACAATAGCCAGAGTAGTAAACAGGATATCATAATTTTTGATGTGAGCCATTTCATGAGCTACTACCCCTTCCATTTCTTCTCTATTAAGTGTCTTCATCAATCCTCTGGTAACAGCCACAGCAGAGTTGTCAGGGTTACGACCTGTAGCAAAAGCATTAGGCACATCTGTTTCGATTATATACGCTTTGGGAGTTGGAATCCCTGCTGCAACTGCTACCCCTTCAATTGTATGGTATAAATGAGGTTCCATTTCCTTGGAAACAGGTCGTGCATCTGCCATTTTTAAGAGAAGTTTATCACTATGGAAATAAGAAAGAAAACTTCCCACCAAAGTAACAAGGAAAGCCATGGCAACAAAAACGTAAGCAAACCCAGGGTCAATAATAAGTGCAACTGCATAAACAACTGCAACTATTAAAAAAGTAAAACCACCAAATAATAGTAATGTATTTCTTTTGTTTTTTTGTATCTGTTGATAAATACCCATAGCCAAAATTCCTTTCTCTATATCTTAGTCAACTTAATAATATTCAAAATCCCTAGTTAAATCTTATCTGAGGTTCAACAAGATATAGGATTATTTCCCTATTGCTACCCCCTATCTATTTAACTATAATAATATTATTAATTACTATTTTACCACAATTATTCTAACTTATTTTATATAAAATGCAAATTGCTTCATTACAAACTTCTTAAATTTTAGAGGGAACAATACTTTTTCCTTATCGTCTAATATTATTAATGTATGGGATTTTTAAAATATTATTAACACCAAAAGACCTTGAAAGGAATGAAAAAATATGAGAAAAGGATTTATAATATTATTTTTGATAACATGCTTGCTGGTATTTTCAAGTGGGTGCATAAGTCCCCAACAAGCAGATGGTCCGAATCAAACTACCCAGTCTGTTATTCTTTATTTCGCTAACCAAGATGCAACAAAAATGATTGGAGAGAGCCGATATTTAACAAATGTTCCGGATCAGGAGCAATTCTTAAAACTTGTTTTGGAAGAGTTAATCAAAGGTCCTGAAAATGAAGGTTTAAGCAAAACTATTCCTGAAACGGTAAAAGTTCAGGTTTTAACAATTGAAAATGGTCTTGTTCACGTAGACTTTTCTCAAGATATGCATACAGATCATTGGCGAGGCAGCACCGGTGAAATCATGACTGTTCAATCAATAGTACTTACTTTAACAGAATTTCCTTTTATTGAAAAAGTAAAAATGACAGTAGGCGGCGAAACCATGGACCTTGGACATATGTCTTTAGACGAGCCGATAAGTCGCAACGAAATATAATATAAGTAACAGCCCGGGCAACTTTAACCCGGGCTGTTACTTATTAGGCTTTAAATCTTTGCAATGACTTGAAGGCTTCTTTTACATCGGCATACTCTTCAGCATAGTCAGCACGTGCTGCCTCAATAACTTCATACGCTTCTCTTTTGCCATATATACCTACTATTTCGGATTTATTTTTCTTTCTATCCGGAGACTGTTTATATGTAAGGAAATAATGCTCCAAGCGTTCAATCACTGGTGATGGACAACTCTGAATATCCGACCAGTTTTCGTGAAGTGCATCATTTTCCATTACAGCAATTATCTTATCATCAGCCTCTCCGCCATCAAGCATACGAAAACCACCTATAGGCCTAGCCTTAAGTAATATATCTCCATTGGGTACTAATTTTTCAGTTAAAACACAGATATCCAAAGGGTCATTATCACCTACTATATCTTTCCTGCCTGTTCTCTGTTTGCATATCTCTGCTACTCTTGTACCACAATATGTTTGCGGGAGCATACCGTATAGTGTGGGGCAAACATTTGAGTAGATCTGGGGTCTATCCACCTTTAAATGTCCACTGTATTTATCAAGTTCATATTTAACAGTATCGCTTGGCACCAGTTCTATATAAGCTGTTACAATCTGGGGATGGTCATCACCAAGTGATACTCCATGCCAAGGATGTGCTCGAAAAAGCATACCTAAAACTTCCCATAACTCTCTTTTTCTTTTTATTTCTGCCATTTATGTCATTCCTCCAATAACAATAGTATTCATCTAGTCAAGAACCTTAAACTATTCTTGAATTTTACCATCAAGGCTCAACCAATAAATTCCTTGATAATGGAATTTGTTGGTATTTCTTTCCCCTCTAGTGGTAACACATAGTTCAAAAATCTTAATAACCTTTGTGCTTCAATATAATTAGGGCTCTCTTTATTTATCCCAAGCAACAAGGGCTCTGCATATCTTTTTAAAACTGCCAGTTCATATATTAATGCTGAATTAAACATTATATCTGCATCTTCCTGAAAGGGATATATATTCCTATCCTCTCCCCTTCTGACTGAAGGCCAAATCCTTAGCGTATCTTCAGGACCAAAACTTCTAAATTGATTATCTCGAACAAGTCTTCTAAGCTTTCTTACATCAGTAGTAGGAATTCTGTTGTGGTTGTCGATATTTAACTGAGTTAAGCTTGAGATGTAAATTTTAAATTTATGGTCTTGGGGTATTGAATAGGTTAGCTTTTCATTTAAACCATGAATTCCTTCAATTATAATCGGCTGATCGGGTTTTATTTTTATTTTATGACCTAGAAATTCTCTTTTACCAAACTTAAAATTAAAAGTAGGAATTTCTACTTCTTCACCTTGGATAATCTGAGTTAAATGTTCATTTAGCAGTTCCAAATCCAAGGCTTCTATGGCCTCAAAGTCATATTCTCCATGCTCGTCACGGGGAGTTTTTTCTCTGTCTACAAAATAATCGTCCACTGATATTGATATAGGTTTTAGACCATTAACCATTAGCTGAATCATAAGTCGATAAGCAAAGGTTGTCTTTCCTGAAGAGGAAGGTCCGGCAATAAGTATAATATTGCCCCTATCCTTGTGTTCTTTTATTTGATCTGCAATATTTGCAACTTTCTTTTCATGTAATGCTTCAGCAACTTTGATTAATTTTGATACTGTTCCGTTAACAATAGCCTCATTTAGGTCTGCAATAGTATTAACTTCCATAATTTCTGCCCATCTTTCAGCTTCATAAAATATCTTTGCTAACTTTGGTTGGGGTTTGAAATCAGGTATGTTATCCGGATCATTAACCAGAGGAAAACGTATAATTACACCCGGCAAATGAAACTGCAGGGCAAACTTCTCTAAATATCCGGTATGAGGAAATAGATATCCATAGAAAAAATCATACATCCATCCTAATTTATAAACGCTACCTTTAGGCGAGGGCAAAAACTCCAATATTTTCACTTTATCTGTTTGCCCATATTCTGTAAATATCTTTATGGCCTCTTCTCTTGAAATTTCCATTTTCTCTATAGGTTCAGCAGCATTAATAATTTCTCTCATTCTCTTTTCTATGCTTTTAACTAATGTTGTAGTAAGATGTTTTCCTTTAATTTCACAGTATAATCCTTTAGAAAGTGAATGCTCAACCATTACCTCACAATTGGGTATTACTTCCCTGGCTGCCCTTATAAAAACAAAGCTCAAACTTCCTAAATATATTCTATTTCCTATTTCAGTTGCTAAATCTATAAACTTTACTTGTGACGGTTCATAAATCTTGTAGTGAAGGTCTCTGAGTTCATTATTAACTGCTGCAGCTGCAAAAGGATATTTTGGCTGCTCAATCATTTTAGTGATTTCCAATAGAGAAGTTCCTGGCTGTATAGATAATTCTTCACCTGTAAATAAAACAACTTTAATGGTCATAAAGCAACCTCCTTTAGCGGAAATCGAAGGTCAGATGTCAAATGTCAGAAAAGGGCTCATGATAACGACCTGACATTGGAATTTAGAATCTGATCTCCACTCCCCATTCTTTTATAGCTTTCAAGTACTTATTGTCAATTGTTCATTGATAGACTCTCTTTTATATTTGCTTCATATTTCCCTGACGACCGATCTCCAAACCTGGGATATATGTTCGGGAGTGGTTCCACAGCAACCACCTACCAGACTTGCTCCTGCCTCAATACATTTTTTGATACCTTCTGCAAATGTTTCCGGTGACATATCATAAATTGTTTTGTTATCTACCAATTTTGGTTTGCCTGCATTGGGCTGAATAATTATGGGTACTTTGGAAATACACTTTATAGCAGCTGCAACCTCTGCCATTTCAAAAGGATCTAATTCTCCACAGTTAGACCCCACTACGTCTGCCCCTTCATTAACTGCCTTTTCAACACATTCATTAAGAAAATTCCCCATCATAGTAACAAATCCTCTGGTGTGTTTTGAAAAGGTAAATGATACTATTACAGGTAACTCTGAAACATTTTTGCAAGCCTTCAGGGCACAAAGAGTTTCCCTCAGATCACTTTGAGTTTCAATGATAAAACCATCAACTCCACCATCAGCCATTACCTCTGCCTGTTCTTTAAAGGTATTGTAAAACTGCTCCTCAGTATAAGTTCCATAGGGTTCCAGAAGCTGACCCGTCAAACCTATATCTCCCAGGACATAACTATCTTCTTTACAGACACTTTTAGCAATATTTACACCGGCTTTGTTAGCCTCAATTACATCAACGTCCATCTTGTGTGTTTCCAAATAAATTTTATTTAATATAAAAGTATTTGTAGTTATAATATCGCTGCCTGCATGAAGGTATTCTCTCTGAATATCTTTAATAACCTCCGGACAAGTAATATTTGGCGTGCCGACCGGCTGTATCCCTTTTTTGATTAATTGAGTCCCCATGCCACCATCTAAAAGAATAGTTTTTTTTGATTTTATATAGTTTTTTAAATCCACACTATTTCCCTCATTTACATTTTTTGCGGTTCTTCATATTCTACTCCAAAGGTATCAACAATAACTTTAGTAATTCGTTGATCTTCTTCAGGTTTGTCCCTATAGTCTCGTTTAACATTTACTATTCTGTCAATCTCCTCTATTCCTTCAATAACCTTTCCAAAAGCAGCATAATCTCTATCTAAATGTGGAGATTTATCTACCATAATAAAAAACTGGGAACCGGCAGAATTGGGAGCCATAGTTCTGGCCATTGAAATAACTCCCTTTTCATGAAGTAAGTCATTAGGAAAACCGTTTTTACTAAACTCTCCTTTGATAGAATAGCCGGGGCCACCCATACCTGAACCTTCCGGACAACCACCTTGCACCATAAAACCGGGTATTACTCTATGAAAAATAAGTCCATTATAAAAACCCTTATTTATCAATGACACAAAATTTCTTACAGTATTGGGAGCCTCCTCAGGATAAAGCTCAACTTTAACAATATTCCCATTTTCCATTTCCATTGTAACTATTGGATTTTTTGACATTTAGATCATCCTCTCACTATTGATTCATAAATATTTTTGCTTTTATTATTTTATTATTTTATTAGCTATAGCACTAATTAATGAAAGTAGAATTGTAGCAATGATCGCTGCCCAAAACCCTTCTATGTGAAACCCATTAACTACAGATGCTACCATATATAATATAAAACCATTTAATACAATAGTAAATAAACCCAAAGTTAATATATTCAACGGCAAGGTTAATATCAGCAAAATTGGTCTAACAAAAGCATTGGCTATTCCCAGCACTAAAGCAGCTACTAAAGCAGCAGCAAATCCTTCTAAAGTAACATTTTCAATGACATTAGCAATTAAAAGCAATCCAAGAGCATTGATTAACCAGCGTATCAATAAGCCTGTCATTTCTACACTCCCTTTAAAGTTTTATATTTACTTGGTATTCTATTTTATGCAAATTAATCCTTCTGTTATATAACTTTAACATAACATTTAAGAAAATGTCTATATACTATTAATAATTAGACAATTTACATACTACATCAGATAAATAAAGGATATCTAAAAATTAGGTTGAAATATTTATTAAACGTTAAACTGTCGCACTAATCGTATAAAAAGAGGTGATTTTTTGAATGTAACTTGGAGTAAAATTCAAAAACAGAGATTGGTAGAGCTAAACGCAAATGAAGTTATACTAGAGTATACATTTCAAGATGCCAAAGAAAGGGATAAATCCTTTCAAAACCTTGATAAAGAACTGGTACTAGCAAATAAAAAACACCTTTTAGAGTTAAAAAATAAAGAATTACGCCCTCTATTATGCCAGCTAGAAAGCCAGCTGGTTCAACGTCTGACACAAGAAGGATTTGTACAGGTAGTAACACCACATATCTTGCCTAAAGATATGCTGGAAAAAATGACCATCACCAATGAGCACCCACTCTCAAACCAAGTTTTCTGGGTAGATAAGAACAAATGTCTTCGTCCCATGCTTGCACCTAACCTTTATTCTTTGTTGAGAGATTTGGAGCGTATCTGGGAAAAACCAATAAAAATTTTTGAAATAGGCACTTGTTTTCGCAAAGAGTCCCAAGGTGCCAACCATCTAAATGAATTTACCATGCTTAATTTAGTTGAGCTGGGAGATCTGGAAGGCAAACAAAAACAAAGACTTAAAGAACTTGCAGATATGGTTATGGATGCTGCAGGTGTAGCTGACTATATTTTAGAAGGTTGTGAATCAGAAGTATATAATGAAACTATAGACATAGTTCTAAATGATCTGGAGATCGGTTCAGGGGCCTATGGCCCTCATAAATTGGATAATAATTGGGGAATATTTGATCCTTGGGTAGGAATAGGTTTTGGTTTGGAAAGATTGGTAACTGTTAAGAGAGATTATAAAAATATTCGCCGAACAGGAAGAAGCATCTCATACCTAGACGGCTCACGTCTAAACATATAAATTAGAAAAGCTAACAAAATCGTGCTGAAAGGAAGAATATATAGTGACAAGACTGACTGAAGAAAATCTTAGAGGATTAGATGAGCAAATTAGGGATTATGATAGATATTTAGTAAAAATTTGTGGAGCTTCTTTAGCTGAAATAGCTACCCTTGCTGCAGATATTCCCCTATCCGGCTTTAACAAAGCTGTAAAAGAACATAGGGTAGGAGTTATACCTATCACATCCGGCCAGGGAATAATAGGCAATTTTTCTCAGTCAGTAAAAAACTTTATTGATTATTTTGGTGCTCACGCCTTTGTTACAAACAGCCAGGATATATCAGGAATAGCAGAAGCTATCGAAAGAAAAGCTTCCTTGATTTTTATGGCTGATGATAGCCGATTTATAGCAATTAACTTAAATACAAAAAAAGTAGTAGATAACAGCGAAGCAACAGGAAAGGGATTTACAACTGCTTTAGGCTTATTAGCCGGTAGTTTAAAAAATCGTGAAGTCTTGGTTGTTGGCATTGGTAGGATTGGCACCCACTGTATAAACTACCTCTTAGCTAAAGAAGCAAAAGTTGCAGTATTTGATATAAATAAAAACAAACTTTCCGCCTTACCTTCACATATCTTTATTGAACAAAACCTCTCAGAGGCTGTGTCAAAATATAAATATATCATAGATGCCTCTCCTGAACCGGGTTTTATGACATTAGACAATCTACACCATGAAACAAAAATATCAGCCCCCGGAATGCCCTTAGGATTGGCTGATAGTGCTTTTGCAGTATTTAAAGATAAAACTATACACGACCCCCTAAGAATAGGAGTAGCTACAATGCTGGCTATGGTTTGTAAATAGAAAATTCCTGTTAAATTGCTTCAGGAATTTTCACTGTTTTTTTCTCTTAACTCCGAGCCATAGTGTTGGGTAAACATGGTAGTGGAATACTTTTCCAGTTTCCATTCAGGTATTTTACATCCTTTACAGGTGCCGGTCATCCACTTATTTCTAAGCCATCTTGCTGCACGGCTTTTTCTTGAATTTATTACTGTAAAGACTTGACCGCAGTGGGTAGTCACCTCTGCATATTTACCCTTTTCTTCAATAGACCTAATACCATGAAGTACACCGGTACGAGACGGCCAAAGCTTAACCTTATTTAGTAGACGAAAAAAATCAACTTGTTTTCTGTAATATCTTTTTGTCTCAGACATGTTATCTGCCTCCCCGGTAGTTATTTAAAATCTTGGAAATGAATCATTATATGACAATATTTTGTTTTCTTCCATTATATTGCGTAAGATAACAGATCTTTTATCCCAAGCATCTTCTTTGCTGTCAGCACATATTATCAAAGTAGCCACCCAGGCTTCATTGCCGGGGCAGTAATTAGTGATAGCCTCATCAGCTCCAAAAAAGTTCTCAATTAACTGCAAGGGGCCAACCCCCGCTATTATACGCTCACCACGAGTTTCCATTTTCCTTGGAGTTATTGAGATATGTTCTAAGATAACATGTTTATTTTCCGAGAGATTCTCAATAACAGGCAGTTTATTATATACATAAATGTCTGCAAGTTGGACAAGCATGTTAATTCCTGTAGATTTATATACTGTAATAGGAGTTTGACTAGGTAACCTGGCATCAATTTCTAATACTTTTAATTGGTCTTTATCAATAATCACTTCTACATCCATGATACCCGTAAGTTGTAGAATTTTAGCAAGCCCTGTCGACACTTCATGGATTTCTCTCTTAAGTTGTTCTTCAATAATTACCGGAGCTAAAACCCTCTTGCAATCATAGTCTGCATCCACTTGGATCTCTGTAATTTGTAAAGTAATATAATCACCTTTATAACCCATTACCTCCAAGGAATATGACGGACCTTCTATATGTTCTTGTACAACCCATCTTTCATCATTACTTTTAGCGTCTTTAATAAATTCTTTTAAGGTATTCTTATCTATAAATTTCTTTACTCCATAACTTCCACTTAGTTCCGATGGTTTTGCTATTACAGGCAGATCACAATCAGGAAAATATCTTGGTGCCGGTATATTATTATCAGCAAATAACTTGTCTGATTCAATCTTAGAGGATGAAATAGTATTCACCTCTATATCAAAAGCAACTGCCACATTCTTATTGTCAGCTACATTTTTAATAATTTTTACTGTCTCAATATCTTCAAGTGCAGGTACCACTAAGTCTTTATTATGGATTATATCAGCAAGATTATCCATTGTATCTTTTGTTATATTTATCTCGTAAAAATTACTGCACATACCTACAGCCGGTGCTTCCGGGTTTTTATCAACCAGAAAAACCTCCCATCCTGCCTTTTGAGCAAGGTAGACAGCCTCCACTCCTTGAAGTTTACCACCAACTATGACTACCTTCATATAACTGCACCTGATTTCTGCCATTTTTTGACGTTATTACGTTTTTCCCTATCTATCCAAGCCTTATATTCTGCTACCGTAGCTTTCCTTAACCCCATTGTTTCAATAAATGGGGTTATTCCTTGAACCGTCCTATAACCTTCCCTTATATCTTTGCTACATTGTGCAACCCCCGCTAAGCCGGCTTCAGGTGGAATAATAGATGTGATTACATTGGCTCCGGCTTCTAAGCGTTCTTGCAAACCCTCAACTCCGTCAATATCAAGAGAAGCAGGTATTAATTTGTTCGGAAATAACAGCCTCAAAATAGCAATTATTTTAATTTCTTTATCACGAGGGGCTTGCAACCAAGATTCCATGATACTTCCCTGTTGGGGTACAAAATTCATCACCCGTACCTGATTAGCCTCAATATATCTCATACACTCCATGGAATAAGCAATATCTTCAGGAGTTTCTCCAATACCTGTTAATATCCCTTCTTCAATTAGCAGCCCTGCATCCTTTGCACTTAACTTACTTTGGTATCTCTCTTCATAGTCTTGGTCAAGGCGTAATACCTTAAATAGTTTTTCATTATGGGTTTCCTGATAACATGCGTACCAATCAGCACCAAAAGTTTGAAATTTTTTGAGATTTTCTTCCGAAACTAAGCCAGGTGAAACCATAATCGGCAGCTCATTTTGGGATTTAATATCAGTGATCAATTCAAAAAGGGGATCAAAACCATCTTTGTTTGTATGATATTTAGGATCCTCTCCCATAGTTAGATCAATTAAATTTACACCTGATTCTGTTAGAACTTTTACTGTATCCAATATTTCCTTATTAGATTTTCTGTACCTTTTACTTGTTTCATTTGATTTCCTATAATAACAAAAAGCACAATCATTACGACACCAGGTAGAAAAATAAACAAATCCATACAAAAAAACTTTATTGTCAAAATACCTGTTACGCAATTCCCGTGCCTTTTCATAAATCTTTTGGAGTTCATCTTCTCCTTCTATGCTCAGAAGGTATATTATCTCATCTCTTGATAAAAATATGTTGTTTTCTGCCTTAGCCAATATTTGCTCCAAGCTTATAACCTGATCAGCTCTATCCACTTAGACACCTCTTTCCATATCTGACCGACCACTTCTGACAACCGACCTCCGATATCAGAGGTCGGTTATTGGAAATAACCCCTGATAATAAAATTGCAGTTTTATTTGAAAAGTCCGACATCTGACGACCGACATCTGAACTCTGTTATTGGCGGGGAGTCCGGGAGTCACACCCGGCTACGTAAATTTAGAGTCTACGCGATCTATACCGACCCACCCCCCATGTTTATCAATTGACAATTTGAAGCCTTTTTATTTAGTAAGTATATTCAAAAAAATTACTTATTAATAGTATATCATATCATGTTAATCTACGCTAAAAGTATTTTATGTATATACGGCTCTTTCTCCGCCTATCATTTTAGGCCTTGTTTTTGCTAAGGTTAAATGGGCTTCTCCTATACTCTTTAATTCTATTCGGATTGGAATTACTACTTTTTTTAAGTGCATTCCTATAAAAGTATCGCCAATATCCAGTCCTGCGTGAGCGACAATGGCTTCTACTACAACCGGTTGCTTAAATAGTTCCATTGCTACTACCGGTAACGAGCCACCTGCTTTTTCATGAGGATAAACATTAACTATCTCCAAATTATATTTAGCTGCACACTTATCTTCAACCACCAAAGCTCTATTTAAGTGTTCACAACATTGTACTGCCATAAAGAGCTCTTCTTTAAGGATAGACGGTAATAATCCATCCATAATTGCCCTGGCAATTTGCAGATTAGAAGCAGATCCAATTGTTTTTCCGGCAATTTCACTGGTACTACATCCTATAACAACTATATCACCTGACTTTAAATTTGCAGCCCTTAACAAACCTTGAATTGCTTCCTTAGTCTGTTTGGCGTATAAACTTAAATTTTCCATAACAATCACTCCATGTATTTAATATCAATACCTTTAAATGCGACTAGTATTATTATATCCTGGTTTTGATCTCTTTTCCAAGTACTAAAAGCTATTATTTAATTTAAATATTTCATAATTTAGCTACTTGGGATTTTTAGTTTAGAGTAGTATTAGGCACAAAAAAGGAGAGCTATGCTCTCCTTCAGTAATAAAATTCTTCATCTGAAATATTACTTAGTCCATATTATCTACACCAAATCGTGCCATTCCGTACGATGTTGCTAAATTACCCACTCTATAAGGTAAAATCAATTCAGCAAATTCTCGTTGTGAAGCAAGCACCTGGGCAAAGAAAGGTTCTTCAGCTGCATGTCTTGCGAATACTCTATCTGCAGCAGCCAAAAATGCCTCAGTATATCCTTCCGGTAAAGGTGCCAGCACTATACCATACTCATCTACCAATACTTCAAGAGCTATTGCATTTTCTACAGTAAACCACGTATAAGTGTTGAATATTGACCTGTGAGCTGCAACTTCTACAATTGCTTGAAGATCCGGTGATAATGCACGCCATGCATCACCATTGATTAAAATATCTGACATGCCAATAACTTGATGCAATCCTCCTAAAATATAATAGCTAAACACATCCTGGAAACCCATCCTAATATCAGTGGCAGGGTTGATCCATTCCGCTGCATCAATTACTCCTCTTTCAGCAGCAGCAATAATTTCTGCTCCGGGCATACTAACCGGGCTTCCTCCCATTTCAACATATATCTCTCCCGGAAGTCCCGGAGGTGAACGGAATCTTAGTCTGTTAAATTCTTCAACATTTGCAGGTGGTGAATGAAACCAACCCAAAGCCTCAGGTCCATCCGGTGCATGAATAAATGGTATTACATCCATACCCAGTATTTCTTGATAAAAATAAACATAAAGGTCTCTGCCTCCACCCATAAGATGCCACTTTAATATTCCGGTTTGATCTAGGCCTGTACCGGCACCACCGGATGGAGCATTAAATAATCCTGCAGCAGGGTGCATACCTGTAGCATAGTGTGTCCACCATTGCCCTGCCTCCACTATACCGGCATCAACAGCATTTAATATTTCAAAAGGACCAACAACAGCGTCTGCCGGAAGTATCTCAATTAATAGACGGCCACCACTCATTTTCTCAATATCGTCTACCAGCATACCCAAGATTTCCATATGAGGGTCTCCGGCAGGAACGGCTGTTTGCAACTGCCATCTATGCACCTCACCCCATCGATCGTCACCTACGGCCCCACTTGCAGGTGCATTGTTATTTCCACATCCTGTTATACTTAAAGTAAATAGCAAACTCAGCACTAAAGCAAATATCAACCACATAGATTTTTTTCCCATCATTTACCCTCCTTAAGTTTTAAATGTTTACCTAAACTTAAAACATTAACATTTCTTTTACCCCATCACCCCTTTATTAGCCTAAATAATGTCGAATTTTTACTATTAATATTTTTAATTGCTATGATTAGTTTTTTATATATGAAATTTAGACATTTTATTGATAAAATCCTTTAATTTTTTACTACATTTATTTTTTTATTCGTTACTTCAAATAAAAAGGAGAGCTGCATGCACTCTCCTTCAAAAAGTTTTTATTAGGCTATCTGCCATATAATAAATTAGGCAAGAAGTATATCAGCTCCGGGAAGAAAACTAAAATCACAACTCCAACTAATTGCAGTATCATAAAAGGTATCATTCCTATCATGATATCCTCCAGCTTCCATTGGGGAACTGCTGCATTTAAAAAATATGCCGACAAAGCAACCGGTGGTGAAAGCCAAGCAGTCTGTAACGTAGTAGCTATAAGAACACCAAAGACCAGCATGGAAATTCCTAAATCACCCATTATAGGTGCAAAAACCGGTACAAAGATAACTACAATCGGCACCCAGCATCCTAAAGGCCATCCTAAAAGGAAAACAAATCCTAATACAACCAGCAATAATGCCGTAGGAGGAATCGCCAAGGATAATAAAAAGTCTGCAACTAACTGGGGTGAACCAAAACGAGCAAAAACTGCTGCAAAAAAGTTAGCTGCCGAAATCAAGAATAATATCATAGCAGCTGTGTGAGCTGTTTTATAAAGTGCCTCTTTGAGTAATGGAAAAGCAAAACGCCCGGAAACTATAACTACTATTAAAGCTCCCAATGCACCAAGAGCAGCTCCTTCTGTCGGTGTCGCCCATCCTGTCAAAATACTACCTAAAGTAGCCATAACCAAAACTGCAGGAGGAATCATACCAAAGAAAATTTCACGTACAGCATGAATTTTACTAACATTTCGCTCCTCCATTGGCACAGGGGGACCATATTCAGGTTTTAAATGAGATAAAATCATTGTAAAGGAAAGGAAAAGAAATGCCAGTAAAAGTCCCGGAATAATAGTACCTGCAAATAAATGCAAAATAGATACTCCCAGTGTAGGACCAATTACAACCAGCATAACACTAGGTGGTAAAAGAATGCCCAATGTTCCTCCGGCAGCAATAATACCTGCTGAAATACGATGATTATATCCACTCTTGATCATCTGTGGTGCTGCCATCAATGCTACAATAGTAACTGCCGCTGCAACTATACCGGTAGCAGCGGAAAATATAAGGGCTGCAAAAATTACACCCAAGTATAGTGAACCTCGTATTCTGCCAAAGAGCATCTGAAACCCTGTAAAAAACCGCGTCATCAACCCTGCTTTTTCTAAAATATATCCCATAAATAAAAACAACGTAACCGCAGCCATAATCTGATTCTTCATGGTCTGAAACATTTGGAATGTTAACAAGGTAAATACCCTATCGTCCATACCCATGTAACCAAAAACTATTCCAAGACATATAAGTGTAAAGGATATCGGAAACCCAAGCATAATAGCTATAAACAAGCTTCCCATCATTATTAAGCCAAGAATACCTAAATCCATTACACCTCACCCCCGTCTTGTGCACTATCCAGCTTTTTCTCTTCAGGCCATTCACCATATTTAGCAGCATGGACAGCTTTTATTAATTCAGCTATTCCCTGAATCAATAATAACCCTATGGCAAAAAACATTATAAATTTAAGGGGCCAGATTGCAGGCATCCAGGGGCTGGTTATAGCACTTTCCTGCATAACCCAAGATCTGTGAAAATAACCCCAACTTACCCAAAATAAAATACCTATTCCCGGCAAAAAGATTACAAAATATAAAATTGCATCCACAATACCCTGCATCTTGGCAGACACTCTTCGATATAAAATATCGGTTCGAACATGGGCTTTATATTTCAAAGCAAAAGCCGTTACTAACATAAAATGAGCACCATAAAGCATATAAGATATGTCAAAAGCCCAGATAGTAGGAGATCCTATTCTACGAATTACAACTTCATAGCAAAGTACAAGCATTAATGGAATAACCAGCCAGGAAGCGGCTTTCCCAAAAAAATCAGTTATTTTTTCAATGATTTTTGCAACTTTTAATAAGTGTGCCATATGCTAACCTCGCTTTAATAGTTTTACATAAGTGGGGTTATATAAACCCCACTTATGTAAGCTTTAATACTATTAATCTTAATGCTGTTCCATAGCAGCTAGTGCCGAATCTAAAGCTGTTTGCAGATTTGCAGTTTTGTAGGGCAGAACTTTACGAGCAAATTCTTGTTGATGTTCAAGTACTTTTGCAAAAAATGGATCATCAGCTGCATGCCTTGCCAACACTCTTTCTGCTGCTGACATAAATGCCTCAACATATCCTTCCGGTAGGGGAAGAATTGTTGTACCATGTGCTTCTATTCTTTCAAGAGCTATTGAATCTTGAGTAAGGAAGTGGGTTTTGGACCACATCATTGTTGCAGTTGCTGCATTTTCTACAATAGCCTGAAGATCCGGAGACAATGCACGCCATGCATGACCATTGATCATGATATCTCCCAAGCAAATAAATTGATGTAATCCACCTAAAATCAAATAATCAAACACATCTTGCAAGCCCATTCTGTAATCAATAAAAGGAGTACCCCATTCTGCACCGTCAATTACGCCTCTTTCAGCAGCAGCAACTATCTCGCCTCCTGCCATACTAATGGGAGATCCACCCATCTCAAGGTATATTGCACCAGGAAGTCCAGGAGGTGAACGATACCTCATTTGATTAAATTCTGCAACAGTTCTAACCGGCTGATTGAACCAACCTAAAGCATCTGGTCCTTCTAATGCATGAATAAAAGGCATTACATCCATACCAAGTACTTCTTGATAGAAGTAAACATAAAGCTCTCGACCCCCACCTTGCAAATACCATGCTATAAGGCTATCCGTATTCATACCTATATAACTGGCATGAAATAACCCGGCTGCAGGATGCATACCTGTAGCCCAGTGTGGCCACCACTGACCGGCTTCTATTATACCTGCATTAACACCATTTAGCACTTCCATAGGACCAACAACAGCTTCTGCCGGAAGTACCTCAATTAGCAAACGCCCGGCACTCATTGCTTCAACACTTCGTGAGAAAAAATGTAATGCATCCATATATCCATCTCCGGCAGGAACAGCAGACTGTAACTGCCATCTATGTATTTCATCAAATTGTATATCGGCACCTCCGGCTGCAGGCGCATTGTTATTTCCACATCCTGTAAAACTCAAGCTGAACACCAAACATAGTACTAAGATAGGTACTAACCATAAAGATTTTTTCCTCATTAATTTAACCCCCTCATTTTGGATTTTTAGTTAAATCTAAGAGATAAGATTTTTACCTTATCCCTTTGTTGCCTGAATTTTAAATCCCTTAGTCTAGTTATTGATTAGTTCAACACTATCTCCATTACCTAAACCCGCCGCATTTGCTTCATCTAAATCCACATGCATTTCTAGTCGATATTTTTCACTTACCCTAACCAATACTTCATCAAA
>JGI20163J26743_11538234_pt1 | contig 16206 bp, 15 predicted proteins | sample TergutCu122P1_FD_26743 | JGI IMG/M metagenome (IMG submission 26743) | reverse complement strand
TTTGATTTTAGATAGAATTAACCCTGTATCATTAATCTCTGATGCACTATATTCATTAATCCATTTTGATGATTACCAAATTTATATAACAAGTATAACCACCATGGCTGCTTTTAGTATCATCTTTTGTGTCGTTAGTGCTGTGGTATTAAGGAGGCATACCTATGATAGTGTTTAAATGTTTTTGGAAAATCTTATTAAGCGAGAAGTTTTCGCTGGCCTTGTTTTATATTTTGTTTGTTGTATTAATTGTATTTTTTACAACTTCACCTCCTGATTATGGAGACTTTATAGCAACTAGACAAAACATTGCAATAATTGATGAAGATGAAACATTATTATCTGTAGGGCTGGCAGCATACTTAGAAGAAAGCCACAACTTAGTTGCAGTGGACAACAACCAAAGAGCCATGGAAGAAGCCCTATTTTTCAGGACGGCAGATTACATATTAACTATTCCCCAAGGATTTGAAGATACCTTTTTAAGGGATTCCAGTAATGCCAGGTTAGAGAATGTAAAGTCGCCAGGTTCCTTTGCAGGATTTTACATAGATGGCATGATTGACAATTATCTTGTTACCGTACTAACTTATCTAAATGCTGGCTTTGAAATACAGGTGGCAATTCAGAATACTTTTGACGATCTGAATCAAGGCATAAATGTTGAGTTTTTGGGAGGTGCAGTAGCAGATGCTATAGAAGGATTCTTTAGATTTATGGCTTTTGTATTAATGATAACTTGCTTGAACTTTATTGCAGCAGTGTTTGTAACTTTTAACAAAAAGGATCTTAAAAGAAGAAATGATTGCTCTGCAATGCCTTTACTTAATAAAAACCTGCAATTGACTTTAGGAGCAGCATCAAGTGCAATATTTTTATGGGCACTAGCTATGGGTATAGGCTTTATCATGTATGGTGGTGAGATGTTCGAAGTAGCAATTTTGCTAAGAATGGCTAATAGTTTTGTTTTACTCATAGTTATTGTTGCTTTAGCATTTTTCCTAGGAAACGTTATTAGTAACCGGCATATTTTAGCAGGCTTAGTACAAGTTATGGCCATGGTGTTTGGATTTTTGACAGGGATCTTCATTCCCCTTGAAATATTGAGTGAACAAGTTCGCATGTTTTCTAGATTAGCACCTACATATTGGTATGCTAGAGGAGTGGAGACGTTATCTGGAGTAGCCACCGTGAATAGTGAAATATTGAGCACATTCTTCCAAGGGATATTGATTCAATTAGGATTTGCTGTAGCCTTAATCTCCATAACCTTGGTGATTATCCGCCAAAAAAGAAATAAAGCTCTAGTGTAAGGCCTCGTTCACACGTGATAGGCTTAGTAGCTGCTAAGCCTTTACCGTGAACAGTAGCTGGGAACATGTTTATGAAAAACTGCAGATGATATTAGACTTTACTTTTTCAGCATGTTATTATATTTATGGATGGAGATAGACATCAAAAGAGATGTCAATTCCCGTTTGAAAATGGTAAGCAGTTCTATTATGTTAAACATTATTAGAAAAGGAATTGACTACATAGGAGGGGTGAGAGGATGTTTCATTATTTATGGATAGCCATTGTTGGAGGAGTTATTGGTGGAATAGCAGGAGCAGTAGTTGGAAGAAGTCGAGGTGGTTGCATTTCTAATATTTTTGCAGGGTTACTGGGGTCATATGTAGGGAGCCAGCTATTAGGAAACTGGGGCCCATCTATTGCAGGGATGTATGTTTTTCCGTCGATAGTTGGAGCAGTAATTGTTGTTGGGGTTATTGCCTTGATTTTTGATAGACGTAGGAGATAAATACAATGCAAAAGGAACTACTAAATGAGATAGATAGAGATTCGTCAGTAACCCAGGTTCAAGAGTATGTTGAAAAGATGGTTAGATTAAGAGGATTTGCCGATCAACCTGTCCAAGAATCTATGTTGTTACTACTTGAAGAGGCAGGAGAATTGGCAAAGGCCATTAGAAAGGCTGAAACGAGAATGTCTGTTGATGTAGACAATATGCAAAACTTCGGAACAGTTGAAAGTGAAGTTGCAGATGTTTTCTTTGTGCTATTAGCTATTTGTAATCAGATGAATGTTAACTTGTTGGACTCGCTTAAAGAAAAAGAAAAGAAAAATTGTGAACGAAATTGGAGTTTCGAACGGTAGTCAAAAAAAGGCTTGGATTTGTTATAGAAATTCTACACGAATTCTACATAGAATTTCGCGAATTTTATTGACAAACAAGTATATAGTGATATAATTGTTTGGTACGACTATTTTGGGAGGTAATAGGGAGGCCAAGTTGAGTAGCCTCTCCCCGATTTAGCAGATGGTCGTAGATGTGAACAGGAGTGCAGTTGAAATGTTAATTAATCTTTCTAAGGTTTTATCAGAGCAACATGAAACAATTGATAAAACAATGGAATTGGATACCACCGAGAGTAAGCTGTCCTTTGGTACATTTCAGATTGTTCGCAAGGATTTGGTTCATCTTGTTGTGGGGCATGTGGAAGATTCAAAGTACAATGTTTTCATTGATACTAAGATTACCATGTTACTACCTTGCGATAGATGCTTAGCGGATGTGAACCATGATTTTATTATTAACACAACTAGGCATATAGATTTAAATAAATCAGAGGATGAGCCTACAGAAGAGTTAGATGGGTTTGATGAATCTAATTACGTACAAGGATATCAACTGGATGTCTTGCAACTTATTGATAATGAGCTAACTGTTGCATGGCCTGCTAAGGTTTTGTGTCATGAAGATTGTATGGGCTTATGTAATGTATGTGGTGTAGATTTAAACAAGAATAGTTGTGAATGTGAAAGTACAGATGTTGATTTACAAATGTCACGAGTGCGTGATATGTTTAAGGATTTTAAGGAGGTGTGACAGATGGCTATAGGACCAAAGGGTAAAATTTCAAAATCAAGAAGAGATAAAAGAAGAGCAAACTGGAAGATGGACGTTCCAAATCTAGTGAAGTGTAGTAAGTGTGAAGAACTTATGATGCCTCATAGAGTTTGCAAGGCTTGTGGTTACTACAACAAAAAAGAAATCATCAATGTTGAAGATTAATTTGACTTTGTTGCTTTAACAAGAACAGTTATAAATCTAAAGACCATTGCGTTAAGTTGCAATGGCCTTTTCTATTAACAATATTTATCTATAAGATAGTCAATAAACTCATGAACCTCATCTTGAGGCATTGTCAGCATATATGGAGCGTAATTTTTGGCAAAGTCTACAAAGAGGCTACTTAGTTTTTGATGCTTTATAATACAGTAGGGGGTCATGCTGCCAACATATTTTTCCATTAATAGCCCGAAATTATCCAAAGCAGCAATTTCCAAACCCTGGTCTGCATAGGGCTCCTTTAATATTAAGATCCTAAGAGGGTCATCAGGGTCTAAGTCCCTAGCTTTTAAGAATTGCAAAATTTCTTTTATTTCAGCTTTGTTAAATGCTGGTACCACCTCTACGTGGTCTAGGATTAGGCCAGTTGAGGCAAAGGCCTCTAAACCTGGTTTGGAATATAAATCTATTTGCTTATTAATGTATGTGGCTTCGACAACAGATTTAGCAAGGGAAAGAAAATCTTTGATATGAAGCTCTATCTCATTTTCATCAAAATTACCAATTAAGAAGAAGTTCATAAACTCCTCTATCGGCACCCGCTTTACTATACTTTCATAAACAGATATGGGCATCCTAGAAATAGGGAGATGTGGTCTATAGAGATAAACGTCGTATTTTGAATGCAAATCTATGATAGTGGAGATGTACTCTTCTAGGGCTTTACGGCTACTAAGGGCAGGTTTATATTCCTTGCTTAATGATTCATAATTACGTTGAAAAAAGTCATGAACATTTTCATCATCTGCATGAACTACATAACATGCAGATAGGTTGTTTGGTAAAATGGATATGTAATATGTCTTTTCCACAAATTCTCCAGTGCCTGTTGTATAAGAGATATTGATAATTAGAAAGTCATGGAAAAAGCCGAAATTGGAAACCTTATCATCTTCTCGATACATCATAGAATAATTATTTAGGGTCAGAAGAGGAATAGTAGTGGCCAAGTCATCAATGTTTGTTTTGTAATCGTGACTGGAGAAATTAATTAGATGTTCAATGGAATATGAACTCCCCTTTGAAAACAGTATTTCAGCAGCTGATACCAAGGGAGAGATAATGTCGGTGTGGATACAATTAATTAACTTAATCTCACAAGAAAAATTGCTTTCTTCAGATTCTTTGACAATAGTTTCTAATATATTGTCAAAAGTACGGATATACTTTTCTTTATCATAATAAACCAACTCAATCTTATCTGAGTTGGAAGTTTTTTCGCCAAACAGAAGATTATAAACAGCTTTTCTAGCCTCAATAATATTCTCATCTACATCAGTTGAAGAAATATAATAATGAAACTCTTGTTCCTCGGTGGCACTTAAATTCATAACTTCAATAAGTCTTTTACTAAGCTCATCAGAAGGCTTTTGTAAACCATTCATAACTCTGTAGATAGTTGATTTACTAGAGCCAGAAGCTTGAATAAGGGCATCCACTTGTATGTTCTTTTCTTTTAGCTTTTTCTTAAAATAAGTATTTATATTCATAATTCCTCCTATTTGTCAACGTTGCAATACTTTTCAATAAGGTAGTCGATAAAATCATGAGCTTTGTCTTGAGGCAATGCTAACATAACAGGAACATAGTTCTCTGCATAATCAACAAAAATATTACTTATTTCCTTATGTTCAATAAGGCAATATGGAGCCACATAACCATCACCATTTCTTGAAGCATATTCAACAAACAGACCACGGTTTGCGGCAACCACAACAGTTAAGGTTTCACTGTTATAGTCCTGTTCTAACAGATTTAATTTATAACGATCTTCCGTATCCAAATCTCTAGCTTTGATATATTGTAAAATGGATTTAATCTCTTCTTTGTTAAATGGCGGTAACCCTTCTAAATGATCTAGCAATAATCCAGTAGCAGCAAAGTCCTCCATGCCCTTAGTGGTCATAATATCTATTTGCTTATGAAGATAAGAGGCCTTGATCCGAGTCTCCATATACAGTAGTATTTCTTCAAGATGGTTATCGTGATTTTCTGGACGGTAATTTGTGCTTAAAAAAGATTGTAAAAAATCATTTATAGGATAACGAGTTACAACACTTCGCCATACGGAGTGGGGGACTCGATTATAACATATACTTGGTTTAAACAAGTATAAATTGTGATTCATTTCATATTGGAGAAATAGCATACCATAATCCTCAAAAAACTTTTGAGTATTTAATGCTAATCGATAATCCTTTAATAGAGCCTCATAATTTCTTTCAAAAAAGCTATGCATGTTTTCTGTATCCACCACATAACATGAAGAAAGAGTGTCTGGTAAAAACGTAAGAACCATGTATTTTTTAGTAAGAGTACCGGATTCATTTTGGTGTATGTAATTTATAATCAAGAGATTATGGAAAAAGCCATAGTTGGATACATTAGCTGAGTCCCGGTACATAACAGAATAGTTATCTAAGGCTAATAAAGGAATAAGGTGATTTAAGATAGCAATATTTTCTTGAAAATCAGAAGTAGAGAAATTTACTAAATGTTCAATACTATAAAGAGCATGGCTTTCATTCAGTTGACTTACAGCTCGATGTAAAGGACTTAGGATTCTATCCTGATTGCAGTTTATCAGGCGTATTCTGCATGAGAAATCCTTCTCCTTGGATGTACCAATTAACTCATCGATAATATCTTGGAAAGATTTTATGTACCTATCAGACTCATAGAAAACAAGTTCAAACTTTTCACTGTCTTGCTCTTTGATATTAAATAGCAATTTAGAAACCTCTTCCCTTGCTGAAACAAGATTGTTATCTGTTTCAACCAAAGAAAAGTAGTAGTGTAGCTGTTGTGATTCTAAAAGACTTAAATCAAGGACTTCTACTATTTTGTCCATTAATCTGTCAGAAGGTTTTTGCAAACCGTTCATAACTCGGTAAATGGTGGATTTACTAGCACCAGTTTTTGAGATAAGAGTTTGCACTTTTATTTTTTTATCTTTAAGCAGTTGTTTAAAGTAAATATTTATATTCATATTAGGCACCCCCCCAGGCACATAAAAGACGATATGTTACAGCAAAACAAGTCTCCACCTCTTATCTAGAACAAAAATTCTGACGAAGTCATGCGATTGAGCATAGCTCAATCTTCCTAGAGTTTAGCGCCGCGACCCGTCACTTTAGTGACAATTTCAATTGGCGAAGCCTGCGCATCCCTAGTGGAACGCTTGCGTCTTCGGTGGGCAACAATGTCTTCTAAAGATATTATAAATCTTTAAACAACAAGTGTCAAAGACAAAATAATTACTCCCTTTAGAGATTGAGGAAATTTAGTACTCAATTCTAAAGGGAGCAACCTGTGTGCATTAGATTAAGGAGGTATTTAGTAAGGGTATATTACCCAATATTGCCCATCTCTAATTTGGATAACCATTGGTTCTTTATCTGGCTCGCCGTCTGGTCCCCAGGTGGCATCTTGTAATGTAACACCGTTTACAGTGATTTCTAACATTGCTTGCATTAAAGCATTGCCAATCTCTTCTACGCTCATATCTGGAGTTAGCCCTGCGTGTTCAATGGCAGCTTTGATAATAAACATTCCATCATAGGCGTTTGCCGCAAATTGAAGAGGTACTGCACCGTCATGCATAGCAGCGTAGGCAGCAACGAAGTTTTGAGTGGCCTCATCTTCAGCAGTAGGGGCAAATGGTGCTAGGAATTTTACACCTTCTGCTAAGGATGTATCAAATCCTTCAACTCCAAGGATACCATCCATACCATCAACACCAAAGAACACAGGAGCAAACCCGATTTCTCTAGCTTGGTGGAAGATAAGGGATGCTTCTTGATAGTAAATGGGTAGGAACAGTATATCTACACTTGCGTCACTGGCTAGTTGTAATTGAACTGAAAAATCAGTGTTACTTGCTTCTGTAAAGGCTTCTACAGATACTATATTAAGATTTCTAGCTTCTGCTTCAGCATAAAATGTTTCAAAGATTCCTGATGAAAATGCGCAAGAACTATCATAAAGTATACCTACGTTGTATTCTGGCATTTCCTTACTCATAAAGTCTGCCGACGCTCTTCCTTGGTCAGGGTCTGAGAAACAAACTCTAAAAGCGTTAGGTACAGCAATGGCGGCTATAGCCGTGGCTGATGGGGTTAACATAAATAAATTGTCCTGATATGCTTCTTGACTTACTGCAATAGCAGGAGTGCTAGTTACTGTTCCAAGAAGTATCTGCATGCCCCAGTCCATTAAGGCGTTGTAGGCATTTACAGATATTTCCGCATTATGTTGATCATCTTGGAAATTAAACTCAATTTGAAAACCGTTTATTCCGCCAGCAGCATTAATTTCCTCTACCGCTACTAAGGCGCCATTTTCAACAGATTGTCCAAATAATGCGGCAGGGCCTGATGTTGGACCAATGCCACCAATTCTCCATACGTCATCACCTGCACCTGCTCCGTCACAGGAGATGAGTAAGGTAGAAAGCAAAGCAGTTACAAAAAATACACTGGCAAGTTTCTTCATTTTTTTCATAATAATATATCCTCCCTATTGGAATTTAAAATTTCATCACCATCCAAGTTTTCCCTATAATACAGGGGAATAGAGGAAAAGTCAACAAAAATAGAGCGGATTCTATTTTTCTGCAAATATGCCAGAAAACCTTAAAGAAATACTTGGATCTATGGATAAGTTCTCTTGATTATCTAAAGTGATAGGTGTATAATGTGTAGCAATAGACAAAATGGAGCGCATTCTGTTTTGTTTATTAGGAAATATACATAAAAACTAAAGAATGGGAAACGGATGGCTGAATTTGCATTAGGTTGTGAGTTACGCCTATTATAGGGTAATTAGTTTTGTATATTCTATTTAAACAGGGCGATGTCTGTCCCACCATCTCACATTTGGTGGGGCAATATACTTCACTGAGAAGGAGCAATCTCCTTCTCAGTTATGGCCGCCGGCGGATGGCAGAGATTTGCATTTGAAAATTGTCAGCAGAGCTGACGCAAATCTCGCCCAAGAGCGCCAAGGCGCACTTGAACTAAGGAGGAGAGTCTATGATGAGTTTTCTAAATTTTTTAGCCAATGGAATAGGTCTTGGAAGTGTTTACGCCATTATTGCTTTAGGATATACAATGGTTTATGGCATTGCAAAAATGCTAAATTTTGCCCACGGTGATATCATCATGGTGGGGGCTTTTATTGCACTTCTGTCCACTACCACCATGGGACTTCCTCCTTTGTTAGCTATTACTGTGGCTATGATTGGCTGTACTATACTAGGTATTGTAATAGAAAGAGTTGCCTATCGCCCTTTACGACATGCGGAGTCTAGATTAGCGGTTCTTATTACTGCAATTGGCGTTAGTTATTTTCTACAAAATTCTGCCCTATTATTGTTTGGAGCTAATCCCAGGGTTTTCCCTACTATGATTAATGTTCCTAGCTTAAGAATAGTAGAGGGGTTATCCGTTTCAGGAGTTACTACAGTTACCGTTGTATCATGCTTAGTAATAATGACAGGATTAACATTATTTGTTAAAAAGACAAAGAATGGCCAAGCTATGTTGGCTGTATCTGAGGATAAAGACGCTGCTCAATTAATGGGAATCAACGTAAATAAAACAATTGCCTTAACCTTTGCCATAGGCTCAGGTCTAGCGGCAGTTGCTGGAGTGTTATTAGCCTCAGCATATCCGACCCTTAATCCTTTTACAGGAGCAATGCCAGGAATCAAGGCCTTTGTGGCGGCGGTAGTTGGAGGGATTGGTTCCATTCCAGGAGCTCTTTTAGGGGGCGTTTTATTGGGAGTTATTGAGATATTAGCAACAGCTTACATTTCATCTCAATTGGCAGATGCTATTGTATTTGCTGTGTTAATTGTGGTACTACTTGTGAGGCCTACTGGGTTGCTTGGAAAGAAAACCCAAGAGAAAGTGTAGGTGGTATAGTATGTTGAAAAATATGAGTTCACAAACCAAAAATAACGCTATTACCTATGGAATGGTAATAGGTGCTTTTATTGTTGTGCAAATTATGATTTCAACAGGAAATATAACTCGATTATTAGAAGGATTATTAGTTCCTTTAAGTGTATATATTATTTTAGCAGTATCTTTAAACCTGGTAGTGGGAATAATGGGGGATTTAAGTCTTGGCCATGCAGGCTTTATGTGTGTCGGGGCTTTTTCTGGAGCATTTTTTGTCGCTTTAGTAAGAGACACTGCCATAGCTGGAGGCTTAAGGTTTTTCCTAGCTATTATTATTGGGGCCCTTTTCGCTGGATTATTTGGCCTATTAGTAGGAATCCCTGTTTTAAGACTTCGAGGGGACTATTTAGCCATAGTAACTCTTGCCTTTGGAGAAATTATCATGAATGTCACCAACTCTATCTTTGTAGGCAGAGACGGAAATGGACTACATTTTTCTTTAAGAAATGCCAGAGTCTTAAACATGGAGCCAGATGGAGTGATGCTTATTAATGGCCCACTTGGAATTATTGGCACTCCTAGAGATTCTACCTTCTTAATAGGAGTTATCCTTATCTTAATAACAGTATTTATTGTAACAAATATTATTAATTCAAGAGATGGAAGGGCCATTATGGCTATTAGAGATAATCGGATTGCCGCAGAATCAATAGGGGTAAATATAACAAAGTATAAGCTATTAGCATTTTCTGTATCAGCAGCTTTAGCAGGAGTTGCAGGAGTGCTTTATGCTCATAATTTGGCAACCTTAACAGCCACAGCCAATAACTTTGGTTTTAATATGTCTGTAATGATTCTTGTTTTTGTAGTTCTTGGTGGAATAGGTAATATTCGGGGGTCTATTATTGCGGCTATAGTCTTAACACTATTACCTGAATTAATGCGGGGGCTAGCAGACTTTAGAATGCTTATGTACGCTGTTGTATTAATTGCAATGATGCTTCTTAACTGGGCTCCTAAAGTAATAGAATGGCGAGAGAAGTATGGATTGAAAATCACTTTTACGAAAGTAAAGGCTATTGTAGAAGAGAAAGTAAAGGGGGGACGGTAAGATGGCAATGCTAGAAGTTAGTAAATTAAGTATCTCCTTTGGTGGTTTGGATGCAGTAAAAGACTTTGATATAGTAGTAGAAAAGGGTGAGTTATACGGTTTGATTGGGCCAAATGGGGCAGGCAAGACTACCATCTTCAATTTGTTGACAGGGGTATATAAACCTAATAATGGAACCGTTAAATTAGATGATAAAGATATAACAGGAGCTCACACCATTAATGTTAATAAAGCAGGAGTGGCAAGGACATTTCAAAACATTCGCTTGTTTAAAAAACTTTCGGTTCTAGATAATGTTAAATCAGCTCTGCATAACCATTTTACATATAGTACATTTGATGGGATTTTTAGAACACCTAAGTTTAGAAGAGTTGAAAAGGAAATGGACAAAGAGGCTCTTAAGATTTTGAAAGTATTTGAGATGGATGATGAAGCCAAGACAATTGCTGATAATCTGCCCTATGGAAAGCAACGTAAATTAGAAATTGCTAGAGCTATGGCTACAAAGCCTAAATTGCTTTTGCTAGATGAGCCAGCAGCTGGAATGAATCCTATGGAAACCAATGAACTAATGGACACTATTAAGTTTGTTAGAGATGAATTTAATATTACTATATTATTAATTGAGCATGATATGAAATTAGTAGCTGGAATTTGTGAAAAAATCACAGTTATGAATTTTGGAGAGATATTAACCCAGGGAGAAACCAGTGAGGCTCTTAACAATCCAGAAGTTATAAAAGCCTATTTAGGAGAGTAGTATTGATATGGCTTATAGTGGTTTGGCATTGATGTTTAGATGCTAATATCTTTAGCAATTTAGGGAGTACTTTGGAGGAACTATGAAAATACTTGAAATAAAAGACATAGAAGTATATTATGGAGTGATTCAGGCAATAAAGAGTATTTCCTTTGAGGTAAACCAAGGTGAAATAGTTGCTTTAATTGGGGCAAACGGGGCTGGAAAGACTACAACCTTGCAAACAATAACTGGATTACTAAAGCCCGTTGCCGGTAGCGTAATGTTTGATGGAGTTGATATTACAAAAGTACCAGCTCATAAAATAGTAGCTATGGGTATGGCTCACATTCCAGAAGGACGAAGGGTTTTTGCTCATATGACAGTTTATGAAAATTTGAAATTAGGTGCATTTACTAGAAAAGATAAAAAAGAATTTGAAAATACACTGGCTCATGTATATGATCGTTTTCCTAGGTTAAAGGAGAGGCGAAAACAACCTGCAGGAACATTATCTGGAGGGGAACAACAAATGCTGGCCATGGGGCGAGCTTTAATGTCCCATCCTAAAATCATTGTCATGGATGAACCATCTATGGGGCTTTCTCCCATATTGGTAGGAGAGATATTCGAGATTATTAAAGATGTTAATGACGCTGGTACAACAGTATTATTAGTAGAACAAAATGCCAAGAAGGCTTTATCTGTGGCAAGCCGAGCCTATGTTTTAGAGACAGGCAAGATAGTCCTTAGTGGCGAAGCCAAGGAATTATTAAATGATGAGAGAATAAAAAAAGCTTATCTTGGCGAATAGTAAAAAAACATTGCTTTTTATAATTACATTTAGTATCATAATAGGCAACAGGGTTACGAAGCTTTTATTTTAGTGCGCTTTGTAATCTGAGGCCATAGAATTATGCCCAAAATCTCGGTGTGAGATGACTCTTTCCAAGAGGTTTAAAAAGGGTTTTGAACAAGGTCACTAGCAAGTATCGTAAATGTGTTTTGTGTCTGCAAGAATCTGTAGCCTAAGGATGTAGGAGGATTGTAAATGTCAGTAATAACAACTGTAGCAGTAGATGCAATGGGTGGAGATAATGCTCCTTTTGAGATTGTTAAAGGTGCTATTGAAGCTATTAATAGACAAAAGGATATAAAGGTATTACTAGTAGGGGACAAAGATAAAGTTGAACCCATATTATCTGAATCAGTGTATCCTAAAGAGCAATTAGAATTTATCCATGCTTCAGAAGTTATTGAAACGGCTGAAAGTCCTGTTGACGCAATTAGAAGAAAAAGAGATTCATCCTTAGTAATAGCTATGAAGCTTTTAAAAGATGGCAAAGCTGATGCTTTAGTCTCGGCGGGGAATACCGGAGCCATGCTAGTGGGGGGACAAGTAATTGTTGGTCGTATTAGAGGGGTTGAGAGAACACCTCTTGCAGTTTTGATGCCTACATCCAAAGGTATAAGTTTGCTTTTGGATTGTGGGGCTAATGTAGATGCTAGGTCATCCCATTTGGTTCAGTTTGGTCTAATGGGCTCAATTTATATGGAAAATGTTTTGGAAAAGAAAAACCCTACTCTAGGCATTGTTAATGTTGGTGCCGAAGAAGAAAAGGGGAATGCCCTTGTAAAAGAAACATTTCCTTTATTACGAGAGTGCCCCCATATAAATTTCGTTGGCAGTGTTGAAGCTAGAGAAATTCCATCTGGAGCAGTGGATGTTGTTTTGTGTGAGGCATTTGTGGGAAATGTTATTCTCAAACTTACAGAAGGGGTTGGCAAAACCATGATGTCTATGGTAAAAGATGCCATAATGTCATCGGTTAGAAGCAAAATTGGCGGAGTGTTAATTAAACCAGCTCTTAGAAGTACCTTTAAGAAATTTGACGTTAGTGAATACGGAGGCGCTCCCCTATTAGGATTAAGAGGGTTAGTAGTTAAAACTCATGGTAGTGCTAAGTCAAAAGAGGTTGCAAATAGTATTATCCAGTGTATCAAATTTAGAGAGCACCAAATTAGTGAGAAAATAGGTGCTGTAATTAGTAATGAATAAATCAAGAAAATGAATAAGTAAATAAGAAAATAAGTAAAAGGTAAATAAGTAAATAAGTAAATAAATAAATAAATAAATAAATAAAAAATAAATAAATAAAAACAAATAAAATTGTGATTCAAAAAACTTAATAGGGAGAAAATAATAATTAAAAGCATGAAAGGAATATAATTATGGAATTTGAAAAAGTACAAGGAATTGTAGCAGATGTATTAAATATCTCTAAAGAGGAGGTTCTTCCAGATGCCACCTTTATAGACGATTTGGGAGCGGACTCGTTGGATGTTTTTCAAATAATAATGGGAATTGAAGAAGAATTTGATATTGAAGTTGATAATAAGGAAGCAGAAAATATAAGAACAGTTCAAGATGTTGTTGATCAGCTAAAAAAAATAATTGATTAGCACATAGGGTAATTATGCTCATGAGCACTTTAAAGCAATTAGAGAAAAAAATTAATTACACCTTTAAAAACAAAAAACTCCTGGAACAAGCCATGACTCATAGTTCTTACGCCAACGAAAATAAGCTTAAGAGATATGAATCTAATGAACGCCTGGAGTTTTTAGGTGATGCCGTTCTTGAGCTTGTAAGTAGTGAGTACTTGTATATAAACCATCCTAAAGTATTGGAAGGTGAACTTACAAAAACAAGAGCCGGTATGGTTTGTGAATCTGCATTGGCTCACTGTGCCGGTAAAGTTGATTTAGGTTCTTATTTGCTTTTAGGAAAGGGTGAGGAAAACACCGGAGGACGCTTTAGAGATTCCATAACTTCGGATTCACTAGAAGCTTTAATTGGAGCTATTTTTCTCGATGGTGGCTTCACCCAAGCTAAAGAGTTTATTGAGAAATTTGTCCTAGACAAATCAGACAACATAACTTTTCTTTTTGATAACAAAACTATTTTACAAGAAATAGCCCAAGGAAGAGGATATGATAAGATTTCATACCATGTATTATCAGAAGATGGGCCAGATCATGATAAATCATTTAACGTAGAAGTGAAAATCGGCCAAAAAACTTACGGACAAGGAACAGGAAAAACCAAAAAAGCTGCTGAACAGGAAGCGGCTCATAATGCTGTATCACAATTGGAAGAAACTAGCAAGTAACATTAGCTATTTTGTGAGTGTCAAACCGATAATCCACCCTAATTTAGAAGACATTCTATATGGGTGGGTTTATTATGTATAGCGGGCTGTGAGGCATAGAGATTGCCTCCACCCAATTTGCAGAAGGGGGATTTTCCATATTGCAATAAGGGCAAAAGAAGTATATAATTAATTGGTTGAGGATTACATATTTCACCGTGTGAGATGACTCCCACGCTATAAGTGGCGAGGCGGAGAGCAACTTGAATAAGGGAGAAAGACGAATGCACTTAAAAAGCATCGAAGTACAGGGTTTCAAATCATTTTCAAGTAAAATAAAATTCGATTTTCATGAGGGTATTACCGGTATTGTAGGACCAAATGGAAGTGGCAAAAGTAATGTTGCTGATGCTGTTCGATGGGTTTTAGGAGAACAACGAGTTAAGCAACTAAGAGGCGGCAATATGCAAGATGTTATCTTTGCAGGCACTGAAAGTCGTAAGCCCCTTAGTTATGCATCTGTAGCCATTACCTTGGATAATTCTGACGGTATTTTGCCAATAGATTACAAAGAAGTCACCGTCACTAGAAAGTTATATCGCTCTGGTGAAAGCGACTACTTATTAAACGGAGTAAGCTGTCGTTTGAAAACTATTAATGAGCTGTTTTACGATACTGGAATTGGTAAAGAAGGATATTCCATTATTGGACAAGGTCAAATTGACAAAATTCTAAGTGGTAAGCCAGAGGACAGACGAGAATTATTTGATGAAGCTGCAGGTATTGTAAAGTTTAAGCGAAGAAAGAATCAGTCCTTAAAAAAGCTTGAGGATGAACGCTTTAATTTGCTGCGGGTAAAAGACATCATAAATGAATTAGAAAAACAACTACAGCCCTTAGAAGAGCAGTCCCAGGTGGCCAAAGAATACCTGAAGAAAAAGAAAGAATTAAAGACATATGATATAAATATGTTTTTGTTGGAAACAGCAAGGCTAAAAGGTGTAATTAGTGATATTGAAAAAAATATAGAAAATACTTCTGCTGAAATGGAAGAAACAGAAGGTAAGTATAAAGATATGAAAGCTGAGTACGAGGCTGTGGAAGATGAGCTTGAAAGTAATGAGCTTTCAATTGACACGGCTAAAAACCAGCTAAACGAAACAAAGCTACTTAAGCAACAGCTAGAAGGGCGGATTCAGGTTCTAAATGAGCAAATAAAAACAGCTAAACTAAATGACGAACATTACAGCAACCGTCAAAACGCCATTAAAGAGGATATTGAGAGTAAGAGCATTCAAAAACAAAATCTCGAAAAGGAGTTTGAAGAAGCTTTTAATAGATTAAATCAAGCTAGTAAGCAAGAAAAGCAATTAGAAAGAGAATTAATAGAAATTCAGACTAAAATTGCTGAAGTTGCTAAGATTATTGATAATAACAAAAGCGATATATATACCCTTCTTAATAATAGGGCTACTACAAAAGCCTCTATCCAACATTATGACACTAGCAAAACTCAATTAGAAAATAGAAGAGAAGAACTAAAAGGACAGCTAAGAGAGATTGGCAGTTCAATTGATGATAACAAAAAGGATATTTCCAATTTAGAAGAAAAGCTAAAGCAAACAACTTTGGAAATGTCTGACCTTGAGATTACAATTGAACAAAATGAAAAGCAGCTAGGTCATCTTCAAGGAGAGATAAATCAGTTGCAAGAAAGTCTTAGAGCCAATGAAAGCTCTTATCTTCGCCAGTCTTCTAAGCTAGAATCTCTGCGTAATATTACCGAGAGATACGAAGGATATGGTAACAGTGTTCGTAAGGTTATGGATACTAGAAAGGATAATAAGGGGCTACTTGGAGTGGTGGCGGATATTATCAAGGTTGATAAGGCTTATGAAGTTGCTATGGAAACAGCATTAGGAGGTAGTATTCAAAATGTTGTTACAGATAATGAAGACACAGCAAAAAAGGCCATTAACTATTTAAAGCAAAACAAATTAGGTAGAGCAACATTTCTACCTTTATCAAGTATGAAGGCCAGTAGCTCATTTTCTCAGCAAGATGCGTTGAAAGAAGATGGGGTTATTGGGCTTGCCGATACTTTAGTAAATTTTGAAGAAAAGTACCAAGGAGTGGCAAGGCAACTTTTGGGGAGAACCATAGTA
>JGI20163J26743_11538235_pt1 | contig 16248 bp, 15 predicted proteins | sample TergutCu122P1_FD_26743 | JGI IMG/M metagenome (IMG submission 26743) | reverse complement strand
CTACTGTTTCTTGTTTTTCTGCCGGTGTATCATTTTCCGGTGGCAAAGGTTTATCTACCGGTAGACCTGCCGGTACCATTCTATCTCTGAATTCATCTTCATACTCTTCATAGGTATGAGTTTTAACATCGTAATTCCATGGGTTAATATGCCTTTCAGCTCGGTTATTATTAGCCATATTACGAGTTGGACTCATAAATATTCCTGCCATGTGAGTCAGTTTGCTGAAGGGGAAATAAATCAGTAGTACACAAACCAGGAACAGGTGAATGTAGAACATAATACCGATATCACCTGGGTTCACAGGGCTAAAGGTGAAAATTCCTAACATTAATTCTTTAACAGATGCCACATCGGCTCTTATAAAGTGCCTCATCAAAATACCTGTTGCAGCTATACCCATTATTAGCAACAACGGGAAATAATCTGCAGGTAATGATATATACTTAATTTGTGGGATAACCACTCTTCTAATAAATAGAAAAGTAACAGCTACAAGTAATATAACACCTGTCAGATAAAGTGCCTGTAGGTTAAACTCAAACATTCCATCAACTCTGGCTAAGAGTTGAACAAGTACCGGCACAGGTTCTGCAAATAATCTTATGTGCCTTATTACTACTATCAGGAATGACCAGTGGAAGGCCAATGCCGCAAGCCAAAGCCACTTTTCCCACTGATAAGCAAGCTGTTTTTTGCCATTCTCATCAACCAACTGTGCTTTAGTATTTCTAAATAAAGATCTGAAAAATAATACTTCTAATAACATCCTTACTATAACTCCTGCTTTGCTGGAAGGGTTATCTATTTTGTTTTGTTCAAACCAGGGCAGTGATTTTTGCTGACCACAGGTTGTAGGTATCCTAAAGGGAACCGGTGAACGTGCCCATATTACAATACGATAGATTACGCCAAGCAGGAACGCTGCAAAGGCTATATAGGGTATAACTACCCCAAAGAGGAAGTATCCTCCCATAACCTCTACCCCTAGGTAAACACCCAATATGAGTGCAGCAACTACGAGTAAAGAAAATAGTATGCCCATTAACTATCCCTCATTTCCTGTATTTTTATTGCCTTATACCTGTTCTTCCTTAACTGTAACTACAATTTTGTAAAGGATACTGACTACGAAAAGACCAATAGCCCATATTCCAATACTAATGGCTATTTCAGGCATAGTTGGTATATACTCAGTAACTCCTCCAAAAGGATTTATTACAAGACCGGCAGGTACAAACGCCAAACCTTTTTCAATGAACATGGCTACAAATACCGAAGCACAGGCAATCATCAGCATAGTATCGTTTGATCTTGTTTTGGGGTTAAGCAATAAAACCAATGCCAGCACTGATAGTGCTACAAAAACCCACATAAATGGAACAAGGAAATTGTAACCATCCAGACCAAAGTACAAATATGTCAAGCTATACATTTTGCTGGGAACCTGGCTATAAAAAGCGGTGAATAGATCCATCAACAACATAAAGATTGTTATTGAAAAAGCATAAGTCACAATAATTGATAGTTTTTTGATAGCTTCTTTTCCTGCATCAAAGCCTGTAAGCTTCTTTAATACAAAACAGATAAGAATTAGTAATGCAGGACCTGTAGCAAATGCTCCTACTAAGAATTTTGGAGCAAGGGATGCTGATAACCAAAACTCCCTACCTGGAATACCTGCGTACAGGAACGCTGTAACAGTATGGATAGCAACCGCAAATGGTATTGATGCAATAGCCAGATACTTTACCCACTTTGGTGGGGATATTCTTTTATACTCCGACTCCAGAACGGTCCATCCTACTACAATGTTTATAAGCAAGTAACCATTAAGCACAATCATATCCCAAAACATTGGTGAATGTAATGTTGGATATAGGATCATGTTAAATATTCTTTGAGGCATACCCATATCAACTATAATAAATAGTAAACACATAATAACTGACGCTATGGCCAAAAATTCTCCAATTACCGTTATCTTGCCAAACTCCTTTACATTGTGTAAGTAGTAAGGCAGTACAACCATTACTGCTGATGCGGCTACCCCAACTAAAAAGGTAAATTGGGCAATATAAAGCCCCCAAGTAACGTCTCTGTTCAAACCTGTAACAGTAAGGCCTTGACTTAGTTGCATGATGTAAAAGTATAAGCCCATACCAATTAAGGCAAGCAGAAACATTAGCCACATATAATAGCCTTTTGAAGCTCTTTTAATAAAAGCCTTTTCTATCATGTATACCGGCTCCTCCCTACACTATATAGTAAACTTTAGGCTTTGTGCCAAGCTTTACGTTACGTTGAATGTTGAAGTTATCTGCTAATTCTCTGCGAACGTTAGAACTTGGATCATTCAAATCACCAAACACCAATGCCCCTTCTTGACAAGCCGTTACGCAGACAGGCAATTCTCCCACTGCCAGTTTGTCTTCACAGAAGTTACATTTTTCAACTACACCCCTAGACCTGGTTGGAACTCTTGGGTTTATTTCTTCTATATAAGGTCTGGGATCTCTAAAGTTAAAGCTTCTTGCTCCATATGGACAACCTGCCATACAGTAACGACATCCTACACACCTATGATAGTCCATCATGATAATACCTTCATCGGTTTTAAATGTAGCTCTGGTTGGGCAAACCCTAACACAGGAAGGGTTGTCACAATGGTTACAAAGCACTATGAAATTCTTGTTTCTTGTAGCATCATTTACATGATCATGATTTTGGCATGGAAATGCATTTGCAAATGGCACTTTCCATAACCATTTAACCTCTTCTCCGGGATAAGGTTTGTTCGGCACGTTATGGTGAAAATGACAAGCTGCCGTACAATCGGTACAACCTTCTCTACACTTACTCATGTTTATCACCATAGCCCAGCTGCCAGCATCTAAAGCATTAGGATCACGAGAAAATCTTGAGTTGTTTGCTGCTGCAAGTCTGGGAATCGTTGCTGCTACTCCTACTAAACCAAGGGCACAAGCTCCGCCAAACTTGATAAATTTCCTTCTATTCATATCCATTTATCCTCTCCTCCTCCTTTAATCATGGAACATGGCAAGTCCAGCAGTTAAGAGTAACATCGGCAAAATTATGACATGCATCACAGAATTGCTGCGCATTATGACAGTCCAGACATGAATTCTGTAAGCTCATCATATATGCTATACCTTCATCTGACATATATAGTCTGTCACCATCACGTACAACTGCTGTTTTCCAGTCAGTTAATATCTGCATATGGTTAGCTCTTTTGAATTCAGAATCTCCAAGGTGTTGTTGTTCATAAGGTATCGGGAGCTCAGGGGCTGCAGGTGATCCTATTGCCGCATTCCAGAAGGGATAGGTAAACACAACAACTAAAACTGCAATCCCAATAATAATGTTACGCGACATTATTCATCATCCTCCTTTCCTGGCAGAGGTTCAAAGCGTAAATCCTCAACTCTTTCTTTTTCGCCCTTCATAACTAAGGCGTTACCAACTAATTCATGTACACTACATACATCTACCTTTGGTACCCAGTATCTCATTAGTGGTGGTAAAGTAGCTCTATCAATTGCACAAACACATGTCAGCATATTAACTCCATGCTTTTCATGTACATATTGTACAGCATTTGCTCTCGGAAAACCTCCACGCATCCTCATTTCCATGTTTTCGTCTGAGCCGAGGCCTGCACCTCCGCCACAACAGAAAGTATATTCTCTGATTGTATCGTCAGGCATTTCGTAGAAATTATTACAAACATGCTTGAGAACATATCTTGGTTCTTCCAATAAGCCCATGGCTCTGGATGGGTTACAAGAATCATGATAGGTAGCTACAATATGATCGTTCCTACTAGGATCCAGCTTGATTTTGTTATGGTGTATTAAATCTGATGTGAATTCAGTAATGTGAATCATTTTTGTAGATTTTGCATGTTCAAATTTTGTTCCGGTAATAGGCGAAGTAGGCATTTCTAAAAAGTCCGTCGGCCCATTAAATGTGTCCATATATTGATTAATAACTCTCCACATGTGACCACATTCTCCACCTAAAATCCATTTAACACCTAACCTTTTAGCTTCTGCATACATTTTTGCATTTAATCTTTTAGCCATTTCATGAGATGTGAAAAGACCAAAGTTACCACCTTCGGATGCATAGGTACTTAAGGTATAATCAAGCCCTATTTCATGAAGCAACATTAGCTGTCCCATAATACCAAAGGTTCCCGGATCTGCAAAAAGGTCTCCTGATGGTGGAACATAAAGGATTTCTGCACCTTTCCTATTCCATGTAGGTTCAATTGTAACTCCTGTTATATCTGTAATGTTTTCTATTAAAAAGTCCATGGAGTCAACTAAACCGTGAGGCTGAATTCCTAAGTGGTTACCCTTCATGTAACAGTTAGCTACCGGTGTTACTACCCAGTCTATATTACAACCAATTAGGTTGAGTAGTTCTCTGCCTATGATTGTTAACTCAGCAGTATCAATACCATATGGGCAGTACACTGAACAGCGTCTACACTCTGTACATTGGAAGAAATAATAGAACCACTCTTTAATTACTTCCTCATTAAGTTCTCTGGCACCTACCATTTTACCCATGATTTTTCCGGCAGTGGTATACTCTTTTCTGTAAATAGATCTTAAAAGCTCTCCCCTTAAAACCGGCATGTTCTTGGGATCTCCCGAACCGATATAAAAGTGACATTTATCGGCACAGGCACCACATCTTACACAGATGTCCATGAATAACTTTAGAGAACGATATTTCTCCAATCTTTCTCTGAGACCATCCATGATAATTGTTTTCCAGTCTTCTGGTAACTTCCAGTCTTCATCTTCCGGAGACCATTTCCTGGGGTTAGCAAGTCCAACAGTTTCAAGACTATCTGCTTTGCCGGGATAACACCAAGTACCGGGTTTAAAGTCAACTGGCGTTTCCATCCACCCTGTCTTGGGAGGATTGTAATCAACTGTACTTAATAACTCATCTGGCTTTGGAGTTTTTGCCATTGTCCCACCCTCTCACTAAAATTATTTCTAAACATTTATATTTATTGAGTTCTTTCTACATGTTCCTTAACTACCGGCCCTTGGTTGAGCAAGTTTACTCTTTCTAAAATGGAACATCTTTTTTTCACTTCGTCTATCCTTAGTTGATAAATAGCCTCTCTACACTGAGTATATATATCAAAGGCTATCAGGGCAATACCGTCTATTCGTTGGTCTATGACATCCAAGTCCGCATATTTTACTTCTTTACCCAGTTTACTGCGAAATTCTTCTTTGATAAGCTTTTTTAATATAAAAATAAATGCGACAGCTTGTGATGGTGAAAAATCTTGCACAGCTTTTATACGAACAATTTTATCTAAATTAAGGCGAAGCTTCTCTGGATCCACATCCTCTAAAACCTGGTCAAAAATACCTTCTAATCCTTGATGCAGGTTATGACCAACAGGGTTGGCAAACTGGCTTTTAGTGTTTTTTAAGTGTTCCATAGTTTTATCAGGGTATTCCTGGCATAGGCTATGAAACCATTTTGAAACTATCCCTGACTTCTTTTCTGCCAACATTTTCTTTAAACTATCCGGAACCTGTGTCATCTAGTTTCACCCCCTTTCGTTAAATTTTAATATAATATCTTCATAAACTAAAGCATTTTTTCATAAAAAACATAATATTTATGCAAATATATTATATATGCCAGGAAATACATAGCTTATATACTCTAACAGCATTGGCAATGAAACTTGTGAAGCATACCTACTGTGTAATCCGGGAAGTAAATAACTTACTCCAATAAAAGTAAACAAAACTGCTGCAAAACCAACAACTGACAAGATAGCTGACCGTCTTCCCTTCCAATTATTCATAAATCTAAGGTGAAGATAGGCAGCATACACAAACCAAGTTATTAAAGACCAAGTTTCCTTGGGATCCCATGACCACCATGTTCCCCAAGCATATTCAGCCCAAATAGCTCCCGTAACAATCACCATTGTTAAAAATGGCATGCCGATAAAGATTACTTTATAGGAGAGATTATCCAAAAGCTCTAAGCTAGGCAAGGTTTTTGTCAGGACATTTTCTTTGTTTTTAGATAAGGCTCTATCTTTTAGAAGATACATAATAGATAACGCACAAGATACTGCAAAGGCACCATAAGCTACAACCGCTGTTAATACGTGAGAGTATAACCAATGGCTTCTTAGTGCAGGCATTATTGGTCGTACCGAGGTGTCTAATGTAAACAGCCATATTAACAAAGCTATTGCTATGGGAAGTACAAATATACCTGCACTCCACATATCAAACTTAAAATCTATAATTAAAAGTATTCCAATTATAGCCCACACAAAAAATAGCCCAAATTCAAATAAGTTAGTTATAGGAATAATACCTGTCATCATAGTTCTTACTACCAGTAGTAATGTGTTCAGTCCAAAACCAGCAACTACTAAAAATCGACCGGCTTTTTTAAAATAATCTTTTGATGTAATAAAACACAAAGCATATGCCAACAATGCCAAAATATAGGCAACAAAAGTAGCTGTCATAACCGGAGTTTGTAAATATTCCATGCTATTGTTGTCCCTCCTCTGTCTTCAGTAGAGCTAATTCTGTATAAATTTCCTCTTTTATTTCTTTGTTTTTACAAATCACTTCAACCAGCAATCTGTTATTTGCTTTATCTAAAGTTGCATAAACTGTTCTGTATCTTGTGGTCCAAAGCATTGCCGAGGAAATCATCATCAGGATGAAACCGGTTATAGCAACACCCACTCCGGGATCAGTTTTTATTGACAGTTTTGTAACTGAATATAACTTTCCGTATTCGAGAATTTCTCCTGTCGGGAATTCAATTTTATCTCCCCGTTCGAGACGTTTAGCACCTATTACATCGTATCCGTCATAAAGCTTAATTACAGGACCTGCCGGAAAATATCGAATGTCAAAAGGTGTGCCTCCAATCTCAAAACGTGTATCATCCGGAATAGTATGAAATGTTTCTTCTCTGCCCGGTCCGCTTACACCTATTAAATGGTAAAATCCATAACCACTCTGATAAAAAACAATACCATCATGCCTAAAGGGATGATTTACACTTGTGGTGCCACTGGCAACTTTTTCCCCATCTACAAAAAGTGTCAGGTCAGATACCCAGTTATAAACAGAACCATCCTCATTGTATATAGTTTGAAAATCATTAAGCTGAACTTCCATTCCTTTAGCTATACGCTCAGGCATAGACATCTTTAGTCCTGCAGAAAGAGCCATATCGGCATTGGAACCAAAAGTCCCCAAAAATGCACCTATTAAAATTACAAGTATGGATATATGAAGTAAATGAGGTGCTACTAAGCTCGGAATACCTTTAGCAGCCAACAAGGTTGTTTTATCTGTAGTGTTTTTTTCTTGTATTTTATATCCCTTTAGTAGCTTTCTTAATCGAATTTCAGTATTTGATATATCAGCAACTGGAATTTTATGCTCATACTCTTCCGAAGAATCCCGATTGTCAATTTTTACAAAAAGCTTCTTTAACATTATCGGTATCCCTTGAATAGTACATAACAACAAGTTAAGTGCAAAAAACAAAAGTAAAATTCTAAACCAAATAGAACTAAAAACTACTTCCCCCATTTGGCCCATACCCGGGTTTAAAGTTGCAAAAATAGATGCAGCTACTATAGCTGTAATTAGGATTATTGCCAGCTTAATTGATGATAAAAACTTAATCATTATGACCGCTCCTTCCTGTGATGCTATGATAGCTTTTATCATCTGACTAACCCGCTCTAGCATCAAAAATCCAAACTTAAAAGTCAGACAACGGAAAAAGAAGTCCAAATGAAGATGACTTAGCAACAATCTGTCACAGCATACAGTATATACAATAGCACATAATAGTATATACTATTACCCTTGGGTTGTATAATGTTAAATATTGCTTTTAACATTGTATATTGTAATATTTATCACAACTCTTATTAAAAATAAGGATTGACATAAACATACTTATTCAGTAAATCATTTGATTAATTCATTGAAAATTCCTGCAATCCATTAATAATAATTATTAATGATCATTATAGTATTTCGCTATAGATGATTATGTGAAGGGGCAGTTGGATTAGGAATACCTTATTTTCCAAACTGCCCCTTATGTAAGTATGAATAGTATTAATTTTTATATTTTATATCAATAGCCTTGTGTGTAGCAAAGTCAACAACTTTGCCTGTTTCAAAAGAAATCGGATACTTAAAAATAGGTCCATCATATACAAATGTATGATATTCACCGTTTTCACCACATGGGTCAGCTCCGGTTGCCTTGATTTTCTCAATCAGTGACACAGTAAGATCTTGACCTAAAAACGAATCATCAAGTTTGCTACTGTCTATAGTTTTTATTACAGTCTTGAAACCTTTGGCGAGTACTTCATATACTAATGTTTCGCGTCCTTGTTGCCATAATGGCAAATTACAAATTAAGCCCACATTTTTACACCGCTCTTCATTCCACATTTTATGCTGCTCTATATCAATATCTCCAAAAACACATGTGTCCGCTCCCATTTCCCGTGCCTTTTCCAGACTTTGTTCAAATACTTGAGTATAATCATTCGGACTACATTCACTAAGGATCAAAGGGATTTGTAAACTTTTAGAAACCTCGATTAGTAGTTCATTTTGTATACCATGAAACCATGAACGTTTTTGTTCTATATTAACTGTAGTTACTAGTGCAACAGGATTATGTCCTTGTATTATCATCCGGTATAACGCTAAAACACCATCCTTGCCACCGCTGTATGCCATTGCAAAGTTCATTTATTCTTACCTCCCAATAACAATCCAATAAAAATCATTCGCCATTTTTATTAAGAATATCATAAGTTTTCACATGAAATCAAGTTTGTGATTCCAATTTGTCCCATTTGTGTGTTTTGACAAGTAATCAAAATTATGTTAAAATTATTTTCCGGCAAAGTTAATATGTATAGATTATTTGAGTAAGCTAGATGATCGCATGCACCATGCATGAGGAAAGTCCGAGCTCCTTAGGGCAGAGTGCTGGGTAATACCCAGTGGAGGCGACTCCAAGGAAAGTGCCACAGAAACAGACCGCCATTTGCGGAGGTGGTCAATCAGATGTCAGATATCGGATTAGTTATAGCAATTGGCTTGCCAATTGCTTCTAGTCTGACCTCTGACCTCTGACTTCCGAAATGGTAAGGGTGGAAAGGTGAGGTAAGAGCTCACCAGCAACCGTGGCGACTCGGTTGGCTCGGTAAACCCCACTCGGAGCAAGACCAAATAGGGGGACAATGGAATTGCCCGTTCCGTTCCCGGGTAAGGTCGCTTGAGCCTATTGGCAACAACAGGCCTAGATAGATGATCATCCTAGACAGAACTCGGCTTATAGGCTTATCTCAAATATTTATATAATGATAGTACAAATTAAGCACCCCTTTCGTACAGGAGTGCTTTTTTTATTGAGATATCTTAATCATTCTACTTTCCAATTTCTTCTATGGCATATGGCGTTTTCTGATATACATAATAGTTTAACCAATTAGCAAAAAGCAGATGGGCATGACTTTTCCATTTAACTTGAGGAAAAACCTTAGGATCATCATTAGGAAAATAGTTTTTTGGAACTTGTATATCTAAACCTTTATCTACATCTCTATTGTATTCATTTTTTAAAGTCACAGCATCATATTCAGAATGTCCTGTAACAAATATTTGTCTTCCATCCTTATTAGCAACTATATATATACCGGCTTCTTCTGATTCCGCTAGTATATCAAGTTCCGACACCTTCTCTATATCTTCCCGTCTCACCTCTGTATGCCTTGATTGAGGCACATAAAATTCATCGTCAAAACCCCATAATAATCTAACATGTTTTTTGCAAATTTTATGAGGAAATATGCCAAACATTTTAGCATCAAGAGGATACTTAGGAACACCATAGTGATGATATAAACCGGCTTGTGCTCCCCAACATATATGAAAAGTTGAGTAAACATTTTCTTTGGACCAATCCATAATATCCTTTAATTCATCCCAGTAAGTAACTTCCGTAAACTCAAGATGTTCTATAGGAGCACCTGTTATAATTAAACCATCAAATTTTTCATGACGAATCTCATCAAAGGTATTATAAAATCTAAATAAATGTTCCCCTGAAGTGTTTTTTGACTTATGGGTCTTTGGGTGAAGTAACACAATATCTACTTGCAAAGGCGTGTTACCCAGCAGTCGTAAAATTTGTGTTTCTGTAGAAATTTTATCTGGCATCAAGTTTAAAATAACTATCTTAAGAGGTCGAATATCCTGATGATATGCTCGTTTTTCACACATCACAAATATATTTTCCTTAGTTAATATTTCTTTCGCCGGCAAATCATCTGGGATTTTAATTGGCATATGAAATCACCCCTACTTTTCAAAATTTAGTCAACTGACTAATATAAATTCAAAGGATTAAATCCTTGATTGGCTGAAGGCTCGTTCAATGTAGAAGTTTACTCTATACAGTTCCTAGTGTCAACTACTTTTAATTTAAATATTATTAATTGATAATCAAATTCATTGATGATATTCTACATTTTCGCCAGATAATCTACCCTTAGTCGTAAGTTAGAGGAAGTGTTATCCTTGCGCCAAAAAAGATGGACAAGTCCCTGGGAAAACAGAAAAAATCTTGCCTATACTGCAGCAAATTTTTTTTAGCAAAACAAATGCAACATAACGATTAAAGGACCTTTCAGTTGGTCCTTTAATTATTGTTTTGCCTGATGAGTCCATTCCATAAAACTCGTTCTACCTTTTAAATGTTCTTCCGTTTCTTTTTTTATCTGATCAAAATTTGGGCAAGTTTTGCCTTTTTTCATACAAGTAGCAAAAGCAACTATTTCCGCTCCGTTTTCAATAAGCTTTTCTGCCCTTTTAACCACTTTGTCACCGGGGCAACCGCCACAAGATACAAAACCTACAAGTTCTGCCGGCCCTGTTTCTTCAAAAGCAGATGTTCCCTCCTTAATAGCTTTAAAATCTTTTGTTCCCGGACAAATATCCTCTGTCTGCATACAACGAATAATACCAATCTTTTTCATAACACTTTCCTCCAATTTATTTTGTTAAAAACCACTAACCCATTTGATCTGGAACTAGTCTTAATTGAACAATTTCGCAAGGTACCCCTATCCTCAAAGGAAACCAATCACCGGACCCTGCATGAACAAACAAGGTACGTCCACGAGGGCTGCGGTAAATTCCTTTTACATAACGAAATAATGCATTACCGGGGTTAAATATTTCATTCCCCCACGGATCTCTCAATACAAGCTGTCCACCATGGGTATGACCGGCAAGGGTAACTGGGATTCCCATAGCCGCTGCCGCATCAAAGGCATGAGAATGATGTGCCAGAAGTATTTTTAGAGCATTATTTGCACTGCTATATTCTTCAGCTTTTCGTATAAAAGCAAAATTTTCACTGTCATCATTTGTAAAATTTATCCCCATCATTTTTATAGGGGTTCCTCCGGTATTTATAATAGTTGATTGGTTCAATAAAAGGTTTAATTCGGCACCACGTACTTCCCGAATCCATCTGTCAGCATCGTAAATTTTATCATGATTTCCCAAGCATAGATACACGCCCATAGGAGCCTTTAATTCTCCAAGGGTTTCAAGCATATCTGGCATATACCTAATATCCCGATCAAGGATATCACCTGTCACTGCTATAATATCACTTTCTAAAGAATTAGCTTCTGAAATTATCCTTTCTATTCGTTCTCTACCCATAAGGGTACCAACGTGTAAATCAGATAATTGGGTAATCGTCAGGCCATTAAGATCATCCGGTAAGTCCACCACCGGCAAATTTTTTGTATAAATATTTAACCTGCCCCTAGTGGCTACTGCAGCTACTGCACTGCCACTAACTATTAGGGGAGGTGTGGCTACCAATGCTAAACGCAAAAGTTTTCTTCTTGTTAAACCGTCATCATTTGGCTCATTTTGATCTGTTACTAGCTGTAATTTAGACTTGCTATTTTTTACGGTAAAGTAATTATATATAGAAACAGGCACTCCTAAAATACCCATTCCAATCATCCAGAAAAAAATAGATCCTATCCATAAGTGAAAAAGAGCCAACCAACCCCAGGCTCCATATGTAAGAAAGTTGCTAAAGTATGGAACTCCCGTCCCAACTAAAGGTATAAATACAAAAACCATCCATATCAAAAGAGCTAATCTAGTCACACTTCGACACCTTGGATACTGTGCCAAGCCATTACGCAACCAATAATCACTTATCAGATACCATAATAAATTTAACAGTAATATAGCTATTACGATTATTAAGAACAATAACTCCATTTCAACCACTTTCCTTCTCCGGCTTCTGGCTGACCACCTCTGACCACCGATCGAGTGCTATATTGGCTAGTTTATCTGCTTCTTTGTTTTGTTCTCTGGGAATATGAATTGCTGCAAAACTGCTGAAGTTTCTGGATAATTCTTTAACTTTGTCATACAGAGGTTTTAATCCCTCATTCTTTACTCTATATTCTCCTGAAAGCTGCCTTACCAATAGCTGACTATCAGCATACACCTTTACACTAACAGCTTTTAATTCTAAGGCCAACTCTAACCCTCTAATTACAGCTTTATATTCTGCAACATTATTTGTAGCTATTCCAATAGCTTCATTATCCTCTTTTAAAACTTGCCCATCTGAATCATAAATTATTACACCAATACCTGCATTTCCGGGATTACCCCTAGATGCACCATCTGTATATATTGCTACCTCCATTATTTCACCTCAACTTAATATTACAAGATAGCTAATATTCTACCACAGTTTTCACAATTCACCAACTTATTTCCACCCCTAACATCACTTAGATCAACCTTTGGTATATCAATATTACAGTTCTCGCATCTACCTTTTTTTACAAGAGCTAATACAATATTACCCATACTTTTTGTATGTTTTAAGTAGGTTTCCAATAAGTCACTGTCTATTTCCTTTTCCATTTCTTTTACTTGTCTAGCCAGTTCATTAAGATTAACTTTTTCGATTTCTTTGTTTTGCTTATACTGATTGGTTTCACTTTTATAAGGTTTATATTCTTTCATTAATTCCTGTTTTTTATTTTCCAAGTTCTTTTTTAAATCGGAAATTTTTTCATTTTCTTCAACAGACGTACCTTCTGCATTCTTCTTATTATCACCTAGTTCATCTAGTTTTTTTTGAATAGATAACAGCTCTTTTGGGTTTACAACATTTCCTTCATATAGCTGCTTTTCCATATCTTTTTGTTTTACATCTATATCTTTTATTAAAGAGTCATTTTTCTCTACAAACTTATTTTTCTCATGGATTAACGTTTCTAACTCTCCTCTATCCTTATTAATTTGTTCAATCTTTCCTTTCCATTCAAGAAGCTCTTCCTTTTTAACTGTACAGTTTATTTTTTCTTTTAACTTAAAATAATCACATCTCAAATTTTGATATTCATAAAGCTTTTGCATATTCATTAAAAGCACCTCCATAATAATGTAAAGTTAAAAGACAAGGGAACGGTTATTATATCTCATAAAGTTTATCAGATATAATAACCGTTCCCTTGCCTTTATATAAAAATCCATGGTTCACTACTTACTTTTGACACAACAATTTCCACATTAGCCTTTTGCATCTGCAGCTCAGTATTTAAATTAGAAGCAAAAATAGGCACTATCAACTTCTCAGTAATACCATGACCTGCATCTATAACGCTAATACCAAGATTTTCAGCCTCCTGTGCCTGATGGTAACTTACATCTCCTGTTACAAATACTTGGGCACCTTTAAAAGCTGCTCTGCCTATAACGGTTCCACCTGAACCACCGCATACTCCAACCTTTTCAATTTTTTCCGGAAGATGACCGGCTACCTTTAAAACAGGAGCTTGTAAACGTTCCTTGAGTATTTGTAAAAATTCATTTTTTGAAAGAGGGTCCGTATAAACTCCCACTAGGCCCAATCCATATTCTTCGCCGGAATTAGTAAGTGGGTAAATATCATACGCCACTTCTTCATATGGATGTGATGTTATAACTGCTTTTATTACTTTGTTCAGCAGTTTTTCCGACACAATAGTTTCCAGACGCATTTCCTCTACTTCTTCAATTTTTCCTCCCGAGTCACCTATATATGGATTACTACCTTCAAGAGGTTTAAAAGAACCTATTCCGTGTGTTCCAAAAGAACAATGTGAATAATTCCCTATCCAGCCTGCACCGACATCACCCATAGATAATCTAACTTGTTCCACATGGGACATTGGCACAAAAACTACAAATTTAAAAAGTTTTTCTGTAACCTCTACCTTTAAAATTTCTTTCTTTTCTAATCCCAAACATTCAAAAAGAACTTGATTAACTCCGTTTCTGCATAGATCCAGGTTAGTATGAGCAGCATAAACGTTAATTTCTTTTTGTATGAGTTTTTTTAAAATCGCTCCTGCAGGATTATCCCACAGTATATTTTTTATAGGCTTAAATATTAGCGGGTGATGAGAAACAATCATACCCGCTCCATTTTCAATAGCTTCCTCTACCACTTGATCAGTAACATCAAGAGTAATTAATATTTTATCTATCTCTGCTCCGGGGTCACCAACTAAAAGCCCAATATTATCCCAGTCATAAGCTAGTTTTTTAGGAGCTATCTTTTCAATTGTCTGGATAATAGTTGCGACTTTTACAGACATGATACCAACACCTTCTCTAAACATTTAGCCTTAGCATTATAATATCTAATTCTATCTTTGACTGTTATTTTATCACTTTTATCAAGGTTATTAGCTATTTCTTTGTAACGTTGAATTTTTCTTTCTAAAAGCATAGGAAATAAGGGATGTTTTTTTCTAAGTAGTATTGGCCCTATTTCAATGAGAGTCTCATCAAAATCCTGAGAAACACCCGGTTTGGCAATAATGATTTCATAAAGTCTGTCATTTTCCATAACAATATCCTCATCGGCTATTCTCAAACCTTTAGTATAGTGCAAGTAATTTCTTACTAATTCGCACCCATTCATCGGCTGCAATATTACGCTATCAACTTTTTTCAAAAGATTTGTTGCTCTTTTTAAGATTTCAATAATAGTCTTGCCTCCCATACCTGCTATAACTATAATATTGACATTGTCATTTAGTACAGGCTCTAAACCATCGCCTAAACGCAAGTCTATGTACTTGTCCAGCCCTAGGGTAGCAACATTATTTTTAGCCTTTAAATACGGTCCGCGGTTTAACTCAACACCTACTACTTTGGAAGATAAACCATTTTGAATTAAAAATATCGGAAGTAAAGCATGGTCTGTCCCAACATCTACTACATTGGAATTAGGTGTTATGTATTTTGCAATTGTGGCAAGCCTATTATTTAACATTTTTTTGCCTCCCATTTATACAAAATTTGACTACTTTAGACCCTATAAAACTTAAAAAGCTCATTGGATTTCTTTGCAGAAACAATTTTTACCATAGGCATTAAAAATGCTAAGTATTTTTGAAATAAAGTATCGAAATTAGATGTAAAAGTGTGTATTAAATCGCCTAATAATAAAACAATACCAAAAAACCCTGCATATAGCAAGGTTTACTTTTATTACATGGTGGGCGATGACGGACTTGAACCGCCGACATCCTGCTTGTAAGGCAGGCGCTCTCCCAACTGAGCTAATCGCCCTCGGTAAAATTTTGGTGACCCGTAGGGGATTCGAACCCCTGTAACCGGCGTGAAAGGCCGGTGTCTTAGACCACTTGACCAACGGGCCATATTTTTCAGAAGTCGGAGGTCAGAAGTCGGAAAACCCTGACAACAGACTTGACATCGGATATTTAACATTTGTTATACAATTTCAGTACTTCTGAAGACTACCAATAACTACCCACCAACGACCGCTCTCCAGAGGTTTTTTCCGACTACTGACCTCTGACGACCGCCCTCTGCTATCAAAAGGTTTTTCTGACTACTGACCTCTGACGACCAACGACTGATTAATGGTGGGCCCACCTGGGATCGAACCAGGGACCGACCGGTTATGAGCCGGTGGCTCTACCGCTGAGCTATGGGCCCAATAAAATGGCTCCCCGGGCTGGACTCGAACCAGCAACCACTCGGTTAACAGCCGAGTGCTCTACCATTGAGCTACCGAGGAACA
>JGI20163J26743_11538237_pt1 | contig 16385 bp, 14 predicted proteins | sample TergutCu122P1_FD_26743 | JGI IMG/M metagenome (IMG submission 26743) | reverse complement strand
TCTACTAATGTAGTTTTACCATGGTCAACATGGGCAATGATTGCTATGTTACGTAAATTATCTGCAGGCATTAAAATTCCTCCTTTGATTGTCTTTCTTTAATTCTGATTAGCTGCTTTAGTTCTGCAATTTCTTGTCGAAGCATTTTAAGATCTTCTCCCATCATTTCTGCTTGGCGTTCTTTTTCTCGGGCCTTTTCTCTGTCTTCTGCTGTAATATTGGCCTGTTGAACATTGTTTACAATAACCCCAACAAAGAGGTTGATAACAACGAAGGTTCCTATTAAGACAAAACTTACAAAATAAATCCAGGCCCAGGGAACAATTTCATTTAATGGTCTCATCACACCACTGGCCCATGAATCCAGAGTTACTATTTGTAAAAGAGTTAAAATAGATAAATGTAATGCTCCAAAATATTCAGGGGAATAGTTTGCAAATAAAATAGTTCCCATAACTGCAAAAATATAAAAAATAATGCCCATTAAAAGTAAAATATTGCCCAGTGCAGGTATTGTGCTTAGTAAAGCATTAACTAAGCGCTGGAGTGATGGAATTATAGAAATTGCTCTTAATATTCGCAGGACACGTATAATACGAAGGACAGAGACAAAATAAGCTCCTGCAAATATAAGACTGCTTGCAACAATGATAAAATCAAAATTGTTCCAGCTGTTTTTAAAGAACATGTATCGTGGCGACTTGGTAGCAATGATTCTAAGGGCAATCTCTACAGTGAAAATCAGTAAAAATATCCGTTCTACAGAGTGGAATAGTGACATATGGGGTTGGTAGATGCTGTTATAGGTTTCCAAGCCGATTACAATGGCGTTAATAAAAATAATGACCATAATAAACTTTGTGAAATAGGGGTGGTTTACAATAGAAGAAGACCATCTATATATTAGACTGTTATTTTCATCTTTGTCCATTTTTGCTTACACTCCTTCCATTCATAACTATTTACCCATAGTCATTCTAAATAAATTTGACGGTACTCAATAAAAACCCATTTAAAAATCTTTGTACGTACATTTCAGATTTATAGCATGATAAAATTGCAAAAAAACAATCTCTTAATTTTAACAAAAAACTTATCAGATGCCAAGATATTAATGTGATATCGTCAAAGACTTGCAAAAAGTTGAAAATTGTGGAATTTTGTGATATGTTAAACTGGAAGAACGACCAAAAAGCAGGGTGGTTAGCTAATATCCTCCGTAAGGAGGTGAGGCTATGTCTATTTATGAAGTGATAGTCATTATATTTCTATCCATGACTTTTGCTGTGGGGCTTATAAGGCTTATCGTTTACATAGTAGACGTATTTTCAAAAAGAAAATAACCGCTCACATTAGGCCGTAGCGGTTATTTTTTATAATCCTTTACCAAGCCAACCGCTTTGCGATTGCTCTTTGTATCACTATTATATCATACGCTACAAAATATATTCAAGTTTTTTCAAACATGAAACATTATTTAAAGGAGTTGTTGCAAATGGATAAAACTTTTCCTGAAATCCGTCAGTGTATAATGGATATCAGACCTTATGTACCCGGCAAATCAATAGAGCTGGTGCAAAAGGAATTTGGTTTGACGGATGTGATAAAATTAGCCTCCAATGAAAATCCTTTAGGGGCATCCCCAAAGGCAATAGAAGCAATGAAAGATAATGCTCACAAAATGTTTTTATATCCCGATGGTTATTGTACCGACTTAAGAAATATGCTGGCTAAAGACTTAAGTATTGAACAAAACCGGCTTATATTTGGCAATGGATCTGACGAGATAATTAAGCTTCTTGGTGAAACCTTCATCAACCCTGGTGACGAAGTAATAGTAGCAGATCCAAGCTTTTCTGAATATAATTTTGTATGTTTTTTAATGGGTGGTACTCTTAAGAAAGTACCTTTAAAAGATCATACCCACGATCTGGAAAAGATGGCCGAAGAAATAACTGAAAAAACTAAAATGATTTTTTTATGTAATCCAAATAACCCAACTGGTACTATTGTTACCAAGGAAGAGGTTGATAAATTTTTGGCAAAGGTTCCTGATACAGTAGTATTAGTTTTTGATGAGGCTTACTATGAGTACATTGATTCTAAATCTTACCCTCAATCCTTGGAATATCTGAATCAAGGCAGGGAAAATATAATCATTCTCAGGACATTTTCCAAAATACATGGTTTGGCAGGATTAAGGATAGGATATGGCATTGCTGCTCCTAAAATGATTCAGCTTTTGGAGAGAACCAGAGAACCGTTTAATGTTAACCTTATGGCTCAAAAGGCAGCTCTTGCTGGTTTGTCAGATAAGGAACATATTCAAAAAAGTAGGTATGTTAATAACAAAGGGCGTGACTTTTTATATAAAACCTTTGAAGAAATGGGGTTAAGATATATTCCTACTCAAGCTAATTTTGTTATGGTAGACCTACAGAAAAACTCAAAAGAAGTTTTTATTGAACTACAAAAAAAGGGTGTTATTGTCAGAACCGGTGATATTTTTGGCATGGATACCTTTATCAGAGTTACAATAGGAACTACAGATGAAAACGAGAGGTTTATTAATGCTTTAAAAGAAGTCCTTGCAAACCTCTAATAATCTTTGATTTATCCGGGTATAACAAATCAAAGAATCTTAAGAAATTATTAATATTTCTTGAAAAATATTGCAAGAGTTGCTAAATTGTGTTATTCTCAGATTGTTTAGATATTAAAATATTAAATTGCCAGAAAGGAGAATAAAATGAATAGGTATTTAAGAATATGTATACTTGCTTTTTTGATGGTTTTTATGATTTTAGCATCAAGCACTGCAATCTTTGCTAGCTCAGGAGAATTTGTAACAAAAGGACAAACTGGGATAAATGTGGCGGAGTTAGTTGCTGCCATGAATACACCTGTAGCTCTCAGTAGTGCAACGATTAATACAACTGTAAGTGCTGCTGTGTATAATATCCAGATAACAAATGGTAATACTCCTACTAATATTGTCAGAGGAACTACACGTAACTTTACAGCTCAAGTACGTCAGGGAACTACTAATCTTAACCCACAACCTACTATTAACTGGTCTGTTACGAGTAATGCAGCAGGTGTTACAATTAACTCACAAGGAGTACTTACTGTACCTGCCAATGCTCCTACAGGTGCAACTATTACTGTAACTGCCAGTTCAGCTAATGCTACTCCTACTGTTGTGACCTTAACTATTGTAGCGGGTGTACAGGCTACAGTTACTTTTAATCTAGGTCCGAATATGAATATAACGGTGGATAACCAACAATATACAAATATTAATAGATTTACTCGTCAAAGGGCAATAGGAGCTAACTTTGGTACTTTACCCAGTGTAAGTCGTAGTAACTTTAACCTTGAAGGATGGTTTAGAGATGGTGATATTCGTTATAGATTTAATGCCAACTCTGAAGTAACTGGCAATATGTCTGTATCTGCTCTTTGGAGACCAACGGGAGCCACACGTACTATTACATTTGACCCTAATGGTGGTACTTGGCCTAACGGACCTTGGCCGGGTAATCTTAACGCCAGTGGTGGCGGTACTGCTGATCGTCAAATAACTATAGGTAATAATAGTAATTTGGCTGCTTTGGGTTTTAGCGGTAACGCTACGGCTGCATTTAACAATTTCAACATGATTCCTAATCGCAATGGTTTTGACTTTGATGGTTGGGAAAGAAGCAATGGCAGTATATTGCATATAAATGACACATTTAACTCAAATATTACTGTAACTGCTCTTTGGATACCCAGAAACGCTATTACCTTAACTTTTAATCCTCGCGGAGGTACTTGGCCTGGAGGTGGAGGTACAGGAAACAGAACTGAACATATACCTCGTCATAGTAGCTTCTCGTCAGAGTTTGGTTCAAATGGCCTTGCTAACAGAATAGGTACTCCTACTCGTAGTGGTTATAGATTTGATGGTTGGGTGATTGGCAACACTACTACAAGCTTTACAAATACAACTGTAGTAAACCCATCAGGTAACGCAACTAGTATGACGATTAATGCAACTTGGTCACGTACAGCTAGTCCGCCACCACAACAGCCACAACAACCACAACCACCGCAACAGCCACCCACATCTAACGTGCAATTTAGAGATGTGCCTGCTAATGCGTGGTTTGCACACTATGTCAATACAGTGGTCACCCGTAGTCTTTTCCATGGCGTGGGAGATAATCGTTTTGCTCCCAACGAAAATATGACTAGGGCTATGTTTGTTCAAGTTATACATAATATGGCGGGACAACCTGCTAGTGCTGCTACTGTTTCTTTTGGAGATGTACCTTCCAATGCATGGTTTGCTCAGGCTGTAAATTGGGCATCCAGCCAAGGCATTGTTCACGGTGTAGGGCCTAACAGCTTTGCTCCCAATACACCTATTACCAGAGAGCAAATGGCAGTTATGTTGTTACGTTATGCTGAAAATAGAAATGTAACTCTACCTGTCGGCACACCTGTTACTTTTGCGGATCAAGCACGTATATCATCTTGGGCACGAGATTCAGTAAATGTTATATCTGCTGCAGGCATTGTTTCCGGTCGAACCGGAGGAAACTTCGCACCATTGGCTACAGCTACTCGTGCAGAGGTTGCAGCAATATTCTCTAGATATTTGCAGGTTACCGGACAATAAATATACAAAAAACAGCAGCATTTTTCATTGTTTATTTTGTTGACAAAAGACCTTCTAAAATACCAGCTCTAAGTAAATAATAGCAATAAAATCCTCCTTCCAAGGATAAACATTTATTAATAGAAAATGTTTAGTGAAGGGGGATTTTTTGGGCTAAATTTCCAATTAAAAAAGAAGAAGTTTGCAGGAAATACCTATAAAATGACGAAAGTTGTTACATATTATTTAAAAAGGTGCAACAAATATATTGGAGTTTACGTCTATAGCTTTAAGGAGTGATGCCAAATTGGAAAAAAAATCGTTGTATAAGTATATTACATATGTAGTAGTATTTGTCATGTTGGTGACTTTGATGGTGCCGGCTAGTATATCTGCTAATACAGCACCTGCAGGTGATATAGGTATATCTTTAGATGGTAGGAATGTAACTTTTGATGTGCCACCTTTTGTTGATACCCAGAATAGAACAATGGTTCCTATTGGTTTTGTTCGTGATGAATTAAATGCTCGAGTAGACTGGATGCCAACAGAACAAAGGGTAACTATAAGGTATCAAGGGCAGGAAATTGTGCTCTGGATTGGTAGTCGAGAGGCAAGAATAAATGGCAATACTGTGACAATGGATACACAAGCAGTATTAGTAAATGGAAGAACTATGGTACCTGTAAGGTTTATGGACGAGTTTGAGGGAATCACTGTAGATTGGCAGCCTGCCAATAGAATGGTAGTAATTACTACTGTCAGTATCAATGTTAACCAATATCAAGGTAATATTGCTGTTATTATAGGTGATAATGTAAATGTACGTTCGGGAGCCGGGACAGGGTTTTCGGTTGTTGGGCAAGTTGTTCGAGGTAATGAATTTAGAATAATGAGCTCGGCAAATGATAATGAAGGAAGAGTATGGCACCAGATCACATTAAATAATGGAAGAACAGGCTGGGTTGCCGGATGGTTAGTTACTTTAAGTGGTGATAACCAATTGTCACAGAATCAGCAAAACCAACAAAACTCACAAAATGAAAGTCCGGGTTTAACTGGCAATGAAAGACAGGTAGCTATCGTAACCGGAAGTGTTGTTAATCTGCGTAGAGGGCCGGGGATTTCTTATGATATACTTGGCACAACAAGAAGTGGAGATGTACTGGAAATTTTAAGCGAATCCAATGGTTGGCATCATATTAGAACTATCGGTGGGACACAGGGATGGATAAGTGGCCAACATATATTTGTTCAAAATGTTAGAGATGACAGACGTACTCACCAGTTAGCTTCTCGAGGTGGCGGAAGGGTAGTATCCTTTAATAATAATCTGATTCCTACCTATGCAGCCTTGATTGGTTTGGAATATGAAGAACAGGATGATGCTCTCTTTATAACATTAACAGGAAATAGAGGGATGTCCTATAGCATTATGTATCTTGAAAATCCATATAGAGTTGTCATTGATCTTCAAGGTGTTGCAGTGGAATTGCCACATGGAGCTGACAGTATACCCCTTAACAATAACTTTGTTAATAGGATCAGAACAAACCAATTTACAGACGATATTGCTAGAGTAGTGTTAGAGCTAAGGGAGCCACATACAATAAGAGAACTTAGCAGACAAGGTGACAGTGAACTTACTTTCTTGTTTCAAAGAACTTCAATAGCTGGAACTCTTATAGTAATAGATCCGGGTCATGGTACTATCAGAGATACCGGACGACCTGATCCTGGTGTTGTTGGTTCTACAGGTCTAACTGAAAAAGAGGTAGTGATGGACATATCCAACAGAGTGGCTGAAATGCTGAGAGAAAAGGGAGCAGAGGTAGTACTAACTAGGACCGGGGCTACAAACATGACACTTCAGGATAGAGCCCCTTTTGCTAATGCTATTGGTGCTGACTTGTTTGTTAGTATACATACTGATGGTAATGTAAATCGCAGTATTAGTGGAACTACTACGTTCTTTTATGCTCCGGCAGACAATCCATTATTAGGTCCCCAACGTTTTCAAAGAGCTAGGTTGGCTCATGTGGTTCATAATTCTGTAGTGGAACATGGAGGAAGAAATGATAGAGGTGTTCAGCAGAGGCGTTATGTAGTGTTGAGATATACGAATATGCCTTCTATATTAATAGAAACTGCCTTTATGTCAAATCCGACAGAAGAACAACTCTTAGCCGATCCTGCATTTAGAGCCAGAATCGCTAGAGGTATTGCAGAAGGAATAGAAAGATATTTTAATTAAAGATAATACTAGGCAAGATAGAGGGTTCCTCTATCTTGCAAAACTTTCCAAAAAAGCTTTAGAATTATAAAAAACAGGGATTTTTCTCTGTTTTATTTTTTTGTAGCTTGTGTGTGCAAGCTCACTATATAATGGTTTTTAAATTGTTCATTGTCAACTGTCAATTATCAATTGTTTGTTAATTGTTTGTCACAATTGTTCGCTACTATATTGACATAGGTTTTCTAAATGCTAAAATGGTTTATAGCCTGTCAGTTTAATTTTACAGGCGAAACAGTAATGGTATTTATTATTTAAAATTCACATAAAATAGACCAAGCTTATTTAAATTTTTCATAAGGGAAGAGAGGAGCTATTTCTTTGCTAGATAATAAATATATAGGTGTTTTTGATTCCGGATTAGGCGGATTGTCAGTAGTTGAAAAAATATTTATAAAAATTCCTCAGGCCAAAATAATATATCTTGGAGATACTGCCAGAGTCCCCTATGGAAGTAGAACTGTAGAAGAACTAATAAGTTTTGCAGATGAAATTACTTATTTTTTGCTGAATAAGGATTGTGAGGTAATTGTAGATGCGTGTAACAGTACCTCTGCAGTGGCACTGGATTTTCTTCAACAAAAATATTCGAAACCTATAGTCGGTGTAATTGAGCCGGGAGTTAGAGCGGCATTAGACGCAACAAAAAATGGCTGTATTGGTGTAATTGCAACAGAGGCAACGGTGAAGAGTGGTGCACACAAAAAAACAGCCCAGGAACTAGATCCCGGCACAACAATAATTTCCCAGGCATGTCCGGATTTTGTGCCTCTTGTGGAATCGGGAGAAGTAACAGGAGAAAGGGCTTTAAATATAGTTAGAAAAACCCTTGAACCTCTTAGGGATACCAAGATTGATACCCTTATATTAGGGTGTACTCATTATCCATATTTATCGGAATTGGTGAAAGAAGTAGTTGGTGAAGGAGTGGTCCTTGTAAATCCTGCCTATGAAACAGCTAAAGAAACAGCAAAATATTTTTCACAAAAGACTCAAGGAGAAAGGTTAAGAACGAATATAGAGGATCATGAATTTTATGTTACAGGTAGCCCGGATCATTTTCAAAAAATAGGAGAAATTTTAATAGGAAGAAAATTGCCACAGGTTAAAAAGGTGGATCAATGAAGGGAATAGATATAACAACAATGGCTTAGTTAGATTAGGGCGAGTTTTAATTCTAAACTTTTGGGGGAGAATGACAATGAAATTTGTTGTTGCACCGGATTCTTTTAAAGGAAGTATCTCAGCTATTGAGGCTGCTTTAGCAATGGAAGAAGGTATTAAAAGGGTTTTTGTTCATAGTGAAATTATCAGGATACCTCTTGCTGATGGTGGTGAAGGTACTGTAGAGGCTTTGATAACAACAACTAATGGTAAAGTTATTTACAATACGGTACTCGACCCCTTAGGCAGAGAAATAGAAAGTTTTTTTGGGATTCTTGGTAATGGTAAAACTGCAATAATAGAGATGGCTGCTGCTTCCGGACTTCCATTGTTAAAACCGGAAGAAAGAAATCCATACATAACTACTACTTATGGAACAGGGCAGCTTATTAAAGCTGCTTTAGATTCCGGATGCGACGAGATAATAATTGGTATAGGTGGAAGTGCTACAAATGATGGTGGAGCAGGAATGCTTCAGGCTTTGGGTGCATCGTTGATTGATATTAACGGAGAGGAGCTTTTCTTTGGAGGGAGATCCTTAAAGGATTTACATACTATTAATCTGGATAATCTGGATTCCAGGCTAAACAACACAAAAGTTACCGTTGCCTGTGATGTTGATAATCCTTTGTGTGGTGAAAGAGGTGCAAGTGCAGTATATGGGCCACAAAAGGGAGCTTCTCCTGAAATGGTTAAAGAACTGGATGCTGCCCTTGCTAATTTTGCTGACAAAATAAAGATTCAAATGGGGATAGATGTTTTTAATGTTTCCGGAGCTGGAGCTGCGGGAGGCCTGGGTGCAGGGATACTGGCTTTTTTAAAAGGCAAACTTAAACCGGGAATTGAGCTGGTTCTTGATGCGGTTGATTTTGATAACAAGGTAAAAGATGCCGATTTAATTTTGACCGGTGAAGGCAGGATAGATGGGCAGACTGCTTACGGGAAAGCCCCTGTGGGAGTAGCTCAGGTAGCACAAAAATATGGTGTTTCTGTTTTAGCCTTTGGTGGGATATTAGGGGATAGTTATGAAAAAGTTTATGAAAAGGGAATAGATTTTGTAAGTGCTAATGTTCAAAATATTGTTTCGTTAGATGAGGCTATCAAGAATGGTTATACCTTACTGGTTGCAAATACTGAAAGAGCTATGAGGGCAGTTAAAATTGGAATGGATTTACGAAAAAATAATGATAATTGAAATTTCTAGGAGGAAAAAATATGCCAAGAGATGATGGAAGAGCTGCGGACCAGCTTCGTAATGTTAAAATAACCAGAAATTATAATAAGTTTGCTGAGGGTTCAGTATTAATGGAAATGGGAGATACAAAAATAATATGTACAGTAACAGTTGAAGATAAGATTCCTGCTTTTCTAAAAGGTGAAAATAAGGGTTGGGTTTCCGCTGAATATTCAATGTTGCCAAGGGCTACAGCAGTAAGGACAGTAAGAGAGGCAGCTAAAGGTAAAGTTGGAGGCAGAACAATGGAAATTCAAAGACTTATAGGTAGAGCGATGCGGTCTGTTGTAGACCTAAAAGAGCTAGGGGAAAGAACTTTTTGGATAGACTGTGATGTAATACAAGCTGATGGTGGGACACGTACAGCAAGCATTACCGGTAGCTTTATTGCCTTAATAGATGCACTTGATAGCCTTGTGAAAAAAGGTGATTTAGAAAAAATACCTGTGATAGATTATTTGGCTGCCATTAGTGTTGGTAAAGTTAAGGATGAGATTTTATTGGACTTAAATTATAGTGAGGATTGTGGTGCACAAGTGGATATGAATGTGGTTATGACAGGTGATGGTAGAATAGTTGAGATTCAAGGAACTGCTGAAGAGTATCCCTTTACAAAACAAGAAATGGACAGTCTCTTAAAGATAGCAGAAAAGGGAATACAGGATATTGTGTTAATTCAAAAAGATATTCTTGGTTCTCTGGGGAACTGGAATCAAAATAACGAGGGTGAAGCAGATGATAAATCATAAAAAGATAATACTTGCCACCCAAAATAAAGGCAAAGCAAAAGAATTTACTGCAATGCTTGCTGAAAGTTCTCTGGATGTTCAAGTTATATCAATGACAGATGTTCCTGATGCTCCTGAAATTATTGAAGATGGGAACACATTTAAAGAAAATGCATATATAAAAGCCAAGGCTATTTGTTCACAGACTGATCTTATCACCTTAGCAGACGATTCAGGTCTTGAAGTAGATTACCTTGATGGAGGCCCGGGGATTCATTCAGCAATATTTGCCGGAGAACCTAGAGATGATAAAAGAAATAATGAAAAGCTATTATCATTATTAAAAGATGTTTCTTATGAAAAAAGAACCGCACGTTTTAGATGTGCCATTTGTATTATGCTTCCAACAGGAGATTATTTTGAGGTTGATGGAACCTGTGAAGGTATAATAATTAGTGAACCTAAAGGTGAAAATGGATTTGGTTATGACCCAGTCTTTTATATTCCTCAATATGAAAAGACCCTGGCACAATTGGATCTGGATCTAAAAAATATCATTAGCCACAGGGCGGAAGCTTTTGGAAAGGCTGTAAAAATACTTACAAATATTTTAAGTAAACAACCTTGAACAAGTTAAAATATAATGTTATAATTAACACCGAAAAAACCTTTGACATGAAGTTTGGTTTGAGGTATAATAAGCTTTGTCAGTCGTGAGGCAATGACTTGAGCGGGTGTAGCTCAATGGTAGAGTTCTGGCCTTCCAAGCCAGCCGCGTGGGTTCGATCCCCATCACCCGCTCCAAAAAATATTTTTTGAGCGCCTGTAGCTCAGCTGGATAGAGCAACGGACTTCTAATCCGTAGGCCATAGGTTCGAATCCTATCAGGCGTGCCATGTTTTTATTTGGAATAAATGGTGGGTGTAGCTCAGTAGGTTAGAGCACCAGATTGTGGCTCTGGGGGCCGTGGGTTCGAGTCCCATCATCCACCCCATCAATAGTTTTTTTAAAAATGTTGGGGCGTAGCCAAGTGGTAAGGCAGCGGTCTTTGGAATCGCCATTCGCAGGTTCGAATCCTTCCGCCCCAGCCATTACATGAGCCATTAGCTCAGTTGGTAGAGCATCTGACTTTTAATCAGGGTGTCCCGCGTTCGAGTCGCGGATGGCTCACCATAAATAAATTTTTAACATGCGGGAGTGGCGGAATTGGCAGACGCGCTAGACTTAGGATCTAGTATCTACCGATGTGGGGGTTCAAGTCCCTTCTCCCGCACCAAGTGAATGATACTTCAAATTTTGAACAGTTTTATTGGACTGATCAAAATTTGAAGTTTTTTCATGTCGAAAAGCATTCTGCTATGAGGCTTTGCGGCATTATCATAAATTATGAATGTCTAGTTTCAATTATCCGAAAAAGCCAAAAAGCAGAGTCCAAAAACTCAAAAGTATCATTTTTGAACCCTTTGTCCAATTCAAATCGTTTATTCTTTCTTGCTAAAAAACAAAGCTTCGTATTTGTCCGGTGTCTTATATGCTAATGTGCTATGTGGACGTTCGGCATTGTAGAAAAGCATATAATCATCAACGCATTTATAGAATTCACGTTCTGACTTGAAGTCAGTCCGGTAAAGCTCTTCTTTTTTCAACAAAGAGAAGAAAGCTTCGGCAACAGCGTTATCATGTGGCATGTTAGAGTTTGAAAAGGATTGGACAATCTTGTTCATACGTAATAAATTTCGAAAAGCCTTTGCTGTGTATTGAACACCAAGATCATTATGGAATGTTAATTGTTGCGGATAGTTTCTGGCTTTAAGGGCTTGCCTGAGTGTAGAGGTAACTAGATATGTTGTATGATTTGTAGAAGTGCGGTGTGCAATAATTTTTCTTGAAAACAGGTCTATAATAACGCATATATAGTAATATTTGTTCTTAACCTTGAAAAGAGTAGTATCACTGACCCATACCTGATTAGGCTCTGATACATCAAACTGTCGTTGAAGTATATTTTGCCGTCTTGTTAGACCGGCTTTCTTTTTATGATCCCGTTTTGAATATGTGCCAATACTTTGCAAACCCATTTCCCGCATTAGCTCAGCGATATAGCTTGGCGATGTCCTAACGTTACGCTCTGCTAATATTGCGTGTATCTTCTTTGGTCCAAAACGCTGTTTGCTTTCATCAAAAACCAGATTTACCTGTTCTCTGATTTCTTCACGGCGGATCTCATGAGATGTGGTTTTCTGTCTGCGAAATATGTGATTGTAAAAAGTTCCACGAGATACCCCTAAGGCTTCACAAAGAGCATGGATACTATACTGACCATACAGCTTTTCCAATGCTTTCAGTTTTTCTTGGAGTGGCGCAGAAAGACTACACTCAGAAGCTTTGATAACCTTTAATCTTTCTTCCAGCTTCTCCATTCTTCTTTTTAAGTAATGGTAGTCCTTATAGGTGACATTGGAATCAGTTAATGATTTCAATATCCGGTGTTGCTTAAGCCAAGAATAGATTGTGCTACGGGGCACGCCATGTTCAGTGCAAAGAAGGGCAACGGCTGTTCCTTCGTTGTATTGCTGGACGACAGTTTTGATGGTTTCTGAGTTATACTTTGAATTCATTTGTGCTTTCCTCCTAAGGATTTATTTTTTCTTACATTTTGTATACTATCATCACAGAGGAAGAAGTGATTAAATTTATCTGTGAGATTTTTAACAGGGGAGAGCTTGAACATAAATATAATGGAAAAGGATAAATCATCGGCTTTTGATTTGCAGCAGAGCGAGTTTGATGGGATGATTGTTCTTATAAGTTTGCTGAACTATACCAAAAATTGTGATAAAATAAATATAACAATCTAAAGAAACAAATTATGGCTTAAAGTTTTATAAATAAAGCGAAATCTATGTTTGGCGAAATGATATAAATAGTGATGTAAAATAAACAAAGTAACGATATAATGATAAGTTGTTAGGAGGAGTTTAATCATGGATATTAGTAATGTTCTTTGATTGCGGTATTAAATTATTAATAACAAATCGCAGCTTACTTTTCCAACTGCCACCGCTACGGTCTGCCATATATTCAGCATAATGCTTGCCTTTATTTTGGCTTGGCTTCAAAACAGATAGGCTATATTCTTTGCACAATCTATCGCTGGTGTTTCGTATGTTGTAATAGCTTTTCCGGTTAGAAATATACTTTTTATGGTCAATAAAGCTGGCAGCACAAAAAATTAAGTGATTATGAATATGTCCTTTATCTATATGTGTGGTTAGTACATATTCATGCCGACCTTTGGTTATTTCATCGGCTAATCGTTTGCCAATCTCATGTGCTTGTTCCGGCGTACTTTCTCCCGGTTCAAAAGACTGTATTAAATGATGAGCAAGGTTATTGCCTTTTTGTAATGCCTTAGACAAGGTTAATTCAAATTCAATATCGGCAGTTTCGTAAGAACAGCCAAAGGATGATACTAATATTTTTTCATCTGTTTTATGGGGGCTTTGTATGTATTCAAGCCTTTGTTTTAACGCAGTTTTAATAGGCTTAATCTTAGTAACTGCCATATCTTTGCTATCCCTCTTTTCATCTCCTCAAAGTCTTGTTCATATATCCTTGTTGTACTATTAACACGCTTTGCTATTTGATTAATATTTACGCCAATTTTTTGCATTTCGGCAGCCACAGCTTTTAGGTCGGAAGTATCAACATTGATTATATAACCATCAATCAATATTTTTCTTGCGTAGGCTGCTAGGTTGTTGGTATTTAACTGACGCATCTTTTCATAAATTAAATCTCGTTCCGCTTCTGTAACACGAAATTTTATTTGCACCGTCCGTTTTAATCCGGCGGTGTTTTCGTTATTATTGTTCATTTTGCAACGCTCCTATTGTTTTTGGTTTTACTGGGGTTTGGGGCGATTAGTCCCAAAAGTGAGGGTTCGGGAGACTTCCCGACAAGCAAAACCGACACGCATAGCATGGAAGGTTTAACGGCAGACAGGTGCCATTTTGTTAAAAATGGTACCGTTTGCCTATGCTTGTAGATTTGTAAGTTTGTTGTTCTACTACTATTACGATGAAAGTTATGAAAATGCCAAACTTTATAATAAAAAAATAGCTTTGTAATTCCCGGATACACTACAAAAGATAAAAGCCAAAACAGTGGTCTGGGATTATATATAGTTGATGAAATTGTAAAACGCTTAAACGCTCATTTGGAACTAAAAGAGCCGGAAGACTATCCCGGTACTTTGTTTTTAGTATATGTGCCTTGGAGTAAGGTGAAATAAAAAGTTTCTTCATTTAATTTAACTTTAACAGCATTCTAAAGAGTGCTGTTTTTTTATGGATAGCCAGCTATGAAAAAAATTCAGAACACACATTTGGAAACTTTTAGGTAAAAACATACGGTTCACTCCGCAATTTATACGGGTTGCTCCTTTTCTATAGACAGCATATGATAAAAAATGCTAATATCTGAACTAATCATTTTTATAAAAGGTGGACAAAATATGCGAGAAATTTCTATTCATAATATTGGAAATGTGACTGGTACCCACATAGCTAAAAAAATAAATGCACCAGATAAAGCAAACTTGCTGGGCTATGGTGCAGAAATTTTAATCGGCGGTATCGTAAAACTGGCAGTTCTTTTCCTAATAAGTGCTCTTTTAGGTGTTGTTATAGAAGTCGCTATTTTACTTTTAGTAGTAGCTACTATGCGTACCCTATCGGGAGGTGCTCATTGTACAGCATACTACCGATGTCTGATTACGAGTGTTCTTGTATTTACTACACTGGGGTATACCATTAAGACTATATATCCATTCCTAAGCGTATTACCTTCAACTGTGTTGGGTGGGATAATTCTTATGAGTATCTATTTATACTGGTGCTATGCACCACAAGCACCTCCAAACAAACCATTTAAAACCAAAGCTGCAAAAACATCATTTCATAGGTATACATTAATAGTGGCACTTACTCTAGCTTTAATAGCAATTTTAATGGGAATTGAAAGTTTAATAAGTTGGATAATAGCAGGAGGTTTACTGTGGCAAGCATTTACCTTGACACCAATAGGGTATGGATTTATTAAATTTATGGATGATTTGCTTAGTCAAAAAAAGAAGGGGGTGACGAACAATGGCTAAGACATTAGTAGAGTTAATGTATAGCGGAGCAGCATATGTATGTAATATGGCTGCTATGGCTAATATCTGCACAACAAGTTTGTTTATGATATATCAGCCGGATATGCCTTGTGAGAAAGTTGTTGAGTAATATTTGATTAATTGTGGCAAGTGATTTATTGGTAACGAGGAATTGGGATAATTTAAATTTAACCACTAGATTTGAAGCTAGAGGAATTGGAGTATCTATAAGCGCTGTTGGCTTTTCAATTACTGGAACTGCAACTAATAGAGTTGCTACTTTAGTAGATAATAATATAACAAATAGGAGTTCATTCACACAAAGATATAATAATATAAGTGTTGATGGTACGAGCTTATCTCTTGTACAAATATCAACTGGAGCTTTTCGTTTTCCCGGTCAAAGTTTTTATGTAGAAGCAAGAGGCAGTGTATAATTATTATTTAATTTAGAAATGATGGGGACTATACAAAACGTCCCCATCATTTTCAATAACTATTACTTGAGTAGGTGATGTTATATGTCAAAGAAAAAAATTGTTACGATAACAATATTGATGTTATGCTTTTTATTACTAAGTAACTGTACGTTTTATGATTCTAAAGAATACGATGTTTTGCGTTTTGATAAATATGCTAATATGCTAATGTATATAAATTTAGAAAACCATGATTTTGAAACAAGGCGTTTGAATTATGAATTAGTCAGCATGGCGCATTATGAGATACAAGGCAACACCTTTTTTGTCGATTGGACAATTTATAATCAAATAAATGCTAACTTAAATCTCTATAATTTGGCATGGTTAGTTAGTATTTATAATTTAAACAATATTGATTTTACAAAAAACAACAGAATGATAATATATACATATTTAGAGGGTTTAAATGTTGAAAATATGAATGATATATTTCAATTGTATCAGACAAGTATACTTGTAAGTTATTTTAATGAATTTAGCTATGCTGATAGATTGAGCAGATCGATTTATGAAAGAGCTTTAGAAATATTTAGTCACGATGAAGCATCAATTGGTAACGACAAGGTTTTTCTAAGAATACTTTTAAATATTTCAAATCATATTGTTATAGAAACAAAATTATTAGATGAAATTGCTAATAGAAATACTTCATTTCTATATGATGAAGATATTTTTAATTTT
>JGI20163J26743_11538238_pt1 | contig 16390 bp, 15 predicted proteins | sample TergutCu122P1_FD_26743 | JGI IMG/M metagenome (IMG submission 26743) | reverse complement strand
TTGCCTGAGAATGCAGATGATTTATTACCTGGTATGGTAACTTGGCCGGATAATATGAATCAAAATGCATGGTTCTATCTGTATATCCAGGAAGCTACAAATTCCCATGACTTTGAAATGAAAGAAAATGGAGTAAATGAAACATGGACAGAGCTCAGAACACCTAGAGATTGGACAGTTTTAGAAAGACCAAACTCCAGACCGGGAGATATTTCCAGATAAATATTTAAAAGTAGTAATAGAATTTGTAAGATCAGAGTTAGAGGATTTAATATGAAAAACGGTATAGCAATTAAGCTATACTGTTTTTCTTTTAATTGAACATGGATTGATTATTTATCTTGACTACGATTTTTAGTTAAGAGTAGTATTAGAGGAAATATAAGATAAAGTGTAGAAAATATAGTCATTAACATATCTTGATAACAAATAGTTGATTGGTTACGTAAAGCAACAAAAAATAGGGGGACTTTAAGTATGGCCCATAATACAAAACTAAAAGATAAGTTTACAGATTCACTTTTTGAAGCTATTTTGCTACTGGAAAGCGAGGATGAATGTTATCGGTTTTTTGAAGATATATGTACCGTTAATGAAATAAAATCCATGGCTCAAAGGCTTGAAGTGGCAAAAATGCTTGAAACAGATGCTACATATTTAGAGATAGCTGAGGCCACCGGTGCCAGTACAGCAACAATTAGCAGAGTAAAGAAATGCCTTTACTACGGAGCAGATGGGTATAGGTTGGTTTTGGATAGATTAAAAGAGAAAAATAAAGGTAAAGATTGATAAAAAAGCGTTGACATATTTTAGCGATGCATGATAAGATTACTTTATCGCTTTAGCATTTCATTACTTTACCACGTTAAAATGTCAGAGGGTGATTATATGAATATTTTTAGTAATAAGCTTCAAGTGCCAGAGGGATTTAAAGACTTTTTGCCTGATGAAGCATATAAGAAGAGATATCTAGAAGAAAAATGGATAGACCTATTTAAAAGTTGGGCCTATAAGGAAGTTGTTTCCTCAAGTTTTGAGTATTATGATACTTTAGCTATGAATGTTGGGGTAGACACTCTTGATTTATTAAAAATTGTTGATAGGGGTGGACATATTTTGGCTTTAAGGCCTGAGATGACATCACCTATAGCTCGTCTGGTGGCGACAGGTTTAAAAGATCAAAAGCTGCCCCAGCGACTTTTTTATTTAGCTAATGTTTTTCGTTATGAAAGTGATGCCCAAAAAGGACGTCATAGGGAGTTTTATCAGGCAGGAGTGGAGTTTATTGGTCCAAGCGGACCCAAGGCAGATGCTGAAATAATAGCTCTGGCTGTGGAAGCTCTTGAAACAGCAGGGCTGCAAGGTTTTCAGATTGGATTGGGTCACATGGAAGTTACTAAAGGTTTATTAAAGCAATTAAACGGTTCTGATAATCCTGAAAGAGCAATAAAAATTACACAAGCTTTAAGTCGTAAAAGTTATGTGGAACTTGCAAAACTTCTAAATTTCAAAGCACAATCAATGGAAGAAAATATCTTCAAGTTGATAACGACTCAAAGCAGCTTGGATCAGGCTGTAACAAATCTGAAATCTATTGCAACTGATTCGGAGCTTGAAAAACCAATTAAAGACTTAGAAAGTCTGGTTTCATCCTTAAAAACATACGAAGTAGACCAAAGGGTCTTTGTAGATTTCAGTATTTTAAGGGATTTCGACTATTACACAGGCATTGTTTTTGAAGGTTATAGCGAATGTTTAGGTTTTCCGATTTGTGGTGGTGGCCGTTACGACAAACTCTTAGGTAACTTTGGCAAATCTAATCCGGCAACAGGATTTGCTATAGGTATAGAACGAGTCTTAGAAGCCCTAAATAAAGAGAGCAACCTAATAGAAGAACCAAAAATAGACTACTTAATTTGCGGAGGCAAGGAACAAGAAATCATCAAAGAAGCAAAACTTCTTCGTTCAAAAGGTTATCACGTAGAAGTAGACCTAATGAATCTTAAAGAATCCGAAGCTGAAGCATACGCTTTTAAGAAAGGAATAAAAAATATCATTAAATTATTCTAAGACAATGATGTTGAGGATGTTTAAGGTCTGATATTCGACCTCTGACTTCCGACTTCTGAATAAGGGGGTGTTTAACTGTGGGTATACATAAAGACGAGTTAATAATTGCTCTGCCTAAAGGCAGACTTGGGCAAGAGGCTTTAAATATTTTTTCACAAGTGGGATTTCCATCAGAAAATGTTGATACCGAGGGTCGAAAATTGGCATACGACTTCCGGGAGGAGAAAGTGAAATATCTTATTTGCCGTCCCACTGATATTCCAACTTATGTTGAATATGGAGCAGCAGATATAGGGATTGTAGGTAAGGACACGCTGGAGGAATCCGGAGCAGATGTTTTTGAACTGGTTGATCTAGGCTTTGGATATTGTAGATTTGTTATTGCAGCTCCACAGGCAGTGGTTGAAGAAATTAAAGCTACCAAAAAAGATTTTGACCTGGCTTTTTTCAATAATGCAAGGGTTGCTACAAAGTTTCCACAAGTTGCTAAGAAATACTTTAGAGAAAAGGGTATACAGGTTGATGTACTAAAGTTACATGGTAATATAGAGCTTGCTCCTTCTGTAGGTCTTGCGGATCTCATTGTGGATATTGTTTCCAGTGGTAAAACTTTAAAGGAAAACAACCTGATAGCTGTAGAAGAAATGTTTGAAGCTACGGCAAGGTTAATAGCTAATAGAGTTAGTTATAGAATAAAAAATGCTATAATCCAAGATTTAGCTGCAAAATGTTATGAACAAATAAAAAAAGGGAGCCAGGTATAATGTTAAAAATTCTTACATTAGAAAAACTTCAAGAACTTATGCAGCAAAAAAGGGCTGATGAAAATAAATTCATGTCAAGTGTAGAAAGTATTCTACATGATATAAAAGATAATGGTGTAGATGCAGTACTTAAGTATACCGAAAAGTTTGATGGTATCAAGCTGACTAAGGAAACTTTAAAAGTTTCAGATAAAGAATTCAGTGATGCCTACAAAATAGTAGGGGGACGCTATCTGGAAAATATTAACATGGCTGCCGATAGGATTCGAGAGTTTCACGAAAAACAAAAACAGGTATCCTGGTTGGAAAAAGATAAAGACGGAAATCTTTTGGGTCAAATGTATAACCCCGTTGATAGAGCTGGAATCTATGTGCCGGGAGGTACAGCAGCTTATCCTTCCTCGGTGTTAATGAACGCTATTCCTGCTCAAGTTGCGGGAGTGAAAGATATTATCATAGTTACACCACCTGCTAAAGATGGAACAGTTAACCCATATACCTTGATAGCAGCAAAAGAGATAGGAGTAACTGAGATCTATAAAGTTGGCGGGGCACAAGCTATTGGGTTTTTAGCTTATGGAGATAAGGATTTTCTGCAAGTTGACAAAATTACCGGACCGGGGAATATTTTTGTTACCTTGGCCAAGAAGCTTGTTTATGGTCTAGTTGATATAGATATGTTAGCAGGCCCTAGTGAGATATTAATAATTGCTGATGAAAATGCAAATCCTCGTTACATTGCTGCAGACCTACTATCTCAAGCAGAACATGATACATTAGCATCTTCAATTTTAGTTACACCTAGTAAGCCGTTAATAGAAAAAGTTCAAGAAGAACTTAAACTGCAGTTGGCAAAGCTACCTCGAAAGGAAATAGCAGAAAAATCTTTGCTTGATTACGGTGCAATAGTTTTAACTCAGGATATAGATGAAGCTGTTAGAGTATCTAATGACTATGCACCTGAGCATTTAGAGCTTTTAGTAGATAAACCCTTTGATATTCTCAGCAGCATTAAACATGCGGGAGCAATATTTGTAGGAGCCTATAGTCCTGAACCTGTGGGAGATTATTTTGCAGGACCAAACCATATTTTACCTACAGGCGGTACTGCAAAGTTCTATTCACCTGTTACAGTAGATACATTTACTAAAAAGAGTAGTGTTATCTACTATACCGAGGCTAACCTAAAGAAGTGGGGTCAAAGAATAGCGGAACTGGCTGAAGTAGAGGGTTTTGATGCACATGCTAATTCAGTTAGAATCAGATTAAAATAGGGGGAGTTAATTATGAGTCGTATAGGAAGCATTGAAAGAGTAACGGGAGAAACGGATATCGAAGTAAAAATATCCTTAGAAGGACAGGGTTTACTAACCGGAACAATTGGTGTAGGCTTTTTGGATCATATGCTTGAGCTTTTTGTAAAGCATAGCAACTGCGATATGGAAATATCCGCAATTGGAGACTTGCATGTTGATTCTCATCATCTTACTGAAGACCTAGGTATATGTATTGGTAAGGCAATAAAGGAAGCTTTGGGTGATAAAAAAGAAATTAAAAGATATGGAACTAGCTATGTGCCAATGGATGAAGCTCTTGCAAGAGTGGTTGTTGATTTTAGCGGAAGACCATACCTGGCCTATAGAGTATGTGGGCTAAAAGAAAGTATAGGGGATTTTGATACAGAGCTGGTAGAGGAATTCCTACGGGCCCTTTCAATTTATGGTGGCATAAACATTCATGTAGACAAACTTGCAGGGCACAATACCCACCATATCATTGAAGCCATATTTAAAGCATTGGCTCGTAGTATGAGTGCTGCATGGGAAATAAACCCAGGTCAAACCTCTGTTTTATCAACTAAAGGAGTCTTAGAATAGGGACAGTTAGTTGAAAGTAGAAAGTTAATGAGAAGTAATATACGTTTCATATTCTAACCATTAACAACCGACGTATCGGAAGTCAGAGGTCAGATGTCGGAAAGAATCTTTAAAGACCGACCACCGACGACTGACGACCGACCACTGAATAGGAGATGATATAATTGTTAGTAGTGCCGGCTATTGATTTAAAGGATGGGTTATGTGTCCGTTTGTATAAAGGTAATATGAAAGAAGTAACAGTTTATTCTAAGGATCCCTGTGAGGTAGCCTTAAAATGGGAACAAATGGGTGCCAAATACTTGCACCTGGTTGATTTAGATGGTGCTGTTGCAGGATCACCTAAAAACTTAGAGGCTATCAAGGAGATAATATTCCAGATTAATATTCCTGTTCAGTTAGGAGGAGGGATTCGCAGCCTTGAAACAATAGAGTACTATCTAAACCTAGGGTTAACCAGGCTTATTATTGGAACAGCCGCCTTAAAAAATCCTAAACTAATTAAAAATGCTGTTGAAAAGTTTGGCAGTGATACCATTGTTTTGGGCCTTGATAGTACCTCAGGTAAGGTGGCAGTGGATGGTTGGGAAACTGTTGCAGAGAAGTCTGCCCTGGAATTTGGCAAAGAAATGAAAGAAATGGGACTGGAAAGGGTTATTTATACCGACACCCTTAGGGATGGAACCTTAGAAGGGCTTAATATTGAAGGAATAAAAGAGATGGCTGAAAAAACAGGTCTAAAAGTAATTGCTTCAGGTGGAGTAGCAGGTCTTGAAGATGTTAAAAAGGTCAAAGAAATTCAGGGTATAGGAGTGGAAGGTTTAATTATCGGGAAAGCTCTCTACACAGGTGATATAGATTTACGAGAGGCATTAAGAATAGCAGGAGGTGAATTATAATGTTGGGTAAGAGAGTAATTCCCTGTCTTGATGTTAATAAAGGTAGAGTCGTAAAGGGTGTTAATTTTGTTAACTTAAAAGATGCAGGAGATCCGGTAGAATTGGCGGCACGTTATGATAAAGAGGGTGCTGACGAACTTGTGTTTTTGGATATTACTGCTTCCAATGAAGAGCGAGATATAACCTATGAGATGGTAAAAAGAGTAGCTGAAGCGGTATCTATTCCTTTTACTGTAGGTGGTGGCATTAAAACCATAGAAGATATTCAAAAACTTTTGGATGCCGGTGCCGATAAAGTTTCTTTAGGTACAGCAGCAGTAAAGGATGAAAACTTTATAGAAGCTGCAGCCAAGCACTTTGGCAGCCAATGTATAGTTGTTGCAGTAGATGCCAGGTCTATGGGTGAAGGTCAATGGGAAGTTTACATAAACGGAGGCAAGGTAGCTACAGGTAAAAATGTTCTCAGTTGGGTTAAAAGGGTAGAAGAACTGGGTGCAGGGGAGATCCTTTTAACAAGTATGGATAGAGATGGTACAAAAGATGGATATGATGTGGAACTTACCCGCATGGTAAGTGAAGCAGTTAATATCCCTGTTACAGCATCGGGAGGAGCAGGTACGCTTGAGGATTTTGGAGATGCTGTAATCAGAGGTAAAGCTGATGCTGTGCTGGCTGCTTCTTTATTTCATTATGGTACATATAGTATAAGCCAGGTGAAGGAATACCTTAAAAGCCAAGGGGTGGTAGTTAATGACTGATATTAATAACATCTTGGATGGTTTAAAGTTTGATGGTAATGGACTCATACCTGCTATTATAAGGGATGGTTCTTCCGGAGAAGTATTAATGATGGCTTATATGAATAGAGGGTCTTTAGAAAAGACCTTAGAAACAGGGTATACATGGTTTTATAGCAGAAGCAGACAGGAATTTTGGAACAAAGGTGCCACATCGGGCAATACTCAAAAGGTTTTGGATATATCCTATGATTGTGATGCAGATTGCTTATTAATACAGGTTGAACAGAAAGGTGTTGCCTGTCATACAGGAGAAAAGAGCTGCTTTTATAATAAGATTATAACTGCAGAGAAAGATACAGGTTCAGAAAATCTGGGAGAAACATTAAAGGCAGTATATGAGGTGATACTTGACCGCCAGCAAAAACGCCCGGAAAAGTCCTACACAACATATCTTTTCGATAAAGGTCAGGATAAAATCCTAAAAAAGATCGGAGAAGAAGCTGCCGAAATTATAATAGCATCCAAGAGTGATAATAAGGAAGAAATTATCTATGAGTGTGGGGATTTTGTTTATCATATGCTCGTTCTCCTTGCAAACCACGGGTTAACTCTTGATGATCTTGCAAAAGAGCTGAATAAAAGAAGATAATTTTAGAAAACCAGGATATTTTATTTAAGATTTCCTGGTTTTTGTTATTTAATAAAGGAATATTAAGTCATAAACAGAATTATTTAATTTATTATCAAAAGCCATAATAAGGGAGCAATTGTAGTATGTTAATTATCAATAAACAGACTTTGGAGCAAGTTATAAAATTATCAGATATAGTTAAAGCAGTGGAACAAGCTTTTATCCTTGCAGAACAAGGTGGTTTCACATTGCCGGAGCGTACACATCTGGGTTATGATAAAGATGTATTATTGATAATGCCTTGTTTGAAGGCAGATGTTTTTTCTACTAAACTGGTTACTATTTATCCCAGTAATGCTGTTCAAGGTAAACCTGTAACCATGGGTAACTTGCTTTTAAGCGATGCTAATACAGGAGAAGCATTGGCTTTAATCAACGGTACATACTTAACTGCTATGCGTACAGGTGCATTAGGTGCAGTTTCTGCCAAATATTTAAGTTCCGAAGATAGTCATACTTGTGGTTTGGTAGGTGCAGGTATGCAAGGGCTGTTTCAAGTGTTGGCCTTAGCTACTGTTCGACCTTTAAAAGAAGTTTATGTTCATGATACTAACATTGCTCAAGCAGAAAGGTTTGTTTCATATCTGACAGCTCGAGCACCGGAACTTCGTTGTCGAATTGTGGCAAATAGCGAAGAACTGGTAAAAGCGTCGCAAATCGTGATTTGTGCTACCACCTCGACCAAACCTGTACTTCCTGACGACCCACAGCTTTTTAATGGAAAACATATTATTGGTATTGGCTCTTATCAGCCCCATGTACGGGAATTTTCCAATGCTACATTGACAGCAGTTTTGCAGAGCAGTGGCGGTGTATATATTGATACATCACATGCTTTGGTGGAAACAGGGGATTTGATTATACCCTTGGCTCAAGGTACTTTACAAGAAAGCCAAATCCGTCTTTTTAGTAAATTGGTGGTGATCGGGGGCGATTCTGGTCTTTATAAGCAAACTACGCTTTTTAAATCTGTAGGCAGTGCCTTGTTTGATCTTTGTGCGGCTCAAATGGTTTATCGACAAGTTGTGGCAGCCGGAGCGGGATTGCAAGTAGAAATGTGAGCGGTGGTCGGTCGTCAGTAGTCAGAAGTCGGACTAGAAGCAATTGGCTTGCCAATTGCAGTTATATGTCGGACATCAGAAGACTAGGGTTTTATGTTCATGTAAACATATGATCTAAGTTAAGGAGGAGTTTTAATGCTTATGTTTTCTCGTATGATTACAGCTATTGATGCCCATACAGGAGGCGAACCGTTACGTATTATCACTGCCGGTATGCCGCCGATTCTGGGTGATGATATACTTGCTAAACGTATTTACTGTAAAGAAAATTTGGATCATATCCGTAAAATGTTGATGTTGGAACCTCGTGGACATAAAGACATGTACGGCTGCATTGTTACCGAGCCTACCACCCCTGATGGTGATTTTGGTGTTATCTTTACTCACAATGAGGGCTATAGCTCAATGTGTGGTCATGGTATTATTGCCGTTACTAAAGCGTTAATTGAAGTTGGTCAAATAGCTGCCCAAGAGGGCGTAAATATAGTACGCATAGATTCACCTGCCGGCCGTGTGACAGCCAGTGCTTTTGTTGAAAAAAATCGTGTACAGCATGTGGAATTTGAAAATGTACCTTCCTTTGTTTACCATGCCGACTTAGAGCTGGATTTGCCGAAAACAGGCAAAATAAAGATTAACGTAGCTTATGGTGGTGCTTTTTATGCTTGGATTGATGCTGTTCAGTTAGGACTAACTGTAGAACCCAAACATACAGAAGAATTGGTGCGTCTGGGGATGATTATTAAGCATGCTGTAATGGATACTTTGGAAGTAGTACATCCGTTAGAGCCTCGTATCAATGGCATTTACGGCACTATTATCACTGCTCCTGTTGTGAATACCAAATATGGTTTACATTCCAAAAATGTTTGTATTTTTGCCGATGGACAAATTGATCGCTCACCTACCGGTACAGGTACTTCGGCGAGAGTAGCTTTGCTGCATCATAAAGGGCTTCTACAAGAAGGACAGATATTGCGTAACGACAGTATTGTTGATACTACGATGCATGGTCGTATCAAAGAATTTACGCAAGTAGGCCCTTTTAAGGCCATAGTGCCAATAATCAGCGGTACGGCTCATATTTGTGGATTTAACCAACTGGTGTTGGACCCTGATGACCCTTTACCAGAAGGCTTTCTTTTGAAATAAATCTTTAGGGTTGTTAGGAGGAAATTTTTTTGAACACGGATATTATTTTAGAGACGCCTCGCTTATATTTGAGAAAAATACAATTGGACGATTACGAAGATATTTGTTTAGTATTACAAGATATTGATGTTATGTATGCTTGGGGACATGCTTTTTCCGATGCAGAAGTATCTGAATGGATAGATGAAAATATTATGAGATATGACAGGGACGGGTATAGCTATTGGGCGGTTATAGAGAAATCATCCAATAAATTGATAGGCGTTACAGGACTTATTTTGGAAGAAGCTGATGGTGAAAAGTACACAGGAATTGGTTACATTTACAATAAAGCATACTGGGGGAATGGGTATGCTTTTGAAGGTGCAGCTGTGTGTATGGAGTATGCAATTAATACTTTAGACATAAGTGAAATTACAGTACAAGTGCGACCAGACAATATTTCTTCGAGAAAAATAGCTGAAAAACTAGGTATGAGTGTTAAAAAGTCATTTATTAGACAATACAAAGGAAAAGATGTTTCTCATTTACTGTATAGCTGTACTCTATAAATAAACGGCATCTGACTGTCTTATTTGGTATGGTAGATTGTTTATAAAAGATAAATAGCAGGTGGAGGAAATTGATAATGCAAGGCTATAATGATTTTGTACATGAATTATTAAAAGCAGGATTTTCTATGGCAGGTGGCGGCAATCACGAAGGGGTGTTTGGGCTTATTAAATATGATTGGAATGAAGAACCCTTGGACAGCCCTATACGCTGGCATACAGGTGATCCGGAAACCGATCCTTGGGAATGGCGTATTCGTGTATTGGATGAACGTAATGACATAGCCTATTCAAAGTTGTTTTTCAGAAAAACAGGGTATATCACTAAAGAGTGGTATCCATATTTTTTGGCAGTGAGACGAGGAGATAAGTCTTTTGAGGATGAGTATTTTGGCGGAACCATGAGCAGTTTTGCCAAGCGAATTTATGAGGCTGTAGAAAAAAACGGTCAATTAGCAACTCACGAAATAAAACAAATTGCAGAATTTTCCCGTAAGGATAAATCTAAATTTGATGGGGCATTAACAGAATTGCAAATGAAAATGTATCTTACAATGTGTGGCAGTCAACAGAAAACTTCACAAAAAGGTGAGAAATACAGTTGGCCATCTACAGTGTTTTGTACAACGGAGTGTTTTTTTGGAGAGAGTGTATTTGAACAAGCAGCTAAGATAAGTAACGATGAAGCCATCAATAAAATCACCCAACGGGTTTTTATGCTGAACCCTTTGGCAGAGGAAAAAAGAATTATCAAATTTATTATGGGATAAATATTAATACTACTCTTAACTAAAAATCGTAGTCAAGTTGCGAGAGTTTTTGCCTCGAGGCAAGCTAGATATAGAATAGTTAAACAAAAGGAGAATACAATGGGGCGTCAAAAGTTAACTGTAACTTTAGCAATTATTTTTACAATGCTAGGAATAATGTTTATTGCTTTGCGTAGTATATTTCCGTTAATCGGTTTTTTATTGTTGGCAATAGGGGCAGCTTGTTTTATTGTTGCCGGGTTGGCTATATTGTTTTTTCCTTGGCAAAACCCTATTTTACGAAAAGTTAGCAGTATTCTAAAATGGGCAAGTTTGGCAATATTCCTGTTAACAACATTAAGTTTTGTGATTGTACAAAGCTTAATTTGGAATACGGTTAGTCAAGCTCGCAACAGTGAACCACAAGCACAAGTATTGATAGTATTAGGAGCAGGTCTGCGAGATGATCAACCTTTAGCTCCTTTAGCTCGACGCTTACAGTCAGCTTTGGTTTATATGCAGGATAATCCTAATAGCGTAGCAGTACTGTCAGGTGGGCAAGATGATCGCAACAGTATTTCTGAAGCTATGGCTATGAGAAGTTGGTTGGTGAATCGCGGTATTACATCAGAGCGACTTTTTTTAGAAGAGTACTCCACCAGTACAGCGGAAAATTTTGCTTTTAGCATGTATTATTTGCGCCAACTGGAAGCGACCCAAGTGGTGATAGTGACTAATGAATTTCATCTTTATAGGGCGGCTCATTTGGCACGTCACTATGGCTTGGAGCCGGAGTTGTTAGGCAGCACCTTGCCACGGTATGAATATTTCCTGCGTGAATATTTTGCTGTGTTGCGTGAGTTGTCACGTATTTACTTATTTCCGTCCAGATTGCCGATAGTATCTACACTTTTTCTCTTTTCGACAGATACTTTAGAGAATGATATGGCTAACGTTTGGTATTCAAACTTCACTGCTATTAATGGATTTTCCGAAGTACCAGGCTTGAGCTTAAAAAGAGTATAAGCATTCCTATTGCCAAGAAGCTCCCGACAAAGATTGATGCGGCGATAAAGAATTCATAAGGTACGATATTAATTAGCAGGTCTACCTGGCGATCTAGCATCCAATAATCATTGTCAAAAAAGATTTGATGAAATATCACAAAGGCACGGTGCCAATTGATGGCGATTATAATCGCAAGAGTTAGCAGACTTAAAAGCGTAATAGTGGCTCCGATTTGCCAACTACGAAATAGATATGCAATCTGTTTTCGATCTCCCAGGAGAAATAATCCCAAGGTGAGCAGAAAAAGAGTAATCAAAATGTTTTGTATAGTAAAGCCTATAGCAAAAAGGTCATAAACATCCAGCAGGTGGCGAATTTCGATTTTGCTAAAGAAGTATCGATATACGCCATCGACTTTGGTCATAATTTGCAGGTAAGGTTCATGTCCTTGTAGATATTGAATCATATGTTGGGTGACCTCATGCAGATTCTCCGGTTTCATGTTTACCCGTTCATAGGTGTTATTTACCCTATAATGCCAGCGATAAAACCACATGCCAAAGGCAGGCAATCGTATACCCATAAAGAGTATTAAGGTGATAAGGCAAATTGCATTAACAATGCCAACTGCCATGAAGAATTTTTTCATATTCCAACCTCTCTTTGCGTGGGAGTGACGCTAAATATTTATAGATACCCTGTGAGATATTTGTTATATTATTATATATTTTCACATTTTCAGACGCAATAAAATATTTTTCGACAATACCTATGATTTAAGGTAAACACACAGCCCGAAAAATTGTAGTTTTTTAATTGCAGATCAGTATTAATGTGATATAATACCTCCTGAGGAAGGGAGGTTTTTTTGTGCATAACATTAATATTTTCGAAGGCTTAAATGAAGCACAGCAAGAAGCTGTAGTTACTACCCAAGGTCCTCTTTTAATTATTGCCGGTGCAGGTTCCGGCAAGACTAGGGTTTTGACTCATAGAATAGCCTATCTTTTAGAGGTGGAAAATGTTCGACCATGGCAGGTTTTAGCTATTACCTTTACTAATAAAGCAGCAAGTGAAATGAAACAAAGGCTTGAAAAGCTTATTGGAACCTTTGCTAATGAGATGTGGGTCAGTACTTTCCATTCAGCTTGTGTACGTATTTTAAGAAGGCATGCTAAAGAAATAGGTTTTAACAGCAACTTTGTTATTTATGATACAGCAGATAAAGAAACCTTGATAAAGCAGTGTCTGAAACAATTAGACATAGACCCTAAGCAATTTTCTCCTAAATCTATTTCGGCAACAATCAGTAATGCCAAGAATCAACTAAAAAATGCTCAAAAATATTACAGAAGTGCTGATGATTACTATGCTGAAGTTGTAGCCAAAGTTTATAATTTATATGAAGAAAAGATGGAGTCCAATAATGCTTTTGATTTTGATGATCTTTTGATGAAAACGGTAGAACTTTTACAAAATAATGAGCAGGTTTTAGAGTTTTACCAAAACAAATTTAGCCATATATTAATTGATGAATATCAAGATACAAACCATGCTCAATATGTTTTTGTTAACCTTCTTGCGAAAGGACATAAAAATCTTTGTGTGGTAGGAGACCCTGACCAGTCTATCTATCGTTGGCGGGGAGCCGATATAAGTAATATACTTAGCTTTGAAAGGGATTATCCTGAAACAAAAGTTGTAAAACTGGAGCAAAATTACCGTTCTACAGCACCTATTCTTGATGCTGCAAACTCTGTAATAAAAAATAACGCAGGTCGTAAGGATAAAAACTTATGGACCAGCAAAACTGATGGAGATAAAATTTTTCTGATACAAGCTGAAAATGAACAAGATGAAGCTTTCAAAGTTATCTCACGAATAATGGAGCTAAAAATCTCTCATAACTTATCTTATGGAGATATGGCTGTTTTGTACAGAGCACATGCTCAGTCCAGAGCTATAGAAGAGGAATTGGTGAAAAATAATATTAGTTATCAGATTTTTGGTGGAACTAAGTTTTATGATAGGAAAGAAATAAAGGATATTCTGGCTTATCTAAGAATACTTGTAAATAGCCAGGATGATTTAAGTGTGGCACGAATTATAAATGTTCCTAAAAGGGGTATAGGTGCAACCAGTTGGTCAAGGGTTGAAGAATATGCCTTGGAAATGAGAATACCTATCTTTGATGCACTGGCACATGTGGAGAATATACACGATATTTCTACCAGAGCAAGCAAGCAATTACAAGACTTTAAAGAAATGATGAATCAACTTGCCAAACAAATAGAGGTATTGTCCGTAAAGGAATTAACCTCTAATGTTTTAAATGAAACAGGATATTTGGAGGCTCTTATTCAAGAAGATACAGTAGAGGCCGAAACCAGACGTGATAACTTAAGGGAATTCCTTAATGTTGCCGCAAATTATGATGAAAACAATCCTGATGGGTCGTTGGAAGAGTTTTTAGCTGAAGTTTCCTTAGTTGCAGATATTGACAATTATGCTGATGAAGGAGAGCAATTGATACTTATGACCCTTCATACTGCTAAAGGCCTTGAGTTTCCGGTAGTTTTTATTCTCGGCATGGAAGAAGGAACTTTTCCTCATTTTCGTTCCTTGGAAAATGATCATGAAATGGAGGAAGAGAGAAGGCTTTGTTATGTAGGAATGACAAGGGCAGAAGATAAACTCTTTTTGTCCTATGCAAATAGAAGATTTATTTACGGTGAAACTTATTCAAAAATCCCATCGCGATTTTTAGATGAGATCCCGGAAGAATTTGTTGACAATCCTGTTAAGAAAGAACCTATCCCGATTAGTGGTTTCTTTACAAGCAAACCGGCTAAAGTAATACAAAAAAACACCTATCAACTTGGTGACAAAGTTGCTCACAAAAAATGGGGGGAAGGTGTTGTTGTAGAAGTAAAACCAGGAGATACTGTTATTAAAGTGGCATTTCCAAACCAAGGCATTAAAGCCCTAGATATAAGCTTTGCCCCACTAAAAATAATATAGCAGAGGTTAGGGAGCAGAAGTTAGAAGTCAGAGGTCAGATGTCGGATTTCTGACGACCGACTTTTGATATAAAGAGGTGATTATATTATGGAGACACAAAAAATAGAAGAAATGAAGGAATTAATAAAAAAACTAAACGAGTACAATTACTATTATTATACTTTGGATACACCTTTGGTAAGTGATAAAGAGTATGATGAGCTTTATGATAAGCTTGTATTGCTTGAAAAAGAAACCGGAATAACTTTGCCTGATAGCCCTACCGGACGGGTAGGTGGAGCTATTTTAGAAGGGTTTGTAAATCATAAACATCTTACTCCATTGCTAAGTCTAGATAAAGTTAAGTCAAAGGAAGAGCTAACTAACTGGGAAACCAGAATAAACAAATTAGTTCAGGGCTCAATGGAAGATGGTGTAGAAGAGGAAGCAATAGAATATGTAGTTGAATTAAAATTTGACGGATTGAGCATAAACCTAACTTATGATCAAGGCAGTCTTATCCAAGCAGCCACAAGAGGAACAGGGGAAGTTGGTGAAGTAATCCTTGAACAAATCAAAACAATAAAATCAATTCCCCTAACAGTGGATTTTGAAGGTAAATGTGAGGTTCAGGGAGAAGCTTTGATGAGACTTTCTGTTTTAGAAGAATATAATAGAACTGTAGATGAGCCTTTAAAAAATGCCAGAAATGCAGCTGCCGGTGCCTTAAGAAACCTTGATCCTAAAGTAACAGCAAAGAGAAATCTAACGGCATTTTTCTATAATATTGGCTACCATGAAACAGAAGTCAGAAGTCAGAAGTCGGAGGCCGATGATCGGTCGTCGGTCGTCGGTGAGAGATTTTTGACGCATATGGAGACTATTGAGTTTCTTAAGGATAATAGGATCCCTGTTAACCCCTACGTTAAAAAGTGTTCGAATATAGCAGAAGTTGTTGAATACTTAACTTACCTGGAAAAAATCAGAGATGAGCTGGATTTTCTGGTGGACGGAGTTGTTATTAAGGTTAACCAGCTTGAACTAAGAGATAGGCTGGGTAGTACAGGTAAATTTCCACGCTGGGCAGTTGCTTATAAATTCGAAGCTTTGGAAGTAACTACAATTTTAAATCAAGTTATCTGGAATGTTGGCAGGACAGGTAAAGTAACACCAATAGCTTTATTGGAGCCGGTGGATATTGGTGGTGTAACTGTACAAAGGGCAACGTTAAATAATTGGGAAGATATTTTAAGAAAAAAAGTTGCTATTGGGTCTAGGGTGTGGCTTAGAAGATCCAACGATGTTATACCTGAAATCATGGGGTGTGTAGAAGATAATCCTGGTGAACAGGAAGAGCCTATAGAAAAACCGTCAAAATGTCCGGCTTGCGGAAATACACTGGTTGAAAAAGGCCCCAACCTTTTTTGCGAAAACTCATTATCATGCAGACCACAGTTGGTTTCCAGGATCGTTCATTTTACCAGCAGAGATGCAATGAATATAGAAGGTTTTAGCAAAAAAACAGCTGAACTTTTATTTGATACTCTTGACTTAAGAGATATAGCAGATTTGTATGTTCTTGAATATGAAAAACTTTATAATCTGGAAGGGTTTAAAGAAAAAAAAGCCCAAAACCTTCTAGATGCTCTTGAAAACAGCAAAAAGCCGACACTTTCAGCATTTATTTATGCTCTTGGTATTAATCATGTAGGTAAAAATACTGCCAGGGCATTGGCTACTAACTTTAAATCACTTGATGGAATTATGAATGCAAGCTATGAAGAATTAGTAGATATAGAGGATGTTGGTGATATAGTTGCAGATAGCA
>JGI20163J26743_11538240_pt1 | contig 16441 bp, 35 predicted proteins | sample TergutCu122P1_FD_26743 | JGI IMG/M metagenome (IMG submission 26743) | reverse complement strand
TCCTAACCCATCATCAACATGAACTTTGTGACTATCCGTCTTTAACTCTGCTTCATCAATCAGCTTGGTTATCTTGTTTCTAAACTCTTGTATAGTCAAATCAATGTACCTCCATATCTGCCATTTCGTAAACAGGGCAGTCTATTCTTTCGCAATCAATATTTATGTTGCTTCTTCGCATTCTACACGCAAACCCTCGTGTTACTTTCATTAAAAACTTACACGTCCTACAGTTCTTCACCAGCTTTGCTTTTTCCTTATCCATCTATTTTTCCTCAACAGCATGATGTGTAGCTCATTGATATGATTCCTATATCTGAGATATTGCACTCATCTACATCCAATCCGACCCTACTCTCTACTCTTGTTGCTTTTCTGTATATATTTTCTGCCTCTTCTTTATTGGTTGCTACAATTACTGCCTCGTAAGGCTGTCCACCATAAGCACTGCAATCATAAACTGTGTATATTTTTGTCTTACTCATCTTTTAATCCCTTTTCATAAAATTGATAAAGTTTAATATCATTGCAAGCAAGACGATTATTGAAAATGCAGCCGTGATTCCAAATAAAACCGTTGCAAAATTGCTTACATCCATTTCATTCCTCTCTCCTTATCTTATTTCCCATTCACCAAGCAATTCGTTCGTAATAATATCGCTTACGGTGACAATTATGTACTGACTCATCAATTCAATTTGCTCTTGGATGTCAAATACTTCATCAATATACACGTTTTCAGTGTTGTGAGTGTAGAAATTATAAATTTCCTTGACTATCAACCTCATCAGTTCATGTTTTGCCACTCTTTTGCATTGCTTATTTGAATTTGTGAATGCAGTTTTTGTAATCCACAAGTCTTCCTTGTCACAGTTGATGATAATTAATCCAAAACTGCTCTCCTCAAACGATAACGAAGGCAAATATTTCTCCTTTGTACTCTTAAGTATGTCGAACAAGAAGTGTTTGTACTGCCTGTTTACCTTTGATACTTCCTTTTTCTTTGATTTTGATTTCCCCATTAACTTTTCCTCTCCTTAATTCTGGTTAAAATAAAAAAACGTGATGTATTCCAACTGTCTTAACTAGCATGGCAATAAAATAAGACATATGATTTGTTGCATATCAAATGTCATCATCTCAAAAGCCGTATATTACGACCTTTGCTAGTTAAAACGTCCGTCCTGCTCAATAAAATATGAGTCAGGTGTTGAAATAATCACGTTTTGAACTCGTTATGAGGTTTTAGATTTCTTAGCGTGGAGCCATTATACCTTCTTGGGCAGTGATTTGTCAATACCGATTTTTTGAAGCTGAGGAATTTTCGTTTCTTTAGGATTTTGTGGTAGTTTTTGGGTCTGGAGTATTGAAATGGGGGAGTAGATGTGGTATATTATGTGCATAGAATAGAATAACCATTGCAAACTGGTTAGCCTCTAGTGAGGAATTTGAAATTCCACCCAGTGTCGCCTAACACTTTAGAGGGTGGTTTTTCATTTGCCTAAAATAGATTGCTAAACATGAATATAAATGTCAGCAATGCGAGTATAAACATACCAAATGCAATTAAATCTTTGAAATCAAATGGTTTTTTATCCATAGCATCACCTCCATCTGTTCAGATTTAGAGGCAATTCCACCCAACAATGGTTATTCTGTGTTAGATTGTATCATCCACATGAATCTTTGGCTAGTAGATTTATGATTTGGATGATTTTTCTTTGTATTCAGCTAGCAATTCAATTCTTTTTGGTAGGACAACTGTGTAATTGCAGTTATCACAGCATCTTCCTGAGTCAATTACTGGGTCTGGATTGCTTCCATAGCCCTCAGATTCAACTCCACATATTATACAGGTGTATTTTTGGTCTTTGCTCATTGCATTGTCTCCACTTTCATAGGAATTTTGTATGTTGGTTGTAGGCCATGAGACAATTTTAGCATCTGAGGGGGGGGCGGTCAACTCAAAATGCATAATTTTTAGGCTATTCGGATGGTTGTGGTGTGGATTTGTGTGCTGTAGGGTGGAATTTGTGGGAGTTATGGGGTTTTCTAGGTGTGGATGGGTGGATTTGTGTTAGAAAAATGTATGTGCGTGTGTGGTAATGTGGTGAATTTTTGTATGAATCGGGATAAAAGCCGTGATTTCGTGCGGATTTGGGTGTTTTCTAGGTGTGATTTCGTGCATGTGGGTGGGTCAGGATTGTGGGCTAGGCTTGGTGGGTAGTGGGTTCGCTCGAATTTGATTACCGATTGAATTTTGGTTGGGTTCGAAAGTGGGGTTTTTATTCGGTGGGAGAAATTTTGTGTGTGAGTGGGTAAAAATATTTGATGCTGAGTAGAACGCATACCCCTGTTCTGGCAATTCAAAACGCTTTTCGCAATTTTTCCATACCCCTATGAAGTCCACTAATAGCAAGGCTTGACGGTATTTTGCAATTGATAAAAAAGCAAAATTAAAATAAGCAAAAAGCAATAAAATAATTGCCTCACCTTGTCAAGCTCTACTGCTTGACAAAGAAACATTTTCTGCGTGCTAGGTGTCCAGGGTGGCGGCTTTTCGTGTCCAGGCGTGCACGTGTGAGGCGGTCAAGTGATTTCACTTGACAGAGTGCGGCTGTGCTACTACAGCTATAACAGTATAATTGTATAAACAATTCAATCAATTATCACACAATTCAATATCTTTACCTCCATCCCTCCAACTGTTCTATATCAACTATAACACTTGCCACGCCTTAAAATCTCCAGCACAGCAGCTATACGCTTACACACTTACACGCTAGCCACTATATTATACATAAATAATAATATACATAAATTACAGCTATTATACTATCTATATACTATACCAACAACAACAAAAAAACACTTTCCTTCTATATAATACAAAAAAAACACTTCTTTTTTCATGATACTATCACACACACACGGCCAAAAATCCCGGGCAATCATACCATCCAAAAAATACACCCTGGACACCCAAAAAATACAATCTATCACGCTTAAAAATTTCTAAAATCCATCTAAAAATCCCAAAAATATCACATGTCAACAATTTTTCAAAAAAAATTTAAAAAAATTTTATCCCAAAGAAACGCATGAAATGGGCATTCTTGAATCTTTATAAATAAAATCAAAAAAAAAAATCAAAAAAGGCCTTTACAAAAAATATCTTTGGTGTATTATGAAAATCAGCAAGCGAGATAGTGCTGCGAGACATGCAAAAGCACAATCAAAAATGCTAAAAGCACATTGACATATAAAAGGTATATAGAAGTATATATCAATCGAAATCGCAAAGGTGACATTGTGAAAGTAGGCTAGTGAGATTTTAAAGGCTGACACTAGACAAGTAAAAAATAGAATCCGACCGCCAAAAAAGGTAAAAAGTCGGTGAAGGGTGACTGCTTGCCATATAATCACCCTAAAAAGCGTATAGAGGTCTAAGACATACGCCACGAAAGAAGGGGAGGCATCCCAAGGCAATATGTATCATGTGTATTAAAGAAAGCGAAAAGTTACACTATAAAGAAATTAAAATTTATAAAATTTTTATTATATATAAAGCTTGTAAAGAGCAATAAAAGAATTGACGGCTGGGCCATCGCTTATATGAATCTTTACAGGCTTAATTATGTAATAAAGATACAAAAAGTAAAGCCCTGGAGGTATAAAGATATGAAAAAGCTTACTAAAGAAATGCTTGAAAATGAAGGCTACAATACTACAAGCGACCTAGAAAGAGCATTATATATACTACATGATGGCCATTTATGGGATGGCTTCTACACAGAGCCTACAAGCTATGGGCGCCTAGTCGAGCATAGAGAAATAGAGGCTTTTCTTGAGTATGATAGATATGACTGTAATTTTTGGGATAAAGCTACTAAAGATTTAAAAATAGTGCAAATCATTCCAGAGACTAAAGATATATTGATATTTGGCAATCAAAAAATTACAAGTAAGCAAGTAGAAAAGATACAAGAATTTGAAAGAAAAGGCTATTTAGTAGTAAAAGAAGCAGCTTAAAAAAAAAAAAAAAAGAAAAGAGGGTAAAGAAATGAATTTGAGTAAAGAAAAGTATATTGTGCAATTAAATATTAAAGGCGAAAATTGCCCACAAATGAAAGTCTATAATAAAGATAATGAAGTAGTAGAAAGTGCTTATTGCCCTGATATTGAATCAGAATGTAATTCTTATGATGATGTATGTGACTATGTAAAGATTCAATTCTTTAATGATTGGACAGAAAAGGAATTTGATTCTTTAGTAGAGGTTGAAATTTACTAAAGAAAGCGCAATAAAAGGCAAGATTGAAGGCAATCTTTAAAAGGGGTTCGAATCCCCTTTTTGCCACTCAAAAATTGAATAAAGAATCAACAAAACATATAAAGAAAAGAGGTAAAGAATCATGACAATTAATGTATATCTTACAAATTTAGGCAAGTATAATGAAGGTGATTTAGTAGGGCAGTGGATTAAATTAGATGGAGCACTTGAATATAGCGACCTAAAAGAAGGCGGCAAGTATGACATTGGCTTGAATGATAGCTATGAAGAGTATTTTATTACAGATTGGGAAAGTCCTACAGAAATACATGAGTATACAAGCATTGACAGACTCAATGAAATCTATGAAATACTAGCAGAAATCAAGGAAGAGACAGGCCTAGAAGATGACGACATAAAAGCAATCTTAAAAGTAATAGACCTGGAAGAGCTACACGAAAATATGTACGATTTAGTCATGTATCAAGATTGTAATGACATGGAAGATGTTGCCTATCAATACATACAAGAAACAGGGCTTCTTGATGACATCATGCCAGAAGGTTTACAAAGCTATTTTGACTATAAAAAATTTGGCCGTGACATGGAAATGGAAAGAACATTTATTTTTACTAGAGGAAATTGCATTGAATTAGCATACTAAAGAAACGAAAAATAGGCAGGCTGGTAGCTAAAGAAAAGGGGTTCGAATCCCCTTTTTGCCATTGAGAAACACACTAAAGAATCATAAATCAGGAGGATAATCATGAAATTAATAACCACTAACAAAAACAAAAAGTACAAGTTATACCTAAAAACAGACTCTTTCGAGAGTAATCTAATGCTAGAATACGTACAAAAAATTGAATACGGACTAAAAACGAAATGGCAAGAATACATTATAGATACAGCAGATTTTTATAATCATTTTGGAAATAAAAGGGGTATGGAAATTATAGGGGTTGACAAGGTTCTTGACATGGAAACCATCAAGGAATTAAAAGGCATAGCTTTTAAAGCCATGCAATACTAAAGATTCAAAAAGGTCTTGATAAAGAAATAAAAAGGTGAGATACTAACACGGCAAGAAGGTTAAAATAGGAAAATAAGTGTTTCATAAAAAGCGAAAGTGTATTATAATATAGAGAAAGGTATCGAGAAAATGGCTAAAAGAGATAAATTATTGACGAGATTGTTAGCTAAGCCTAGGGATTTTACTTTTGATGAACTCGTTGCGCTATTGAGCAGATATGGTTACAAATTGGAAAAAGGTGGAAAAACGGGTGGCTCAAGGGTATCTTTTGAGGACAAAAGTGGACATGAGATAAAATTGCATAAGCCACACGGAAAAGGAACGTTAAAGACATATCAGATTTTGGAAATTATCCAGAGATTAAAGGAAAGGGGTTTGATATGAGAAAAATTTTAAAGTATAAAGATTATATAGGAAGTGTTGAGTTTTCAAAAGAAGACAATATTTATTACGGAAAAGTAATTGGAATTGATTCTTTGTTTCTTTATGAAGGTGAAAATGTAACGGATTTAATAGCGGATTTTAGAAGTATGATTGATGAGTACCTGGAATCATGTAAAGAAAAAGGAAAAAAACCAGAAGTTACACCAGAGTTACAAGAATTAGAATTAGTAAATTAAATCAACAAGGAAAATAAAGCATCAACAAGGCTATTACTGTAAAAGGTAATAGCCTTTTATATTACAAAACATGGAGGAAAAAGAAATGAATCACACTAAAATATGGATTGAAAACGCTAAAGAATGGCTAGAAACGTACAAGGAAAATTATCCAGAAGAAAATAATTATAGTGAAAATGGACGGCTTTACTATGAAAAGCTTGAATTGAATCATGACGGAGAAATTTACTATCTATGTCAGATGTTTGACAATGATGACAATGAAGAAATATGCGGTGGAAAAATATCAGATACGATAAAAGAATTTCTTGAAATGGGAATCGAAAAGATAGAAAAGGTAATCAATGAAATACACTACTATAACACTCATGAAGTGGAATAATAGAAAGAGAGGATATAAACATGAATTTATCACATTATGCAAAATTTGAAATGGGAATTAAAACAGCTGAAGAGTTTAAAGCATTAAAGGAAAAATTGAATACAGAAGCAGATAATATCAATAAAATCATCAAAGAAAAATATCCAGATTATATCGATAATGGTATGTATTATCCCATTGAATTATTGGAAAAGGAAGTAATCAGTACGGATTATAAACCTTTTATCATGAATATGCTTAAGCAAAAAGGATTTGAATTTATGGAAAATGGCACTCTGTGGAGATATTAAAGGGAAAGAAGAGGAGGAGAGAGAACATGAAAGAATTTAAAAACTTAATTTTAGCGGAAAATGAAAACTATCTTTTAACAAAGCCATATGAAAATTTTGATATGAATTATCACCTATTGGAAAAAACAGAGACAACAAAGAAATTAATAAAGCATGGTTTTAAAGGGTTGGTTATTGCCCCTTACAACCTAAGTACATACGCAAAAACAGAATATCTAATTGATATTGAGGACGTTACAAGAGAAGAGTATCAAGAAATGCTTAAGTTAGAAGATATTGACTTTATTAAAGAATTAGCATGGAAAATCATATAAAGAAACGGAGAGGATAAAGACATGTTATTTCAAGAATATAATTGCGGAAACGCTTATTGTGAAGGTTGCGGTGAGTGGGAATTTTTAGAGAATTATGAAAACGCTGGGATGTACTGTGAATGTTGTATTAACGAAATGGAAAATGGATAAGGAAAAATAGAGAAAGAGAGGTAAAGATATGGGTGCAATTAATTTTAAAGGTGGCTTTTGGACTGGAGGCGGTTCAGGAAGATTATGGAATGGAATGTTGACATGTGAAGAGGATTACATGCAGCTAGAGGATGATATGCAACAAATCGAAAATGACTTGGAAAATATTAAAGAACGCCTATTGGAAAAATACGGCTCTGAACTAGGAATTTTGACAACAACAAAGAGGAGAAAGAAGTGGTATACATTGAGAAGATTGTTCGAAGCTGTACAAATGGAAAATGACTTCCTAGAAGTGAATCCTGGGTATTACAGCGGATTTCAATTGCTCTTTAATGACAGGGTGAACTATTACTATAATGATGGAGTGGAATTTTGTATAGATAAATTAGCGGAAAACATCAATAACATATTGGCAAAAGATGACTATGTAGTATACGGAAATTAATCAAGAAAAAGTGAGGCAGGAATATGACTACCAACATGTTAAACACTAAAGATATTACGATTGTAAAAAATGAAGATGGTTCTTACACGGTAACAAGTGACTTTGATAATTGGGATAATGCAGACTACATGGTTATTATTACACCTGTAGGATATTCATTGGAAGAAAACACAATAGAAGCAAAAGTACATGAGATTAAGAAAAGAAAAAGAAATGGTGGAACGTTTAGAAGATTGAAATATCCACATAGCACAAGGTATACACATTTGGTTAGATGGGCTTTTATATCATTATTGGAAAATAAAATGATTGTATAACGAATAGAGAGGTAGAGGAAAATGAAGACAATTACATTAAACGAACATGAATTGCACATACTTATGACAATACTAGTAAGTAAAAAAATAGATATTATACATGAAATTCAAAATGGAGACAAAACTGATATTATGAAGTCATACCTTAATGACACTGAGGAATTAATAAATAAACTGGAAAATGCTAGGGATATGATGATAACAACAAGGGAAAGAATGGAAGAGGAAATAGAGATTCTTAAGCAACGTTGGGATGATGTATATGAAAAAATGTGTGACTTAAAAAGACAAGGAAGAGAAGAAGAGGCAAGAATAAAAGCGGAATCTCTTACAAGAATCAAACCGCAAATAAATATTCTAGAATGGATTTTAAAAGAAGAGGATGAAGAAAGAGAGTTACAAAAAACAACTTGACGTATGCGCATAATGCGCATATAATGAAATTGTAAATAGCAGGAGGTGGAACCATGCCAATGTCAGGAAAAGAAATGGTTAAACTAGCCAAGAAAAGCGGTTGGAAAAAAATCAGAGTCAATGGTAGCCATAATATTATGGAAAGAGAAGGCTGTTCGCCAGTAAGTATTCCAGTTCATGGAAACAAGGATTTACCAAAAGGGCTGGAAAGTAAGTTACTTAAGGAATTAAGTTTAAAAAAATAGAAAGAGGTGGGAAAATGGTTAAAACATATCCAGCAATATTTCATGTTGTAGAAGAAGGCGGTTTCTGGATTGAGTTTCCAGAATTTAAAGGTGGAACAGAAGGAGAAAGTATTGATGATGCTATGAATAAGGCGCAGGACTTTCTAGCATCATTTATAGCGTTTTATATTGACGAAGGAAAAGAGTTGCCAACTCCTACAGATATTAGAAAAATAAGCGTTGATGATGGTTTCGTGAGTTTAGTACAAGCTAATCCAACTAAATATATTAAGGGAAACAAAACAGTTAGAAAGAACGTTACCGTTCCAACATGGCTTGCGAAAAGAGCGGAAAAGGAAAATATTAACTTTTCAGAAACATTAGCAGATGCGCTTATGGAAAAGATTGCAATGTAATATCAGAACAACGGAGGTATCACGATGGAGAAAGAAGTTAAAGTAATAGATGTTTTGAATGTAATGTTTGATAGCCAAAAGATACTAACAACGAGATAAAAATGCAACTGAAGCATTTGTAAAAGGTATAAAAGAAAGAGAAGAGGGAAAATAAAATGGCAAACAGAAATAAATATATTGGATTAGAAAATTATGATATTCCAGAGAGCGAAAGAGATTACTATGTTTATTTTGGAGTGATTGATGCAGATGGAGAAGAGTACGGATTTTATACTAACAGAGCCTTAGAGGGGATGTTTTATTGGAGTGATGAGCGAGGGATTTATGTACAAACAGAAGGAACGTGTCAGTTTGATATGGGAAGAACAAAAACTGTAGGTAGAAATAGACTTAAGGCATATATGAATTATTGGAAGGAGAATAGGTAGAAAGAGATGGAAGAGCATTTTAATATGGAAAAGATTTTCACAAGTGAACTTAGTGGATGGGATGAATCAGCAGACAGGGTTCACATTTACGAGTTTAAAAGTGAAGAGGACTATAAAGCAGCTTGCAATATGCCTGGTTGGAAAATAGTAGAAGAGCTGGGCTATAGAGATACACAGCCATATTGCCCTGGTGGACAATATGAACGGTATAGCGGTGAATTTTGTGGAAAACACTTTATAGTTACAGAAACAGTTGCACTGGATGTATAGGAAGGAGAATAGATAAAATGGCAAACAAATTAAATGCATTTACAATCAGTCAAGATTATACATTAGAGGATATGGAAAGAGACTTGACAAGTATTGAAGAGTGGGATATTGAAGATTGTAATGAAGTGATAAAGGATTATAAAACACAATATCCTAGTGAGGATTGGACAGCGGAAAATTGGAAGGATTTTATAAATAATTATCAATGGTAGACACTGTAGAAAAAATAAATATGGATTAATTAACACAGGCTATCACAATATAAAGTGGTGGCCTTTTTCATGGGAAAATATAATCAGATGGAGGAAGAAAATAAACATGAATATTAACAGAATAATCAATCACGGAGAACAACTATCCAAAGAAGACAAGGCTTACATCAAAAATTACAAATTTGAAATATACTGGAATGACAGCACAAGTAAACACTGGACTTTCGATATTGTTCTTCCGTCAGGGAGATTTTTGGAAGATATAGCATTCAACACGGATTTAACTGTAAAAGAGGCGTATGTATATTAGGGAAAATAAAGGAGGAAAAGTCATGGGATACAAAAAGCAAGACTACTACAAGTTACAAAGTGGAAATAGAACAGGAGCTGAAAAATGGGAAAAGTCACAAGGAATTTTTTGGGAGCATGAGGGGTTTGATTTGTTTCTGGAAAAAGTAGAAGGTTCTTATAAAATCACAGAAGGAAGAACAGGGTTGTTGGTGGTTAGTGATATCTGGAAGACTCTTACAAGCGTTGCAAAAGCCAAAGAAGATTTTGCTATCACATTAGAAAAGTGGGGTGGGGTTGAAGAGTTAAAGGCTAGGTTGGATGATTGTGTGAGAAGGCGTGGGTTGAGTCCTCTGTATCAAAATGAGAAACAGGAAAATGTGGCATAATGTTATATTTAGAAAGTGTTTCTAATTGGGAAAATTGAATAGCAGAACCCATAAACCTCTCACATTTACAGTGTGGGATTTGCTATGGGAATCTTTAAGAAAAGAATACACAATAATCATTGACAAGTAATTAGAAGAAACGGTATAGTAAGACAATCTATCAGGGAAATTTATGGAGGATATTAAAATGGGTGGTGGAGTTTTGTTATTAATTATTATATTAATCGTGTGGGCTATAACATCTGCTAAGGAAAATATTGAGGCAGCACAGTTTAGAGAAGATACCAAGGGGATGTCTCATGATGAGATGATGTGGCATTCTCACAGAAGATATATGGCAAAACAGGGAGTTGATGTTGGGTCATATCAAAAACACAAAGCCTTTTTGGAGAAACAAGAAAAAGAAGAAGATGAGAGAACAAGAAGAGAAATTGAAAGACAACTCGAAGAGCATAAGAAAAAAATAGGATTTAAACTATAATCAACAAAAGAATCTTTGTAATAAAGGTTCTTTTTTTCAATGTGAAAGGAAATGAAGTAAATGAAAAAGGCAGAAATAGAAAAGGTGTTGACTAATGAAATTGAGGATACTACTATAACCCTAGAACAATATGATTGGCCAGAGGAAATACCTTCAGGGCTTTCAAAGAGTATCAACAATAGGATAGAAAATTATGGGAAAGAAATATATAACCTTGCTTATGAGGTGGGGTTTAAAGAAGGACTAGAAAGAGCATTGACTGTGATAACAAACGAGCTGAAGAGTAAGGGAATATGCGTTAAGGAAATAATGGAAACGGAGGAAGCATAAATGGGAAGTCAAGCATTACAAATACAAACAAATGTTGTGCCATTTACTGTAATCAAAAACGAAAAAAAGAAGAGGAAAGAAATGGCAAACCAGCAAAGTCAATCTGGAGATAAAAAGAAGCAGGGTTCTAGCCTAGTCTATCCAATAAAGGACTTAGCAGAACTACAGCTATTCCTTAATCACCTTAAGACTGAAGCTGAAGATATGAGCAAGTTGGAATATGATTCTTTCATATCTGCTAGAAATTATCTGCTAGTTATGATAGGATTAAATTCAGCATATAGAATCAGTGATATCATATCTCTGAAGTGGAAAGATGTCTTTGATAAAAAGGGTGACTTTAAAGAGGTTAATATTCAAGAGAAAAAAACAAAAAAGTATCGTGAGTTCTACCTGAACGATATGATTAAAATGGCTATTGCAATATACTTGAGGAATAAGAATGTACAGAACTACCTGGAGAAAGTCACAGGTTCAAGACAACCAAATCTAAATGATTATATTTTTGTAACAAAGAGAAGCAATGAAAGTAAGCATATTAATTCAAACACAGCTAGGTTGATGCTTAAGGAAATTGCTGATAAGGTTGGAATTAAAGCCAACATAGGAACGCATACCTTAAGAAAGACGTTCGTGTATCATACGCTTAAGAACAATCCAACCTCATTGCCAATGCTAATGGAGTGTTTAAATCATAGCAGTGAAGCAATGACATTGCGCTATGCAACTATTACAGGTGACGAAGTGAATAAGCTGTATGATGGGATTGGAGAAATGTACAGTAAGATGATTGGAGGGTGAGATGGGTAGTGACATCTTAGCCAAATTATAGTATAATAAACATTGTAGAAAGGATTGATATTATGCAGTTTATTGAGTTCACAGTTGAGGAAACGTCAAGATTTGAAAGCGGCGGTGAGTATGATTTTGATTGGACTAGAAGGTCAAGTCAAATTAGTATTGTTGTTGGAAATATCAAAGACGGAAATATAGCTGGTCTAGTTGAGTTTGAAAGGCAACCGAGAAGTTTGTGTAACTATATGTGGCTTATTGAAGTTTCGCAAGGTTATAGAGGTGGCTCTGTAGCAGGTGAGCTACTTGCCTATGTAGGAAGAGATTCTTTGCAACAAGGATTTGATGGATTTTTCTTTTTTGAATCGAAATCTAGTTTGTATGAATACTATCAAATCAAATACGGAGCGAAACCCTTAGATGGCAGACGATTGTTTTTTAACAAAGAAGCCACCGAGAATCTTATATCACGTTATTTGTCGGAGGTGTAAATATGGAAACTTTAAATGAACAAATCAGAAGAGAGTATGGAAAATCCAAAGAGCATGGAAGTCGCTTTGACTCAGAGCGTGAAAGAGAAGAGATGTTAAATAGCCAAGCTGCATGGATGAGAGTAGCGGTAAAGAGAAAAAGAGGTTTATCTCAAAGAGAAGAGATGAGCATAAACATCTAAACAACCAAAGAAAACCGTTTTAAGCGTTTTTAACCTGTTAGGCTATGCCTGATAGGTTAATTTACTTAGAGGGGTAAGGATATTCATTTTATGATGTGTGAGGCAATGGTATGTTCACACAAGCCTTAAACATAATTCTTGCGACACGAATGCACAGCATGGGATTGCACGAAAAATTATTGACAATGCAAATAAATAGTGATACAATAGTGGCACATAATACAGGAAGGATGTGATATATATGGCTCAAACAAATCTAAATATACGCATGGATGAGGATTTAAAAGCTGAATTTGATACTCTGTGTGATGAGCTAGGCTTGACAATGACAACAGCAATTAATGTTTTTGTGAAAACATTTGTTAGAAAACAAGGTATGCCTTTTGATGTTGCTGTAGACCCATTTTATTCAGAGCAAAATATGAAGAGGCTTAGTGCGGTCATTGAGGACATTAAGGCAGGGAGAAATATGACTGTACATGAGTTAATTGAGGTGGATGATGATTAAGGCGTGGCATGAAATCGCATGGGATGATTACCTTTATTGGCAAACACAGGACAAGAAGACATTAAAAAAGAATCAATAAGCTAATAGAAGACATAGAGAGAAATGGATATAATTGTATAGGAAAACCTGAACCGTTAAGGCATGAATGGGCTGGGTTTTGGAGTGTGAGAATTGATGAAACAAATCGAATTGTTTTTCGCATAAAGAATGATATCTTGGAAATTGCTCAATGTGGCTCTCATTATAGAGACAAATAGAAAATTAAATATAGTGTAAGTATAAACGAAAAGAAATCTCAATAGCGAGGTTTCTTTTTTTGTTGCAAAAAAGCGACAATATAATAATAACAAACAAAAATAAGAAGGAGAAAAATTATGAATGATTTAAAAACAAACGAAGTAGAAGTAAAGGTAAGTGAAAATGAGGAAGTTGTTATGGTAAACAGAAAGACAATTGACAAGATGAGAAATGCTGGAATAATTGCAGTAGCATTTTTAGCGGTGGTAGTGTTTGCGTTTTGGTTTAATGAAAGACCCTCAGGTAATGAGGGTGGCATTTCAGCACATAATAATTCATCCACCTCTTCAGAAGCTGAAAGTGTTGACCTTGATGAGATGAGTACAGAAGAGTTGATTGCATTTGGACAGGAATTGCTTGATGATTTAAGGCTAATAGAAGATACAATTCAAACAGACCTTCACAACAGATTTGTTATTAGAGATGAGCCTCTTTTTGTTTCTGTTGATTGCTACTACATGGAAAGCTGGTTTCAGATTGATTTTGTGCTCACTGATAGCTTAGTCAAGGATATTATAATAGGAGCACTGTCAAAAAACTGTCCGATAGCAATAGAAGGATGGTTATATCTAATTGAATTCAGTGTTTCCATAGCATCTAGCTATGAGGATATATTAGGAACAACAGTCTATGTAGACTACTTTACCACTGATGGAGAATCAGTACTTAGTTTAGGAAGCAGAGTAATAATACAAGACATATTACATGACTTATGGTAGGAGAAATAGGAGAATGATAATTAGCAGGGATAATATGAGAGTTATAAAGAGAGTGGCAAGGCTTATAGTAATTAAGTCTTGTCCTCTCATAGCATTAGCTAGTTTAATATTGCTAATTGGTGCAATGAACAGCTTTGAAATTGGAGAATTAACGATTTCGGATTTTGTTACTCAAGCAGTAGTGCTTCTTGTGCTATTTGCTTTTGGAATGAGTAATTTAGAAAGGAACTAATAAAGTAATACGAGGAACTAATAAAGTAATCTAGAAAAAAAGTAACAAAAGGGTGGGGTTAAAGAAAATGGATAGTTACAAAGAGTTGGCAGGAGAAATAGTATGCCAAGCCATAGTGGATTATGAAAAGAATCTAGGTAAAATAAAAAAGTTGACAAAAAGAATAAAGGATAGTAAGGAGAGTAAAATTAAAATACTTAATGAGTACCGTAACGCCAGGGAGATGGTTGATGATTGTGAAAAGTTCTTTCATGGAGATTGGATAAAATCCTTGACTGACATAAATCCAATCATAATCATGGAAAAGGTACAAGCATTAGTTGATAGGGGTGAAGTAACAAATGTAAGAAGTATGGGAACGGAAGAGAGAAAAGGAAAAGAGAAATCAGCAGATATAGAAGAGTCAGATGAGTGGTTTATGGAACTAAATAGTGCGTGAAATAGGATTGGATTTCGGAATAAGTGGGATAGAACGAATCTTTAGATAGTAATACGAAACATGCTATTGACATATCTGATTCTTTGTACTATATTATGCTGAATAGGAGGCTGGAAAATATGTATGATAGAATGGGATATAAGCAATTGTATTTAGATTCGCTAACCAAAGATGGTAGAAAAGACATTGACTTCTTCTTTAATAATATTGCAGAAATAGAAGAAAAAATAGGAAAAGACATTGTGGAGATGGATGATGTGGAATTGTTTGAGTTTTTGGAAAAATTAAGATGGAGTACACCACGAGAATTATCTAGAAAAAAAGGTTATATAAGCAAATACTTTTTATTTCACAGCAATCCTCTTTTTGCGAAGTATGACTTGGCAGAGTTGAGGGCAATTTGTTTATTTACAGGAGACTTTGTTTTTAGTTACAAAGAAATAAAGGAGATGGAACGGATTATCAACGAACGTGAGAATGGATGGTATTACAATGCAATTATGTTTTGCGCTTTTTATGGATTCGACATAAATCAAGATGGTGATTATTGGAAGTTAAGGATATGCAATATTGATTTTGATGAACAATTAATAAAATTTGACTATGGCAGAGTTATTAATATGGAGAATAAACCTGAACTGTCTTACTACCTTAAAAAAGTAATTGAACATAAATGCGAATATTCAAAGTCGAACTCAGTAAAAAGATATATTGGAGCCAATGCGGATTCTGTATTTAAAGTTGCAGACGGAGGACGCATAGCTAACGTATCAAATGCCTTTCATAGGGCTATTTGCGATGGTGCAATGAGGGTAATTAAAGAGATGGCTTTAGTGGAGAAGTTTGGTATGAGAAAAATATCAAATAGCGGATTGCTACACGAAATGAAAAAAAGAATAGAAGGCTCAGGGCAAAGCGCAGCAAAATACTTAAATAACCAAAAAAACCACCAAGAGCTTAACAGAATAATCGCTGAGTTTGGAAAGGCCATTCGTGTGCCACAATTCAAATTTCTACTAAAAAACTATTTACAACTTATTGATGAAGAATAAGTCTAGAAAAAAAAGGAAACACAAATGTTTAATTGAGATTGTCAGTCAGCTATGAAAAAAACATCAGTACAAGAATTATGTTTTTCCGCAAGAACAAAGGAGAGATTGTAATGAAAAAATGCTGTGATAACGCAACAAGCTACCATGAGTTTGTAGAGGCTTTGGAGGAATTAATTGTAAATACGAAGCCTAAAACATGGAGAAGAAAGATTCATATTAATGATAGGAGGTGCAGCCAGGATACGAAGGTGTCTATTATTGATGACAAAATATATCTGGAAGAGTCGAATAGAAATAGGATTGTAATAACACAAAGTAATTGCGTAATGTGTTGGTTGATTGACAGAATTTCATTAGTGGAATTAATAATTACAACGAAAGATAACATCAAAGCATCAATTATCTTCCTTGAAAAATCTGATAATTTCGGGGGGGGGGGGGAAAAAATTT
>JGI20163J26743_11538242_pt1 | contig 16486 bp, 13 predicted proteins | sample TergutCu122P1_FD_26743 | JGI IMG/M metagenome (IMG submission 26743) | reverse complement strand
AGGGGTTCGGGAGATGAAGGCTGAGCGCCTATGGCGGTCACCGGCCCTAAAGCTACCCATGAAAGCAGGCTTTCACGGGTTCCCGCTTGGGCCGTTCTCATGATTTTCGCCTTCGGCGAAAACGGCGCTTTGCGCCACCGATATCTTTCGGTCACTACTAATGCGGGCCCAAAAGAGTTGCCTGAATTTAATCTGCAAGGCGGGCCCGACCTACGCAAATGTCATTGAAGCCTGACATTTGCTCCGACCAGGTACATACTTTGCCCGCCTGAGGGAAGCGGAAACCCGCTGAAGCAAAGCTTCAGTGGGCAGCGAAATCGGCTGACCACAAGGCGCTTGACCGCCTAAGGGCGGTAGACTTGCAAGACGATTCATACTTCAAATAAACTCAAAAAAGCAATTTTGCCATAATAAATACCACATAAACGCAAAGCATAAAAATCATGTATATAAGGCGGCTTACTTAAATAATCAGCACCAATCTATGAAATCGAAAAAGAACTATTCGCTTTTTGCAATGCGAGCAGTTCCTTTTTTTGCCTTAAAAGGGCCGCAGCCCGGAGGCCAAGCCATGTATCAGGATTTATCGAACAAGCGGCGCTTCCGAGCGAAAAGCAGCAATCTATGAATATACAGAAACTAAGAGTGCGGAGCATCCGCAAAGATTCCTGAAAGATTTCACCGGATTCCTGCACACCGATGGAGAAGAAGGCTATCACAGCCTTTCGGTGAATATCACAATTGTCGGCTGCTGGGCGCATTTACGCAGGTATTGGGAGCATCTGCTGAAAACCATCCCAAAAGGCACGGACGCTGAACGCGGTGTCGCATTTATTTCTCAGCTGTTTCTTTTAGAGCGCGGATTTAAAGAACTTTCTCCGGATAAGTGTTATCAGAAACGCCTTCAAAAATCCAAACCACCGGCAGACGAGTTTTTTGTATGGGCTAAAAAGCTTGCGCCGATGCCTAAATTCCCACTTGGAAAACCTGTTCATTATGCCTCATCTCAGCGTCCGTATTTAGAGAATGTATTTCTTGATGGGCGGCTTGAACTCTCTAGCACCCGCGCGAGCGCAGCGTGAAATCTTATGTAATGGGAAGAAAGGCCCGGCTTTTCTCATGCTCTACAGATGGCGCTAATGCTAGCTCTGATATTATCATTTCAAGAGTGTTTGATCGCAAAATCTCTTAAAATGTATTTCATAATACAAAATTTTACACTGTTTTGATATATACTATATACAATTATTAAAACAAGCAACAGAACACCGCTATCATTTGACTTTGGAAAGGAAGATATGTCTCTATGCGAACTTTAATTAAAAACGCCACGGTTTATGACGGCAAAGGCGGCAAACTTACAAATTCATCTATTTTGTTTGATGAAAAGATACTAGCTGTGGGTAATGATTTAGAAAATATGCCTCATGATATAACAATTGACGGAACAGGGAAAACTGTGATGCCCGGTTTGATTGATTTGCATATTCACATAACAAGGGACGGGGCTAGGGATTTCAGGGTGCAGCAAGGCCCGGAAAATCGTGCGGAGTTTGCGCTTACGGCATATAGAAACGCTTATTTGTTTATCAAAAATGGGATAACTGCGGTTCGTAACTGTGGGTCTAAATATGATGTTGACTTGGAAGTGCGCGATATAATAGATTCGGGCTATCTTATGGGTCCAAGAATTTTTGGTTCCGGTGAACACCTTACAATGACCGGTGGTCATGGGCATATGACCGGTATTGAATGCGATGGTATTGACGAGGTAACTAAAGCGGCAAGACTCCAAATTAAAAAAGGTGCGGATATGGTCAAACTTATGGCCACAGGCGGCGGAATGACAAAAGGTGTGAAACCGGGGGCTTCTCAGCTCTCAGAAGAGGAAATGAGAGCCGCAATCACCGAGGCTAAAAAAACAGGCAAAATTACGGCAGCTCATGCACAGGGCAACGGGGGCATTAAAAATGCCATTCGCGCCGGTATAACAACAATTGAACACGGTGTGGAAATTGACGATGAAACCATTAAACTTATGAAAGAGCATAATACATATCTTGTTCCAACCCTTGCCGCGCCTTATCATACTGTTAAAAACGGAGTTGCGGCGGGAATACCTGATTGGGCTGTTAAGAAAAATGAAGAGGCTGTAATCCCGCACAGGGCAAGTTTTCGCCTGTGCCTGAAAGAAGGGATTAAAATCGGCACCGGCACCGACGCAGGAACTCCTTTCAATAAGGCCGGTGATTTAGCTACTGAAATCGAGCAAATGGTTTTGGAAGGCATGAGTATCCGTCAAGTTATCAGCGCCGCCACAAGCGTAGGAGCCGAAATTTTGCAGATGCAAGATTCTTTCGGTGCACTGGAAGAAGGTTTGCTGGCTGATATCATAATCATGAACGGCGACCCGGAAGAAGAGATTAGAGCCTTCAGAAGCGTTGAAACTGTTTTCAAAAGCGGAAAATGTCTCTATAACGCAGAGATTGCAAAAGGAATGGATTTGTTCTTTAATGCCTAGGTTATATTGACGCAACCTAGAGAAAAAGACATAGAAATGGGGGAGTAGCATGGAAATTTTGATTTTTAAAAATGCTTTCATGATTGACGGAGTGTCCGATAAGGCTACCCAAAACGGTCTTTTAGTTGTCCAAGATGATAAAATAGCTTATGCCGGCCCGCATAATGAAGATGTGATAGCCAAGTATATTTCAGCCGAAGGTGCGCTTGTACATGAGCTTAACGGCAAGACTTTGATGCCGGGACTAATCGATGCTCATATACATTTCAGTTCTAACGGCGCCCCGGCCAAATTTGAAGAACAATTATTTGCAAGGCATGGCTTTCTCGCTATTCGCGGCGCACTTAATGCCAAAAAAATGCTGGATGCCGGATTTACCACCGTACGCAGTGTCGGTGAGAGGTTTTCCATAGATTATGACATACGAAAGATTATAAATGACGGCATAATGCCGGGCCCCAGAGTGGTTACAAGCGGGCGGGCGCTGACGGTTACAAGCGGACATGGTGACCTTTATCCGGATGGCATGAATGTGGATGGCTTAAGTGAAATTTGCGATACAGCTGATGATGTGGTAAAAGCAGTACGCAACCGTATTAAAAATGGCGCCGATTGTATTAAATTTATGGCTACAGGCGGCGGCGGTACTCCGGGGCCTGCCACGGCTACAAAAATGTCTATGGAGCTAATGGCAGCAGGTGTAGAAGAGGCAGCCGGGCGAGGCTTAATTACTGCGGCCCACGCAATTGGTGCTGAGGGTATATTGTTTTCTATTAAAGCAGGTGTAAGAACTATAGAGCATGGAGTATATTTAGACGACGAAGGCATAGAAGAAATGGTTAAGCGTGGAAATTGTTGGCTGGTGCCTACACTGGCGGCCTATAAGACTATAAAGTACGGAGACAGCGGCGGTGTGTCTCCCGAGCAGATTAAAAAGGTCACTGAATTTTCAAATCAGATAGGCGGAACGCTTGCAAAGGCTAAGAAAGCCGGAATAAAGTTTGCGGCCGGAACAGATTGCGGAACACCGTTTAATTACCCGGGTGAGAATGCTTATGAGCTTAACCGTTTTGTCCACTGGGGCTTTAGTGAGATGGAGGCTATACAAATAGCAACCAGCGGAAATGCCCTGGCTATAAATCAATGCGATATAGGAAGTCTGCAAGAAGGGAAAACAGCCGATTTGTTGATAGTCGAAGGAAATCCGCTGAAAGACATAGGTGTACTTGAAGATGCTGATAATATAAAAGCTGTTTATCGTTACGGAAAGCTAATGGTAAGCAGGCAGTAAAAGGAGTGTGACGGCGTGACTAAAGACCGGATAAACGATATTGTTGAAAGTAACAGAGAAGAAATGCTAAAAATACTGGAAACCTTCGTCAATATTGACACAGGTTCCTATACAATTGAGGGCATAAATAAGTTAAGCTCACTGATAAAGACTTTTTTGGAGAAGTTGGGGTTTGAAGCCGAATATATATCAAGCGAAATTTATGCACCGCATCTTATAGCAAGAAAAAAAGGCAGCGGGAAGAAAAAGATGCTGTGTCTGGCTCATATGGATACAGTGTTTGACGCTCCTGTAGCATCGCAGCGTCCTTTCAAAATTGAAGAAGGGAAAGCTTATGGGCCCGGCGTTGCTGATATGCAAAGTGGGATTGTTTGTTTGCTGTATGTAATGAAAATTTTGAGTGATGAAAGTTTTGACAATTTCGCGTCGATAACTTTGCTGTTTAACAGTGATGAGGAAAGAGGTTCCGCTACCTCAGAAAGTACTATATTGGAAGAGTCGGCTAAAGCGGATGTAATTTTCGTTTTTGAGCCCGGCGCTGAGCCGAATGATATATGCATCGAGCGCAAAGGCGGCGGTATATTTAACCTTGAGGTTTGGGGAAAACCGGCGCATGCGGGAGGAGACCCGCAGGCCGGGATTCATGCTCTTGAAGAAGTGGCCCATAAGATGTTGGCTATGCACGCGGAAACTAATTATGAAAAAATGCGCACAATCAGCGTCGGTGTTGTAAAAGGCGGTACGCGGAGCAATATAATTCCCGAATATGTTTTTGCCGAAATTGATATCCGATGCAAAACCAATGCAGACGGTGATTATTTAATGAAAAGAATGCAAGAGATTACCGACCACTCTTATGTAGTGGGCACAAAAAGCAAGCTCACAAAGGTTATGTATCGCCCTCCGCTGGAAAAAACCCCTGAGAACATAAAGTTGTACGAATTATATCGTGATATTGGCGCCGAGTTTGGCATAAGTATCAGCGAATCGCTGCGCGGTGGCGGCTCTGACGGCAATTACGGTTCCGGCTTGGGCATTCCTGTGGTTGATTCTCTGGGCGCGGTGGGCGAGAACGCTCACACCGATGATGAGTATATAGTTCTTGAAAGTTTATTTGAGCGCACTAAAATTGGTGTCAGGTTTATTGAAGCATATTGTGCTCAGTAATTATTACAAATCGGGGGTGCTAAAAGTTGAGAGTTGGAATAATCGGTGCAGGCTCAATGGGCAGCTTGTTCGGCGGGCATTTGGCAGATATATGTGATGTTTGCTTATACAATATAGATAAGGCCTATGTTGATGCGGTAAGTAAAAACGGCTTGATTATGAGCCAGGGTGACAAAAAATTAGTGAAAAGGATTGAAGTTACAAACGATCCCGCGAAAATAGGTCCTTGTGATATAGCACTTGTATATGTAAAAAGCATTGCGACTAAAAGAGCAATACAGGATGCAAAAATAAGCTGTATTACAGAGGATACCCTTGTGATTACACTGCAAAACGGTATCGGCAATGTAGAAGTCATACAAGAGTATGTACCGCCTGAGCAAATCGCATATGGATTCACTGTTCTTACAAGCGACTTTAAAGCACCGGGGCATATTGAAATGACAACATTGAAGATGGTGCCTACATATGTTGCGCCAATCAGCGAGGCGGCAACTTCCAAGCTTGAAGCTTTTGTGGAGCTTCTTAACAAAGCAGGGATTGAGGCTTATATTTCGGCAGAAGATATTGATGATAAAATTTGGCGCAAACTACTTGTCAATTGCTCTGAAAATACTTTATGTGCCATACTTAAGCTAAATGTCACCGAACTTATGATTGACACGCCTTATTCTATGGAGATAGGCAAACAGATTATTTATGAAGTGTCCGATGTGGCTCGCGCCAAGGGGCTGAATATTTCACGGCAAGAGGCGCTCAAACATGTAATAGATGTGACTAATTCTGTTCCGGGGCATGTACCTTCAATGGTATTCGATATACTTAATAAAGCGCCGACTGAGATAAACGTACTCAACGGAGCGGTTGTGACGGAAGGCAAGCGCCTTGGGGTTCCTACCCCTATTAATGAGGTCATTGTCAATATGATAAAGGCTTTGGAGGCCAACTATAACAGCAAAAGCGTGCATCATTAACTATAATATGTGTTTTATGATTGAGTGTATTAAGTTTTGGCGCTAAAAATTAATACACACAATGCATTACTAATAAACCACTATAAGGGAGGAAGGATTCATGCAAGAAGTGTTTCATGAAAGATTGAAATCACCGATTCCAAAAGCGGAACTGGATCGCCGCAATGAGGCGCTGCAAAATGCTATGAGGGCTAAAGGCATTGACTGCATCATCTCGCAGAATTTAACACAGTATATGGGTGGTTGTAATCGCTGGTTGACAGACACTACGGCAGAGAATAATTACCCGCAATCTACAATTTTGCCGGCCGATGGCGAAGTGTGCTATATTGCGTGCAGCGGCCCGCCGTTGGATTTGTATCCGCCGCCGCATTTATTGCGTATCGGCAAGCCCTATGACGCGGCTCCGTATTTTAGTGTATTCAGATACACAAATGACTGGGAAGGTAAGTTCGCGGTACGTTGGGCTAAGGAAAATAATGCTAAAAAAATCGGTGTTCCGGGTTTTAATATGCTCCAATGGAATTATTATGACTATATTAAAAAGAATCTTCCCGGAGTAGAGCTTGTTGACGTATCGAATATGTTTGATGAGCTTCGTGCCGTAAAGAGCGAGGCGGAAGTCGCGTTTATTGAAAAATCCGCACATATGCTTGATAAGGTTATGAAGTATGTTCTCAGTTTGGCGCAACCCGGCGTACGCGAATATGAAGTGCGTTCGAAGCTTATGCAGCTTGTAAGCGACCACGGCGGTGAGGAAATGGTTATTACGATGTGCAGTGCGCCCCGCGGCGAAACTATGCGCCCATTGCCAAGCTTTTATCAAAATCGCACATTAGAGAAAGGCGATACTCTATATATCAATTTGAAATGCAGCGGTCCAGGCGGCTACTTTACTACAATTGGCAGGCCTTTCTCCATTGGCTGTGAGCCAAGCGCTCAAATGCTTAAGGATTTTGAAGACACACAGACAGCGCAAGCCAAGCTTGTTTCTATGTTGCGGCCAGGTGCCAATCCGGAGGAAATATTTAGCCTATACAATACATACCTTGACTCTATCGGATGTGAACGTGAAGAAGGATTATTTGCATATGGTCAGGGATATGACCATATTGAGCGTCCAAGCATGCAGCCCGATGAAACTATGAAGCTTAAAGAAGGTATGTGTATATCGGTAAACACCTCCCTTGTATCCAATAGAATGTCAATGTTCTTGGCAGACAGCTTTATTTTGGAATCGAATGGAGTTCGTATGTTGCACAAAGCACCGCAAGCTGTCTTGCGTACTTAACAGAGAGGAGTGAATAAAGTGAGTATTGCTCAAAGAGTAAGAAGGCCTATTTCAGACATTGAGCTTAACAGGCGCTGGGAAGCTACCCGCGACTTAATGAAAAAACATAATCTTGAACTTGTATTCACGCAAGGCAACAACATGCATCTTGGCGGTTATGTCCGCTGGTTTACTGATGTTCCTGCGGAATATAATTTCCATATGACAGTGATGTTTCCTCTGGAAGGGGAAATGACTTTGATTCGTTCAAGCGGGTCCAGACTGCCCCAATGGGCAGTCCGCGGGGTTTCTGAAGTTCACCATGCGCCGTTCTCTCCAAGCTTATATTATACAGGAGATACTGAGGCGGCTCATGCTATAAACTATATCAAAAAAATGAATCCAAAAAGAATTGGATTCATCGGTCCGGCGCTGATTAACAGCGGTTTTATGCTGCGCTTGCGCGCGGCTTTCCCGGCAGTGGATTTTGTAGAAATTACTAATGAGTTTGATGTTATTAAGGCGCTTAAGAGTCCTGAGGAAATGGAACTCGTGCGAGAAGCTGCTCGTATTCATGACAATGTATTTTCAGCTCTTCCGGGAATTATTCGTCCGGGTATGATGGAATATCAGATTCGCGCCGAGGTTATACAGCTTTTAATGAATATGGGAAGCGAAGAGCATCTTGTGTTTTTGGGAACCAACGAGCCGGGTAAACCTTGTGGTATGTCTACTTTCCAATATGCCAATCGCAAAATGAATATGGGCGACTATGGAACCATACTCGTTGAAGTGTCCGGCCCGGGTGGTATTTACTGCGAATCGGCACGCAATTTCTGCTTTGGCGAACCATATCCGGCACTGCAAAAAGCATGGGATTTTGCAGTTGAGGCTCAACAATTCACCGCTGATATGCTGACTCCCGGCCGACCATCCTCTGAAATTGTTGAAAAGTATAATAAACTTGTCGCGGAAAAAGGTTATTCTCAGGAAGGCAGATTGTACGGACACTCACAGGGCTATGACCTTGTAGAGCGCCCTGCATTCATGAGCTATAATGAAAATGGCAATGAAGATATGTTAATTCAAGCCGGTATGAATATCTCATTACATCCATACTTTATTGACCATGAGCAGACTGTTTATATAAACGACAACTATTATGTGAGTGAAAAGGGCGCGGAAAAGATTCATAAGACTCCGGCAGAGATTATAATTTTATAAACCGCTCGAGTAAAGGGGCTTGGCTGTGTCAAAGGCATAGTCCGGCTCCCTGTAGCCAAATGCTCTGCTTAAGACGATAATTAGCAAAGCTCTTCAAGCTTAGTGCGATTTGTTATAAAGTAGCGACCGCTTTTTTTGCGGATTATACCATCGCGAGCCATACGGCTAAAAGCGTTTGATACAGTTACTCGGCTTAGACCGGTCATAAACGCCATATCATAATGAGTGAATTTGAGCCCAATAAGAATTTCATCCCGATAGTTAGTCGTACCATGATCGTCACAAAGAAACAACAGCATTCTGGCGATTCTTGAAAGGGCATCACAAAACTCAAGAAGCTCTATTTGAGTATGCAGCACATGGATTTTTTGAGTCATACTTAGCAGTAATTTATTAAGTAGTATTGTATCGTTTTGAATCAAATTATAAAAGTCTCTATAAATTATTTTATACAACTTGGCCTTTTCACTTACTTGAGCATGGCAAAAATGCACCATATTATTAAATAAGGGAAGTTCCCCGACGATACAGCCCAGGCCTGATATTCCGACTATTTTTTTTGCACCATCGACGCTTGTAATAAAATGTTCAACGATTCCGTTCAAAACCACATAAACGTACTCGCCAGGGTCTCCGGCGCAGTATAATATAGTATGCTTTTTTAACTCAACGACTTGGGAGATATCCGTAAAAATTAGAGGGTCAAAAATGGGCTTTATCAAAGGAGATACGTAATTTACATTTGTAAATGTGTAACTAGGCATTGTCATATAGAACGCTCCTTTCACTGCTTATGTATATTACTTTGTTAGCATTATAACATACTTTTACATAAAATTGGGAAGTGAATTTAGATAATTTACTAAAAATTGCAAATATTTTGCGATTTATTTTACAGAAAGCTTTAGCCTGAAGTGATGTAATATACTGTATTAACTGACTTTCAACTGATTTGTTATGATATAAGAATATATCTTATTTTTAACAAACAAATATATAATACTTATATCATATATAAATTTTACTCGACACTACAAAACAAAGTATTATTGTACAATAGATATGAAACGCTTAGCGTTTCTTATATGTGCATATAATAACAACGAAAGGCGGATATTTCGGATGAAACGTTTTATAACTGAAGACAATGTACTAGAGGCCGCAAGAGAAGGTAAAGAATCTATCTTTGTTTCGGAAAACGACATAATAACGGCCTTAGCAAAAGAGACAGCCGTGCGTCGCAATATTTCTTTTGTAAGCACAGAGGCTTCTGCCGGCGGAAAGCCTCAGTCTGCAAACCGCACAAATGCTGAATCTGCTGCAAACAATAATACCCAAAAAGTGCGATTGCATACAGTTCAAGCTCCCAAAGCCCCTGTATTATCTATAGGTGCAGTAAAAAAACTGCCCTATAAAGGTCTTCTGAGCGATAAGGAAATTGCTGTTTGGCGCGAAGAATTTCCTATCCTCAAAGATGTTATCCACGTAGGAAATTGCTCGCAAAGTGCACAGTCAAAGCGTGTTCGAGCTGCAATTAACCGTTATCTGGACAATTGGTTGGATGTGGGTATGGATTGGGAGAGTTGGGTAGGAGAGGTTAATTTGGCTAAAGCTGAGTTTGCTAAGCTTATTAATGCCTCTCCCGATGAAATTGCTGTATCGGCCTCAGTTTCGGATTTGGTGTCTTCCGTGGCAACAGCTCTTGACTTCAGCGGCGAGCGAAGCAAGGTTTTAGTTTCTGATGCAGAGTTTCCCACTGTAAATTATGTTTGGCTTGCTCAACAGCGTAGAGGGGCAAAGGTTGATTTCGTACCTGTTAATGATAATTATCAAATAGACTTTAATGAATATTTACGTGCGATTGATTCAAACACGCTCATAACTTCTTATACGCATTCTTTCTATTTGAACGGTTTCAAACAAGATATTGCTAAAATTGCCGAGCTTGCCCACAGCCGCGGCTCTCTTGTTATGGTAGACTCTTACCAATGCCTCGGAACAGAGCCTGTAGATGTAAAGAAAATGGGTATCGACATATTGACCAGCGGTGTTTTGAAATACCTTTTTGGAATTCCGGGCATTGCTTTCATGTATGTTAATAAAGAGTTGACGCAGGAGCTTTCGCCTTCGGTCACCGGCTGGTTCGGACAGAAAAATCCATTTTTATTCCAGTCACGCTATATTGATTGGGCCAGTAACGCGCGGCGCTTTGATACAGGGACTCCTCCGGTTCTCACCGCTTATGCTGCGAAGGCCGGGCTTGAAATCACAAATGAGGTTGGTGTAGAGCGTATCAAAGATCGCACAGATATGCTGAGTGCTTATGCTCTTGAGTATGGATCTAAGCATGGCTTAAAAATTATAAGCCCATTTGATATTTCTATTAAAGCGCCGACTACAGCGGTTTGGACCAGTCATAAAATGCCATCTTATGAAGTAGAGGCTAAGATGCGTGAGCGTAATATTATAGTTTCGGCCAGAGGCGATGTGGTACGTGTCGCACCGCATTTTTACAATACCGTCGAAGAAATTGATACGGTTATGACTGAATTGGCCTCTGTGTTAGGTTAGAAATTATTAATTTGAATTTGGAGGTAGATATGCTTATATGTAAAGTTCGCGGAAAATGCGTAGCCACAATCAAAAATGAGAAAATTACAGGCATAAGTTTTGTAATATTAACACGCCTTAACGGTAGTGAAGGAGAGCTTTTAGTGGCCGCCGACCCTATTGGCTGTCATAAGGGCGCTATAGTATTGGTGGTTTCGGGAAGCGCTGCGCGCCTTGCACTAAACCGAACCGATGCACCGATAGACCTTTGCGTAACTGCAATAGTAGATAATGAGGAAAGTTTAGTTTACGATTAAATTAAAATAATTTTAAATAACTTAGAGGAGGAATAAAAATGAAATCAATAGGTTTTATCGAAACAAAAGGATTAGTTGCAGCTATCGAGGCTGCTGATGCAATGATTAAGGCTGCTAATGTAGAACTCGTAGGTAAACATCAAGTAGGCGGAGGGCTTGTAACCGTAGTAATTGAAGGCGATGTTGGAGCTGTTAAGTCGGCTGTGGACGCCGGCTGTGCCGCCGCTCAAAAAGTAGGCGAGGTTGTGTCAGCCCATGTAATTGCAAGGCCTTCAGAGTCCCTTGAAGTTTTCTTCAAGGCAAAAGAATAGTATGGTGTGAATCTTATGGTAGAAAAACTGACACTTAGGACTTATGTACTCATTGACAATATGCAGCCGCAATATGCGGCCATAACCGGTTCTTTAGTGCGAGGTGATGTATGCCTTGCCGGAATGGCTCAGCTTTATCTTGAAGTAGTGCCTGGCAGCAGTGTATATGGCATGCTTGATGTGGCTCTGAAAAGCGGTGGAGCAAAGCCGGGCTTCCAGATTGTCGAGCGTGAATACGGTGAAGTTGAACTGCATTCTTTTGATATTGATGATGTGATATATGCCGGTGAAAGTATGCTTGCGGCAGCCGGGCTTACAAAGGAAGACCGTATCAGCCCAACGGTAGTTTCGCAACAGATTATAAGTCGCGTTAATCCTTATCAGGCTCAACTTATTAACCGCTCTGACCGCTATGGTTCCATTTTGGTTCCGGGTGAGTCATTGCTTGTTATGGAGATAGAGCCGGCGGCATATGTTTCACTTGCTGTCAATGAAGCGGAAAAAAATGCTGATATAAAAATCATAACCTTTGATGTTGTGGGCAAGTATGGCCGTATGTTCATCTCAGGAGAGATATCTCAAGTTAAGAGTGCCCAGGGCGCTGCTTTGGCTGCTATGCGTGATTTAGGAGGAGGGGAGGCCCTCTAATGGATATTTACTCTAAGTATATTGAGTCACAGAACAGGCGGGCCCTGCAACAAACTGCCGCGGCCATAACCGAAACTCCCGGAATACCCAAGCAAATGGCTGCTATGCACTCGGCAAGCTTCGGAAAAAGCTTGCTTGTCAAAAATGGGACGGTTTTGCTTCCTGACGGCTTTAGTAAGTTGGATATAATCTTTGAGGGCGGTAAGGTTTCATCATTGCATGAGCATGCAGAAGGGTCTTATGAGCAAGAAATAGACGCAGCCGGACTTATTGTATCACCCGGTATTATTGATCCGCATATTCATTTGGGTTTTGCAGCTCCTTTCGAACACGAATTGGAGACAGAAACGCGCTCGGCAATTGCCGGAGGTGTTACAACAGTGGGCTGTATGTTTGGCGGAGAGGTGCCTCATTCACAGACTTTCCCGAAAATCAGAGATTTGACGGCTCAAATTTCCTGGACTGATATAGTGCCGCATCTTATGATTCACAATGAAGCGCAGCGTCGTGAAATATCGATGTATGTAAGTGATTACGGCATTCGCTCTTTCAAACTGTTTATGTGCGGCTTACCGGGTTTTATACCTTCTGCTTCTGATGGCTTTATGCTTGAGGTATTAGAAGAGGTAAAGCGGCAAGGCGGCTGTATTGTATGTGTTCACGCTGAAAATGATGCACTGATGACGATAGCCAGAAAAACCCGTGGCCCAGAGTCGGCATTTTTAGCCGGGTTGGCTGAGGAAGAGGCGATTTCACGTATTTGCCTTTATGCTGAACGTATTGGTCAGCCGATTTATATAGTTCATGTGGCGAGTGCGGCAGGGGCCAGGCAAGCCAGAAAGCTAAACAGTCCGCTTATGACTGCAGAAACAACTTCTCCATATCTTTGTGCCCCTATGAACAGGGATACAGTTCGTATGACCGTTATGTCTCCGCCTATGCACGGCGGCGAAGCCAGAGAAGAGTTATGGGCAGGAATTTTGGACGGGAGCATTAAAACAATAGGTACGGACAATGTGACGCTCACAAAAAAAGAAAAACGTATGGACAGTGCGGATTTGCATGAAGTAATGCCCGGTTATCCGGCACTTGAGACACATTTGCCATCTATGCTAAGCGAAGGTATGTACCGCAGCGTTCCGATTGAGACAATACTTAAGGCTATGACAGAAGGCCCGGCAAAAACTTTTGGCATATATCCTAAAAAGGGTGCTCTTACCCCCGGTTGCGATGCTGATGCGGTAATCATCAACCTAAATACTGCGAAAACAGTAAAAGCTGTAAACCTGCATAGCCGCTCAGACTTTTCGATGTATGAAAATCAACCCCTGCGAGGCTGGGCGGAGATTGTTATAAAGGGTGGAAACATAGTGTATAACAATGGAAAATTTTTTGACAAGCCTTGTTCCGGTATAATATTCAGGAGTTAAAAACAGCTTTCCCCTATTTTTAGAGCTGAGACGGTTTAAATTATAACAAAGGTTTAAATTGCAATAAAAATTTATATAGTGAGGTGGTTTTTAATGAACAAGAAAAGAATTTTTAGTATTGTATTGGCGGGTGTATTGTTAATCGGTGTTTTAGCCGCCTGTACTCCTGCTCAACAAGCAACGGATCAGGCGCCTGATCAAACTCCCACTACTACACCGACGCCACCGACGCAAGGTACTACGCCACCACCGCCACCGACAGAAGACGAAGGATTCCAAAGGGGAATAGTAGTTGCAAGCATGGGTGAGACTCCTTCAATTGCACCCGGAAGACACTCCACATTACTCGGTTCACACAAGCATGCGCTGACTCATAACGCTCTTTTCAGGGCCGAGTACCAGACACTTGCCGTAGTTCCGGATTTGGTCACTGAATGGAGAACTCTTAGTGACACAGTATTTGAGTTTACTATCCGTGAGGGTGTACAGTTTCATAATGGTGATATAATGACGGCTCATGACGTGTCTGCCAGCTTTTACTACCTGAGAACTTACCCTGATCGCAATGCGGTTCAAGGCAGTATTTACTCTTGGGAAGTGCTTGATGATCACACCATAAGAATCGACACGGGAAGGCCTAGCGCGTTGTTCTTCAGTGATTTGACTGACCACGGAAATATGGTACTCCCCTTATCGTTGATAGAAGCAGGGCATGATTTTCAGGCAGTCCCTGTAGGATCAGGGCCATATGTATTCCAGGAGTGGTCTAGGGGTGACTTTTTGTACTTTACAGCTTTTGAGAATTATTGGGACGCTGAAAGATTCCCAAATGTAGGTTCTGTGCTGTGGAGAATCATACCGGAGGGCACTTCAAGAACAATAGCTCTTGAAACAGGTGAAGTCAACTATGTAGTAGATGTTTCGTTACCTGATATTGCAAGACTTGAAGCAATTAACGAAATCACGGTTAAGCAAAGGCCGGGTATAATGTGGCAAGGATTCTTCATGAATAATGATGCGCATCCATTTGACAATATTATTGTAAGACAAGCCGTTGACATGGCCTTCGATAGAGACGCAATGGTACTTGCAAGCTTGGATGGATACGGAATTCCAATTAGGACAACTATGCCGCCAATGTTTGCCGGCGCAACCACCGAGGGGACAAGGCCGTATGACCCTGAAGGCGCAAGAGCTTTGCTTGCAGAGCATGGTATCGACCCAGCGTCAATTGGCTTTGAAATACTATTCTTTGACGAAGTTCAAAGGCGCAGAGCTGAGGTTGCTCAGGCCAGTCTCGCTGAAATAGGGATTCCTGTTACACTTAATCATATGGAATTTGGGCCTTGGATGGCCTTAACGCTGACAGACCAATATCAGTCATCTTTCGCAAACCACACTGTAACCAGTCTTGTTGCATTCCTTAGAAATATGATGCACGAGGATTTTATCGGCACATTTAACCCGCCTCGCATACGTAATGCAGAGCTTAATGAACTGATTAACCAAGCTCTTGTTACAGTTGATGAGAATGCAAGAGTTGCCATTCTTTACGAAGCTTCAAAGATAGCTAACGAACATGCAGGACTTATCGGGGTCAACATGAATATAGTGTTCAGGGCTTTTAATGCGGATCTTATAGTTCCTGAGCTAGGCCCGAACGGAGCTTTGTATGTAAACATGATGTACTGGGTTGATTAATTTTATTATATCTTTATCTATTAACTCCCTAACCTTTCGCAAAAGTAAAGCTTGCCTTGCATACTTTATCTGTGGATGCCGGAAAGTAAGGTTTATCTAATGGGCTGCTGCAAAACCGTAAACAAATGGGAGCGTATAACAGAGTACGGCTGTACAGGACGAAAACCGCATAACCGCCGGCGAGCTATACGCCGCATATTCCCTGTGGGCGAAGAACAACGGCTATCGGCAGATGAATCATAAGAATTTCGTTACTGAATTACGCCGCCGCCTTGGTGTACGCCGTGGCGGTGCAGGTAATATCGTTGTCGGATTTGTGTTGGATTATGGAGAGAATCCGTTCATAGCATAGCAAAGTCCGATAAATAGGTAAATGTGAGCTTGCTTGAAAACTGCTGCACTCCATACACTGCTACACCCTAATATTTTTTAGTGTAGCAAGTGCAGGAGTGTAGCAGAATTCGGGTGGTTTTACATTTTCTGTATTGGTCGGTTAGGCGAGTGAAATCAAGGCTTAATGCTTATACTACATGTGATGTTCAAGTTTGTACTCGTTGATTAAAAAACTAGCGACTTCTTTCTGTAAATAATGGGCAAATATTTGTACCTAAAGTCTCTTTTAACATGCGTGAAATTGAGCAAAGCCCTTGCCGTTACAAATACCAGAGCTCATTCGGCCATTGCTGCATAGGCTGCTATTTTTCGCAAGCAAAGACGGGCCATACTTATCAATTAAGGCCTTGTGCTTGGCTCGCTCCCGTTTCTCCCGAATCACTTTTTGTAGTTATCCTAACACTTCCTTGTCACTTGGGCGATACACTACGCTGTTATACGCTTAGTATAGTTATTATAAATCTAGGAGTTAAATTAATATAAAGCTATTTATCAATTTTTCTAGTTTTTATGCGGGCTGTAGATTTATAGCCAAACAGTCGGCTCAACAAAAATATAATTAAGGAGGCACTTATGAAGATGAAAAGATTTTTCAGTCTAATACTGGCGGGCGCTTTGCTTTTAGGCATACTCAGCGCTTGCTCTCCAGCCCCACCTCCGCCGCCCACCGGCACTGCCGAACCGCCCCA
>JGI20163J26743_11538243_pt1 | contig 16525 bp, 13 predicted proteins | sample TergutCu122P1_FD_26743 | JGI IMG/M metagenome (IMG submission 26743) | reverse complement strand
GCCTTGTTTCGCTCGTGCTGTTTTCGCTATTCATGAAAATTTTCTCTTAGAAATTTTCAAGGGTTGTTGTCTATTGTTCAATTATCAAAGTACATGTTTGCAAGTGTGTTTTACTCGCTTATTGTAACTTGTGCTGCAAAGTGCAAAGTGCAGGTTAAATTGCTTTTTTAAAGCAATTTAAATGTTGTTACCTGTCACTTGAGGCAACTTATATAGTTTATCACAAGTAGCCACCTAGTGTCAAGAGTTTTTTTGCAATATTTTCTCAAAAAATCAATGTATTTTTCCGTTTTTTGAGGGTCAGCTTAAATATAATATCACTGTGAATTTTGTTTGTCAATACATTTTCCGAAAAACTTTCTATTTGAAAAAATAGTGTTTTTTAACAGGCTTTTTCACCTGCCATCTGCAGGATAAACCTTGAGGAAAAATCACATAATCACCCTCTCCAAAGGTCACACTCTCCCCACCATATGTAACCGTTACATCGCCATCAACCAAATAACATTCTTCATGCTCATCGTAATACCAGTCAAACTCCGAAACTTCACACCCCCAGGTGGGATAACCCCTCATTTCATTTTTTTCTGATTCTGTTGCTTTTCTTACAATAATAGACATCGCTAGTCCTCCTTCATTTTCTAAATCTTTTCCATCCATTTTACTGCACAAATGCGCGCACCCATATAGTCGGCAAAAGCTGTCGCAGAATAATTCAGTCGCAACAGCTTTGTGGCTACACACCTATCATTATAGAGCATAAGGAACCGAAAGTCGTACTACTAATCGTGATCACAGTACTCATCATGCTCATGGTCATCATCATGATCACAATACTCATCATGCTCATGGTCGTCATCGTGGTCACAATACTCGTCATGTTCATGGTCGTCATCGTGGTCACTGTACTCATCATGTACATACTCATCCAAATCAAAATCACCAAATCCTAAATCTTGCTGGATAATTACAATACCCATTCTAACAAAGTCAACTTGAGCCCACACTCTTTCGTCAAGGGTAATCTCTGCCTCGGCACGCCATTGCTCTAGCAAAGATGCAAATTGTTCTTGGCGGCGATCTTCAATTATCTCTTCTATACGATTGTCAGTTGCTTCCCTGTCAAGTAAGCTTGTCAATTGGCCAATGAAAATCCCATTTTCTGTTTCAATTAAGCCAGTCATTTCACCTTCTGTTTCTAAAGCATCAACAGCTTCTACCAACCACTCATTTAACATTGGTGTTCCTGCACTAAAAGTATCCGAAATGATATCCACCCCAAAGAAATCTGCTATATGGGATAATCCTTCCTCAGCATCTTCTCTAAATATCTCTAATTGCATTATGGCTTGAGAGGTTATTTCGGATATTTGGAACTCTTCCATTGGTATTACTATGCCATCATCAGTAGTTTCCATAAATGGGATAAATATATAGTCCATTCCCTTTTGCAAAGCTTCTTCATCAGAAACATACTCATCTACACCCTCACGCATGGCAATAAACATTTTCTCACCAATTGTAACTAACTCAAGATATAATATAATAGTCTCCAACTGACCAGAAACGGCTTCCAAAGCCTCTGGACTATTATCAGCAATAAAAGTTCTGGCAACTTCTTCGATATGGCTTCGGTCAGCATCTGTTAATGCAACTCCAAACTCATTGGCCCGCTGGTAAATCATAACTAAATTTTGGAGGTCTGTCATTATAGATTCTTTCGCCGCTTCTTCTTGAGTCGAACCATCAAAAAGCTCTTCACTCCACATAGTTGCAGGATCCATCCCAAACATAGGAGCCACAAAGGTTTCTTGTTGCCCCTGAGTAAAGCGAGCATAGAAATTCGCCAATCCCAAGGTAATCTCAAAACCGTTAACTGTAGAAACCACTGCATCATTATCAATACTTCTGGCACACCCTATCATAGTGGCGCTTACCAACACTAATACAAACAACATTGTAATTGATTTTTTAAATACTTTTCTCATTACTTCCTCCCAGAAATTACTTTATTCTATAATATCAGAGTCCATTAAACCACGGCCATCATTCAATCCCAGTATTCCTAATCTTAATACAGAGACAATCAGCTTGAAGCTTACCAAGACTCATCCAGTCATCAAGTTGACAATCACTCACGGAACTGAAGGTTGGTAGCTCAATCCTCCTAGAGTCTGCATACACTATTAGTCAATGCACCAAAATATTATAACTTCTTTTGCTTAATCTAGCAAGACCTTTAGGTCATTCAATATTTTTTTAATTAATTCTAACAATTCATAATCAGGAATATTCCTCTTCCCATCCTTCCTATAATACGTAAAATAGGGGTGACTATCGGCCTTAAAGACTAGCCTGCCCTTATACATTTCTATTAAAGTCGGGATTTTTCCAGGGTCAACTTTAGCCTTTTCATACATAACAAATTTGTAGGCGCTGTTTGTTTGTTCAATGGCAGTAACATATACTGACTTTGCTAGTGCCTTTATGTTAGCAATTTTCAAAAGCTGATGGACATTATTAGGGACTTCTCCGAATCTATCAATTAGTTCATCCAGCATATCTGCTGCTTCCTCTTCCGATTCGATAGTTGCAATTCGTTTGTATACATCTAATTTTTGATATTCATTCTTTATATATGTATTAGGAATATAGGCATTGATATTCAAATCGATTGTTGTGTTAAACACTTCCTCCCTGGCCTCTCCTCTAAGTTCTTTAACCGCCTGATTAAGCATCTTGCTATACAAATCATAGCCAACCGCTGCCATATGTCCTGACTGGGCTGCACCTAGTAAATTGCCAGCACCTCGAATTTCTAGATCTCTCATGGCAATTTTGATTCCCGAACCCAAATCCGTGAATTCTCTTATGGCAGTTAAGCGCTTTTCGGCTTCTTCTCTCAACAACTTATCCCTTTTATATAGTAGAAACGCATATGCCAATCTGTTAGAACGTCCAATCCGCCCTCTAAGTTGATATAATTGAGCAAGGCCGAAACGGTCTGCATCATGAATAATCATGGTGTTTGCATTAGAGATATCAAGTCCTGTTTCAACAATTGTGGTGGAAACAAGAACATCAATTTCCTTTTCAATAAAATCATGCATAACATTTTCTAGTTTTCTCTCACCCATTTGCCCATGAGCATAAGCCACTACAGCATTAGGCACTAATTTTTGAATCCTAATTGCAATATCAGGAATATCACTGACTCGATTATATACATAATAAATCTGACCGCCTCGACTAAGCTCCCTTTCAATAGCCTCTCTAACCACTTCCTCTTGATACTCGGTCACATAGGTTTGAATAGGCATCCTGTCCATTGGCGCCTCATCTAATACACTTAAATCTCTAATACCAATTAAGCTCATATGAAGGGTTCTGGGAATTGGAGTTGCAGTCATTGTTAGAACATCTACACTTTCTTTCAGCTTTTTAATTACCTCCTTATGCCTAACTCCAAACCGTTGCTCTTCATCTATAATCAATAAACCAAGGTCTTTATAGTGGACATCCTTAGACAACACCCTGTGAGTACCTATAACAATATCCACTAAGCCTTTTCTTAAATCCTCAAGAGTTCTCTTTATTTGAGCTGGCGTGCGAAAGCGGCATAATAATTCTATTCTTACAGGGAAATCCCTCATTCTTTGGGAAAATGTTTGATAATGCTGCTGAGCCAATATTGTCGTGGGAACAAGATACACCACCTGCTTGTTTTCCTGTACTGCCTTAAAAGCTGCTCTAATGGCAATTTCAGTTTTACCATAACCTACATCACCACAAATTAGCCTATCCATAATCTTTTTGCTTTCCATGTCCCTTTTGGTATCTTCTATAGCTTCCACCTGATCCTCGGTCTCTTCAAAAGGAAACATTTCTTCAAACTCTTTTTGCCAAACTGTATCAGCCTCATATACATATCCGTCTTTGTTTTGGCGACGGGCATATAATTCAACCAAGTCCTTAGCTATTTCGTTAACAGCACCTTTAACTTGACTCTTTGTTCTAGCCCAGCTATTTGTTCCTAGTCTATTAAGCTTTGGCTTTTTGGCATCTACCCCTGCATACCTTTGGATTACATCTAGATGGGTGGCTGGTATAAATAGATTCCCTCCATCCGCATAAGATATTTTCATATAATCTTTAGCAATACTATCTACTTCAATCTTTTCGATGCCTCTATATACTCCAAGACCATGATTTTCATGAACAACATAGTCTCCCACCTTCAAACTGGAAAAATCCTGAATCCTTTCGCCACTATACACTCTTCTTTTCTTTTTTTTCTTACGATGCTTACCAAAAATATCACTTTCAGAAATAATGATAAACTTTAGAAGAGGGTACTCATACCCCTGGGTTAATTGACCCTGGGCTACTAGTATTTCTCCAGGTTGAACTTCCCTGCTGGCATCTTCACAGTAAAAGCTATTCAAACTATAATCACGTAAATCCTCTGCCAATCTTTTGGCTCTTGAACGAGATGCAGACAAGAGAACAACCCGGTAGCCCTCTACTTTATATTTCTTCAAATCCCTGGTTAACATCTCGAAACTGTTATGATAGGGATTAACACCTCGGACATTAATACTACAGCGTTTTTTTATTTTAAAATCAGCCACCTTGGTTTCTAAGGTAGTAAATGCAATTCCCTTAAAAGCATTAAGATTATCAATAACATCCTTTACACTAAAGACTTTTAATGGGCGCCATCCAGCTACAACACCTACATCTCCTTTAAACCTTTCGTCATTATTATTGGCATAGTATAAATCATTAATCTTTTTTTCTACCTCTAGGTATTTCCCCATAACATAACTACTATCTATGCTATTGTCAAATGAAAAGCCAGCTTCCTCTCTTTTCATAAAGCTATACTCGTATTCATTATAAACTTCATTTAATTTTTCAACTAAACGAGCAGGATCATCTAAAAATATAATTGAATTAGTTCCCTTAAAATAGTCTAAGAAAGAAACTTCCTGACAACTCTCCAGCTCTTTTGCAGGATATATAATTACCTCATCTACATTGCTAATTGTTCTTTGGCTTTCTGAATCGAAAACACGAAGAGAATCAATCTCATCCCCCCAAAGCTCAACTCTTACTGGATTCTCTTCAGTAAAAGGATATATATCAATAATCCCTCCTCGAACCGCAAAATGACCTGGACTTTCAACCTGATGAGTTCTCTCATAGCCAATCTCTACTAATTTCAACTGCAAATCATCTATGTTAAGAGTCCCCTGATTATCTATTTTAATTACTGCCCTCTTGATTTCATCAAGGGTAGGTAAGCCATCTAACAAAGCATCAATAGTAATTATAATTGTCATCCCATTTTCATTTTGTCTTGTAACAGGGGTTTTGTTATTCTTGGTGCCCTCTTTCACCAAATTTACATGGGCTGATGCCTTCTGTCCTTGTAGGATTATCTCTTTTACGGCGCTAATCCTTTTAGAAAAAAGATATTTGCCTTTTATATCAGCATTATAAAATAGTAAATCTTTAGCTGGATAATACAAAACCTTTTCATCTAAAAACCCATATTCTTCATAGGCAGCATTTGCTTTCTCCTCACTGGAAAAAACGATGATTTTAAAATCAAAACCACCGCTTAGTGCGTACATCATATGAGTTTTTTGGGAATTAATACATCCCGTAATTTGAATGTACCCTTTTCCTCTATCCCGATTATCAAAAATACTTTGATAATCAGCTAGCTCTTTAATAGGTGCTAAAAAACAATCCATTAGTTAACCTTTCTTTGGTTCCATTGATTCATAGCCTTGTGAATATCTCCATCTAAAATTGAAACTATTGCTTTGACAGATTCGTCATAGCACTTATCCATAATTTCCCTCTCTTCATGAACAAAATGACTTAGTACATAATCAGACATCTTATACATAGGGGGTTTTGTCCCAATTCCTATTCTAACTCTAATGAAATTCGAGGTTCCAAGATGCGCAATGATACTCTTTACACCATTTTGCCCTCCAGCACTGCCTCTTTCTCGAATCCGAATCTGCCCAACGTCAAGATTTACATCATCGAAAATTACTATTAGTTCATGCTCCTCATTAATATTATAGTAACTTACCACACTTCTAACTGATTCACCGCTTAAATTCATAAATGTTTGAGGCTTAACTAAAATTACTTTATGCCCTTCAATTATGCCCTTGCCAATCAAAGCTCGATGCTTTTTTGTGGTTACTTGAATATTATATTTATGCGCCAAAGTATCAATTGTCTCAAACCCCACGTTATGCCTTGTACCAACATACTTAAAAGAGGGGTTGCCTAATCCGACAATAATATACATTTTACCGTTATTTTCCTTTTTCCAACTTCTCTCAAATTCTAGTTGCTTTTTATTTGGTTTCTTTCGGTTAATTATTTTCCAGATGAAAGTAATATACCTCCCGATCTTTTCTAGACAAGGAATCACTCGTTTTGATGTCATAAGGGATTGCCACTCTCCTTTTTTTACATGCAAATCGGTAACGCCTAAATACATTTACCCCTCAACAATTAGGTATCTCCCTGAGGGAAGGGCAAATACTTCTGATGCTTCCAAAATTTCTTCCATTGTCATCTCACAGACATCCATGCCAATTTCTTCAAAATATTCTCTCACGTCAGCAGGAGAATCAAGGACGACAGCCATACTATCCTCCAAAAAAGCCTCTGCCTCCTCTAAGTTTTCACAAACAGGTTCATCAAATAGTTGTGATTGCTTTTCCAAAAAAGCAATAAGACATTCATCATTATAGGTACTCATAACAAACCTCCTTCATTTACTTTTTACTATTGTAACATCTTTTTTGAAGTTAGCATAATACTTTATTAATCAAATTTCATTTTTTTGTCAGAGTAGTATTTTTAGATATTGTGTGATAGAATTACAGGTATGTCACCCAACTACTGTGAAGGTGACAACTTGCTTGAGAATCAACATGTAACTTTAGAAAGAGAGTATTATGGAATTTACAGGAATTGTCTTTAATCAAGTTATTATCATGTTTCTTTTAATGATAACTGGTTACATCTTAATAAAAGTAAAGATGGTAACTGAAGAGGTTATTAGGGGATTATGTGGTTTTTTGCTTAAAGTTGCTATACCATGTAGTATTGTGGTGGCCTTTATGAGACCCTATTCACCTGAAAAAACCGTTCAATTAGGCTTCTCCTTTGTACTTGCCATTGTTTTTCATGCATTCGCAATTCTTATATCTAATTTCCTTTTCCCTAAGGAATCTACCGGTGAATATAAAATTAAGCGCCTTGGTGCGGTATACTCCAACTGCGCTTTTATGGGTTTTCCTTTGTTGGCCGCCATGTTTGGCGATGATGGAATCTTTTTAGGTTCAGCATATATTGCTGTTTTTAATATTTTAATCTGGATTCATGGGGTCAAAACCCTAAAAGAAAACGAAAAAATTGGACTTACTAAGATACTTTTTAATCCTGGTTGTATTGCCATTTCAATCGGATTGATTAACTACTTCTTTCAAATCCCTTATCCAAGCACACTACAAGAAACCATCCGATTACTTGGAAGTATCAGCACCCCCTTAGCTATGATTGTTATTGGAGGATTCTTCGCCGCTGTTCCTTTGAAAGGCATTTTCAAGGAAGTAAGTGTTTTGTATGTCTCCATTGTAAAAATCTTAGCCTTGCCCTTGCTATTTCTAATCCCACTCATTGTTTTTGGGGTCAGTAATTTCATTCCCAATGGAAATACAGCTGTATTGGTAGTAATGGTGGCTGCTGCTTGCCCAGTGGCTGCAACTGTTGTTTTGCTACCTGAATCAATGGAAATAGACGCCACCCAAGGCAGTAAGATGCTAGTGGTGTCAACTTTACTAAGTATTCTTACCCTGCCTTTAATAACATATGTTACCTATACATTTTTGTTAACCATATAGGCCTCAATTATTGTAAAGCATAAAATGGAGCAGGATACCATCGTACCCCACTCCATCATTTATCTTCAATATTTATAGTGCTTCATTATTACTTCTTAAAGAAATCTGGTATTTTAATATCCATCTCTTTCATTATTCCTGAACCCATACGTGGTTTCAATGTGGGTGATGGGCTTTGGTCTTTAGGCTCAACTGGAGCTTGTGCTGGTGCAGCAGGTCTGTCAAGCCCTAAAGCTCCTCTGTCAAGAACAGGACGCTCTGGCATTTGTAATTGTGGCCTTGGCGTGCCCACTCCTGGAGTTTGCAATCCTAATCCTCCAAGCTTTGGCTTACCTTCTAGCCTGTCTTTTAATCTAGATGGTGATCCACCTTCAGCACTACTTAACCCTGTTGCGATAACCGTAATAATGGCTTCATCAGTTCTGGCATCATCATACATAGCACCGAAAATAATATTGGCAGTTTCACCTGCTAATTCTTGAACATAACTAGCAGCCTCAGAAGCATCCATCAGCGTAATATCACCTGAAACATTAATGATTACATGAGATGCACCTTGGATTGTAGTTTCAAGTAACGGGCTAGCAACAGCAGCCTTAACAGCCTCAATAGCCTTATCATCACCTCGTCCATGGCCAATACCAATGTGAGCAATGCCTTTGTCCTTCATAACTGTTTGAATATCTGCAAAGTCCAAGTTAATTAATGAAGGAACATTAATTAAATCTGTTATACCTTGGATACCTTGTTGTAAAACTTCATCTGCCTTTTTAAGAGCATCTGGCATAGTAGTGCGACGATCCACTATATCTAATAATCGGTCATTAGGTATCACAATTAAAGTATCTACATTATTCTTTAGTTGTTCAATTCCTCCAAGAGCGTTTGACATACGGGTGCGCGATTCAAAACGGAAAGGCTTTGTAACAACACCAACAGTCAATGCTCCCATGTCCTTAGCAATCTTAGCAATAACTGGAGTTGCTCCAGTTCCGGTTCCGCCACCCATACCACAGGTAACAAAAACCATGTCAGCCCCCTTTATAGCAGCCCCTATTTCTTCTGAACTTTCATCGGCCGCTTTTTCTCCTATATCAGGCTGGGCTCCTGCCCCAAGCCCTTTCGTAAGTTTTTCCCCAATTTGCATTAACGTAGGAGCCTTACATAATTGTAATGCTTGCTTGTCTGTGTTAATGGCAATAAACTCAACTCCCGTAATCTGCTCATCAATCATTCGGTTTATAGCATTGTTACCACCGCCACCAACTCCAATAACCATTATCTTTGCTGCCGCTTCTGATTCATTTGTTTTAATTTCTAACAAGAGTTTATCCTCCTTAAGTATACTTATTAATTAAAATTCCCCAAATCTAGTCTCATTTTAAGATTTTATATCCATATACAGGGCACTAGATAAATGCCCTCATATTATATAATAAAGTTTTTTTAGCAATTAATCAATAGATATTTGCTGTTTTCTGATTTTTTTGCATTTTTTTATAAGATTCGGTGTTAATAATATCCTTCTCCATAATAGCCAGTATTCCAATCGTCTCCATACCAATTGTATTCCTGATACCAATCATATACATTTGGGGTATAATCTCCATACCAATTATAGTTATTCCAATAGTTATTTTCGTAACTGCCTTCTCCATACCAATGATTGTAACCATAGCCCCCATACTCATATTGGTCTAATTCATCTTCATCCTCTATATAATCTTCAAGGTTGTCTGGCACAAAACGAACCAAATTCCCACTTCTTTCAAATCTTTCTAAATGTAACACTCCACCTACACCTGGATAATAAAATGCTAACTTGTCTAATATAGGTGGTATTTGAAGGATGCGGTCTTCAAAAAAACCACTTCCTAAGCGTACAGTAACATTTTCAAAATACAGGGTGATACTTCTACCTGACACCGATAGTTTGCAAGGCTTTAAATTAAGTTCAGCTGTACTGGTAATTACTTCCACAACATTGTCAATAACCCCTTCTCCTAGGAAAAGCTGTTCACCTAACATTACTTCCTCTTCTAAATCATTAATGCCAACAACTGGTATAGCTTCTGGTATATCCCTTTGGGTTATTACAGAAGCAATCCCCCCTCCATCAAAGTAAACTTTGTAATTATTATACTCAATGTAGCCTATCATCTTTTTTTCGGTAACTCTAAGCTCTATTTCCCAAAGCGAGTTGAAGCCCACCTGCACCATTTCAATACCTGGAGGTAGCCCCTCAGTTCTATCGTTATGGCGAAGCCACATAAGCAAAGAATTAGATGCAAGCCTATCTGCTGTTACCCAATCAATAACATCATTTTTGGACGTATTTCTAACCCCCACTACTTCAATTGCTCGAACCTGAAAAAGGAATAAAGTAGCAATCAACAAAATTAGCACTGACCCGATTATAGCCAATACTCTAACTATTGCCCAAGCTTTACTGGGAGGATAAATTTTAGCTGTCTTTTCTCTCATCAGTCTTCTCCTAGCACAAGGCTTTTGAACCTATCTCCTCGCTTTTCATAATTTTCAAACATGCCCCAACTGGCACAGGCTGGTGATAACAACACTGCATCTCCAGGTTTTGCTATTTCCATACTGGTTATTACAGCTTCATCAAAACTATTTGCCATAATGACCTGGTTGAAACCCATGGCTCTAGCTGTTTTTGCTATTTCCTTTTTTGTTGCCCCTACTACCACTAAGGTTTTGACTTTATTGTCAAAGGATTCAATCCACTTATGATAGTCAGAATTCTTGTCATACCCTCCGCCAATTAACACTGTAGGACGATTCATAGCTTGGATTCCTTTTATTGCTGAATCAGGATTAGTAGCTTTCGAGTCATTATAATAAACCACGTTATTTTTCTCTATTACAAACTCCAAACGATGAGCTACTCCCTTAAAAGCTATAACAGCTTTTCTGACAACATCTATAGGAACTCCAAAAGCTATTGCCATAGCTGCTGCAGCCATAACATTTTCGTGATTATGTTCGCCTAAAATACTCAGTTCATCTACATGACAAAGGATTTCTCTTTCATGTAACGCCACATATATATTTCCTTCTGACAGATACACTCCCTTATCTAGCTTTTCTTCTTTACTAAAGAATATAACTTGAGGTTTTGCTCTGTTTGCAAAATCCCTAGTAATATCGTTATCGAAATTCAACACACATATATCGTTGTCATCTTGGTTTTTGGCTATCTGCTCCTTTGCCTCAATATAGGCTTCCATTGTGTGATGTCGGTCAAGATGATCTTCTGTTATATTAAGAATACTACTTATCTTTGGCTTGAAATTATGGATGGTTTCCAATTGAAAACTACTAGTTTCGGCTACGATTATTGATTCTTTGGTAGTCTCCAAAGCAACTCCTGTATAGGGTATACCTATGTTTCCTACTACATAAGTCTCCGTGTGATAGGATTTCATAATCTCTCCAAGCATAGCTGTAGTAGTGGTTTTTCCATTAGTTCCGGTAATGGCTAAAATGCTACCTTTACCTGTTTCATAAGCCAGTTCCACCTCTCCCCAAATAGGAATATTACTACTTTTAAATGCTTTCACCAAAGGAATATCCAATGGAACTCCGGGACTCATTACAACTAAATCTATTTTTCCAATAATATCTTCTGTTAATTTTCCTGTAATTACTTCCAAGTCACCTCTTCTCTTTGATTCCAAAAGAGGCGTCCCATTGTTTGTCCAAACACCTTCAATGAGATTATCTATACTATTATTATTGCATTCGTCATACAAAATAACATTTGCACCTACTTTTAAAAGTAGTCGACTTGCCGCAATCCCACTTAAACCTGTGCCATAAACTAATACGTTCTTACCATTTAAATTCATCTATTGTACCCCCAAAAAGGCAATTAAGCAAAGGAGCAACGTTATTGTGGTAAATACGGCAACTATTCTCGTTTCAGACCAACCCTTTTTCGGAAATCCTAGTAGGGGAGTAAAACTCATTTTGTCAAGATCTAATTCAAAATGGTGATGAATTGGAGTCATTTTAAAGACTCTTTTTCCGCCAGTTACCTTAAAATACAACACCTGAATTATTACTGATACAACTTCAATGACATAAACCAAGCCAATTATAATTACAAATAATGGCATTTCTAGTACGTATGCTATCCCAATTACAAAGCCACCTAAAGCAAGAGAACCTGTATCTCCCATAAATATCTTTGCTGGGTAAACATTAAACAACAAAAATCCTAATAATGCTCCAATCATTGCGCTAGCTACAGGATGTACATTGCCACCTAAGATTATAGAGGCAAAGACGAAAAATGATGCCACAACAACAGTTACACTTCCTGCCAATCCATCTAGCCCATCAGTGAAGTTGGTGCCATTTACTGTTCCAATAACAGCAAAAAACATAATTAGGTAAGCCACCCAGCCTAGCTCTATTATCCGACCATCAGAAAATGGTATTAAAATATTTAAAGACATCTCATCAGACGCAGTCATGTAAATTGCAAAAATGGCAGTTACAACAATTTGCATAAGCATCTTTTGTAATGCCTCTAAGCCATCGGCATTCTTCCTTACAGCCTTAAGATAATCATCAATAAAGCCAATAATACCAAATCCCACTGTCAACATTAGAACAGGAATTATTCTTGGGAAGGAATCAAGGTAAAACCAGCTAGTGATAAGGACGCTTAAAACAATCATTATTCCTCCCATAGTAGGAGTTCCTGTCTTTTTTAGATGGGCTTGTACTCCTTCGCCTCTCACAGTTTGTCTTATCTTTATTCGTGTAAGAAACAAAATTACTAGGGGCCCGATTATTAAGCAGGCAAAAAATGATATAAGTAAAGGCACAACTACACTAGTAATAGTATTGATTTCCATAATCTTCTCCTTCGTTTTCTTCTACAACATAAGCTTTTGGTATATTTAGATGAGGAAATATTTCCATCATAATGTTTCTTGATAGTTCCCTTACATATTCTCCGTCTGATTGAACAGGAATATTTGGCTCATCAATAATAACATAAATTAAGACTTGAGGGTTATCAAGAGGCGCAAATCCAATAAATGAAAGTAAGTAATTTCCTTGGTCTCTAGGTAGTTTTTCAGCAGTACCTGTTTTGCCACCTATTAAGTATCCTGGTACATTGGCAGTTATTCCCGTTCCATAAATCATAACTGCTTCGAATTGAGCAAGAGCGTCTGCTACTGTAGCATCAGAAACTGTTCTTCTAAGTAAAATAGGGGGCTTGGTTTCAATTACTCTGCCTGTTTCGTCTTGAATTTGGCGAACCACTCTAGGCACATATAGATTCCCACCATTTACAAGAGATGAAAATGCGGAGGCTACTTGAATCATAGTTACATTAAAATTTTGCCCAAATGCATTTGTGGCTAAATCTGTAATCCTCATGTTGTCGCTATGATAAATTAAATCCCTGGTATTTGCCTCTCCTGGTAAATCTATACCTGTCCATTGGCCAAAACCAAAAATTTCTTGGTACCGCACAAAATCTTCTGCCCCAATTTCCTTAGCCATCAGCATAGTCGCCACATTACATGAATGAGCAACAACACCTTCAGTATTTATATTACCGTGGCCTGTTCGCAAGTGACAATGAATATCAAAATCCCCTACGTGTAACATACCACCACAATAAAACCAATCATCATTTTGTAAAATTCCTGTTTCCAAACCTGCCACAACAGTAAAGGATTTAACTGTAGAACCTGGCTCAAATGTGTCACTTACTGCAAAATTTCTCCATAGGGCATTACGAGCATCGTACCGTTCCTCACTTGTCATCATACTTATTTCTTCCCTGGAATATAACACAGACAAATCATGAGGATCATTCAAATCAAATCCTGGAGTATGGGCCATTGCCAATATCTCCCCGTTGTTAGGATCTATAACCAACACGGCGGTAACATTACTTCCAGGTTCTCCTGGTCTAACTCTACCTTCGTTAGCTTCATTAAATTCTCGAATATGACGCTCCACAATACTTTGAACAGTTACGTCAATTGTGGTTACTACTGTATGTCCATGACGAGGTGGTTGAATGGTTCTCTCCAGTGATGTTTCAGTTGCAAAATAACCAAACTCTCTACCATTAATTCCACTTAACACGTGGTTGTATTGCTTTTCAATACCTAGTACCCCTAAACTACACGAAGCACTAAAGCCAATTAGGCTACTAGCCAAAGAATTATATGGATAACTTCTTAGAAATGAATCTTCTAACCATAACCCATTAATCCAATTGCCATCTTCTGCATATTCTACATATTCATAAAATGCCCTAGCCTTTTCAAAGGGTACTTCTCTTGCTAAAATTTGGTAGCGACTGTATGGGTGCTGGGCAATGGTACTTCTAATTAATTCTTCTTCTATACCAAGAGCATACACTGCTGCTCTAATGGTTGGCTCTAAGGATTGCTCTCTAGCAGTCAGTACAAATACATCCAAAATCACATTATAAACTCGCTCACTTGTAGCCAAAACCATCCCGTTACGATCCACTATATCTCCTCTTTGAAAGGGGATAATCCGATTCTCAAAGGTTTGCTGGCTAAGAACTAATCTGGTGTATTCCCCTCCTCTAGTTGCTCCTATATGAGTAACTCTACCAATCAAAACAAGAAAAGCCAGTATAGTGAGCATAAATATCAATACTAGCTTTTTTTGCATTTTACCGGAGAATTTTTGTCTGCTTAATCTCAGTTTCCTGACCTTGTAATTTTGTCTTGCCATAATTCTTCTCTACTTTGTCTATTCTATATTTACTATGGAATTACACCATGAGCCGGAATTTCATTGTGTACAATCACATGTCGATTGTTAGGATTTTGATATTCAATAACTTGTTCTGGACATTTTGGTCGCATACCTAAGTAATTAATAGCTCTACTTCGAATCACCTCCAAATTGACTGCCCGAGAAACAGCTTGGTAAGTAACGTCATTTTGTTCAACAGCTTGGGCTAATCGATTTTGCAAATATGCAACATTATTAGCCCTATTCATATTGTCTACTTGTAACTGTAAGTAAAACACACATGCCAATACGGCAATAGCGGAAGTTGCGAATATATAAAATGTGTAACTCCCGTCAATACTCCTAGCTCTTCGCCGATTCCTCTTTATTTGAGGATTCGGCCCACGCTTAGGCGCAGGTGAATCTTCTGTTGTTGGTTCGGGGTGATAATCTGGCACCGGAACAGCATTACCATATACGTATGTACTTCTGTAATCTCTCTCTCTTCCCTGAAGATTAGCATTTTGATGTCTTCTACCCGCTGCCATAATATCACCCCTTCACACTGGTATCAGGCTCTCCCCTTCCTGATAACCTTTATCTAACTATACTCCCTTTAAAACCTTTCGAAAATACGGAGTTTTGCACTTTTGGCCCGGCTATTAGCCGCTAACTCCACTCTACTTGGTAAAATAGGCTTTCTGGTAACACTCTTTCCTTTCGCTACATTGTTGCAAACACAAACCGGAAAACTCTTCGGACATGTGCATGGATCTTCATTTTTCTTAAAGCTACTTTTTACTAATCTATCTTCCAACGAATGAAAAGTTATTATACAAATCCTTCCTTCTGGATTCAATAACTCAATCATGTCGTCTAAAGAATCTCTTAAAACTTCTAACTCACCATTCAATTCAATTCTTATGGCTTGAAAAGTTCTTTTTGATGGATGCCCAGATTTTTTTTGAAACTTCATGGGTATCCCCTTGCTAATTACCTCATTAAGTTGGAATGTTGTTGTTATTTCACCATTACTTCTGTCCAACACTATATGTTTGGCAATATTTTTGGCAAACTTATCTTCGCCGTAATCTCTAATTACCCGGTATAACTCTTTTTCACTATACCCATTTATAATGTCCTTTGCAGTTAGCTCTTGGCGGGTATCCATTCGCATATCCAAAGGAGCATTCACTCTATAAGAAAAACCTCTTTCAGAAGTATCTATCTGATGAGATGACACTCCCAAATCCATTATTATACCATCCACCCCTGTTATATTTAGTTCAGACAGTATTTTTTTAGTATAACTATAATTACTACGAATTAATGTAACTTTATCATTAAAACAATTTAATCTATTGCCAGCTGCCAAGATAGCAGCATCGTCTTGGTCTATCCCAATCAGTCTTCCCTTATCTAAAAGCTTACATATTTCATAAGCATGACCACCGCCACCTAAGGTAGCATCTACATATATACCATCATTTTTTACTTTGAGACCTTCAATTACTTCATTTAGCAAAATCGATTTGTGTACAAACGACATTTATAACCTCCTAGAAAAACTCTTCCAACTCTTCCATGTCTTTTGTAATATTATAAAAATCATCTTTGCTAATTTCGCCTTCTTCCATAAGTGATTTATCCCAAATCTCTACTTTATCTCCCATGCCCAATAATACTAGCTCTTTTTCCAAACCTGCGTATTCGCGAAGAGATGGAGCCACTAAAACCCTTCCTTGTCTATCAAAGGTTCCTTCTTGAGCGCTTCCAAGAAAATGTCGCACAAGTTGTCTTGCCTCTTTTTTCAT
>JGI20163J26743_11538250_pt1 | contig 16743 bp, 9 predicted proteins | sample TergutCu122P1_FD_26743 | JGI IMG/M metagenome (IMG submission 26743) | reverse complement strand
GATGCTGGGATAGATTTAGAGTATTTTTCTTATTACACCTACAATGGTGTGTTAGAGCCCAGTACGGTAAGAGGGATTTATGACCAATATCGAGACAAAGACATCAATGATGAACTACTCTTGTGTTATGGATATGGAGATGGTGGCGGTGGTGTGAACAGAGAAATGTTAGAAAAACGGAAGCGATTAGACAGGATGCCGGGACTTCCTCATGTGAAAACAGGAAGAGCAAAAGAGTATTTTGAAAGGCTACATGAAACGGTAAAGGGCACTAAAAATTATGTACACACTTGGGACGGGGAGTTGTATCTAGAATATCATCGTGGTACCTATACCTCACAGGCCTTTGTAAAGAAGTGGAATCGCAAGCTGGAGCTGGCATACCGGAGGGCGGAACTGCTTCATACTCTTGCAAGTGTGAGAAAAGAGAATTGGGCATATCCTGCGGAGAAAATAGTTAAAGGATGGGAAATCATCTTAAGAAATCAATTCCACGACATTATTCCAGGGTCTTCTATTAAAGAAGTTTATCAGGACAACGTAGTAGAATACCAAGAAGCGAAGGATTTAGCCTTAGAGATGGAAAATAACTTTGCCAATCTCTACCTAGAGCGAAAGGACAATCAGTGGAGTATCTTTAACGATGCCGGCTGGAGCAGTAGCGAATTGGTATTTATACCTCTTACAGAAGACGGGGTTTTTGAAGACAGCAAGGGGCAAACAATACCCAGCGAGAAGATCTCAGATGGATATCTGGTTGAATGCTTGGAGGTTGCCGCCCTTAGCAGTAAAGTGATTACTTTTGTGCCTGAAAAAGAGGGTTCATCTGCTGGAAATTGCTCAGGGAAAAACACTTCTGATTCGTCTTTTACCATATCTGAGCACGATATTGAAACGCCTTACTACCGAATTGCTTGGAATGATGAAGGGCATCTCACCAGTATAGTTGACAGGGAGAATCAACGTCAAGTACTAAAAGAGGGTGGTTTGGGGAACTACTTGCGCATTTTTGAGGATAAACCCATGCAGTATGATGCTTGGGATATTGATTTGTATTATGTTTTGAAGAGCAAGACCTTGACCGCCAACAAAATAGAAATCCTCTCTAAGACGGCATTATATGCTAGCGTTGGATTTTATTATGAATTTGGCAAGTCCACGATTATTCAAGAGATGAGGGTATACACTGGAAGCCGTAGAATTGATTTCAAAACAAAAGTGAATTGGCAGGAGCGACAACAACTTCTAAGAACCTCTTTTGACGTGAATATTCGCGGGACGGAAGCAGTATACGATATTCAGTATGGAAATGTAAAGCGCTCTACCCATTGGAACACTTCTTGGGATATGGCCAGGTTTGAGTCTGTAGGTCACCAGTGGGTGGATTTTGCCCAGCGGGAATATGGGGTGGCATTGCTCAATGACAGCAAATACGGCTATAGTGTGAAGGACCACACCATGTCCTTGTCTTTGTTGAAGGGAGCCATTTATCCTGACCCAGATGCGGATTTAGGGGAGCACGAATTTACCTATAGTTTATTGCCTCACAAAGGTGACTTTGTAGAAGGGAATGTGACCCAGGAAGCTTGGAGTTTGAACAGTCCGATGGTTGCTCTAAAAGGCGAAACCAGAGAGGAAACTTTTATTCAGGTGAATAGCGAAGAGCCTGTTGTCATTGATGCCATAAAACTCAGAGAAGACGGGGGAGGCGTAATTCTTAGATACCATGATCATACTGGAAGCAACAGGGAATTTACCCTAGAGCCCGAATTTGATTTCAAGTGCTGGCAGGAAACTTCTTTGATGGAAGAACCTATTGGAGAAGAAATTTTCAATGAAGATGGATCCATCCGTTTGACGCTGGCTCCTTATGAAATAAAGACCATCGTCATACGGTAAATGAACTTTCGTTTGAATAAATTATTATATTAGGCAAAGATTCACCTGGAAAGGTAGAACCAATACAATATTTTCAGGTGAGTCTTTTTTTCCAGCCCTTTTACCAAATGGTCTCTATATTGACTTGCAACCTCTAATTCTTCTAAACTTATGGATTTTTTTTCATAGATTACTTTTTCATGTAATGCTACAATCTTATCCAACTCTTTATCCTTAAGTTCATTGGAAGAATTTTTATTTTGAAACTCATTGGAGGACTCTTTATTCTGAAGTGCTTTAGAAGTCTCTTCCTTCTTAAATCTATTTGAAAATTCCCTCAACGTTTCTCCTAAGCTCATGGAATGTCCTTGCAGTTCTAATAGGTACAAGATTTCCTTGAAGAGCCACTTGAAACGTTGTGGGGCACTTGCACTTTGAAACTTTCTTTTTCCTTTTAAGAAGTAGATAACCCAACTCAGAATAAGGCCGATTATAATCACCAATAGGAGGATCAAGGCGGCAACGATGACAGACAAATAAACCCTTTCTTCTTCTAAGATTTCATCCTCTTCCTCCCCGGGTTCCGGGCCAGATTCTCTTCCATAATGGAAATCAAAGGGTCTCTGCCCAAAGCCACTGCCAGAGGGTTCGCCACGTTGCCCGCCCTCTCCCCAAGCATCTCCTCTAAGGCTACCAAAAGTAGGGGTGGGTTCAAAAGGTATCCATCCTATGGGCTCAATATAAGCTTCAATCCAGGCGTGAGCATGACGATTTCTAACAGTAATTTCGCCTCTCTCTGAAGCAGGAATGGCAAAGCCTTGAACATAACGGACAGGAATTCCGATACTTCGTCCAAGAACTGCTGCCGCCGTGGCAAAATAAGTACAATAACCAGCGGTTCCTTCAAAAACAAACCAGTCCACAAAGTCCCCTTCTGGAATAGGAGGTGGGACGGTGGTGTAAGTAAAATGATTGGTGGTGAAGAAGCGTTCTATAGCAAGCATTTTCTCGTAGTTGCTAGAATAATCTTCCGTAATTTCTCTAGCGAGAAGATAAACTCTTTCGGGGATAGATGCAGGCAGAGCCGTATAATAGTGGTAAATCAACTCTCGTCTCTGATCTAGGATTTCAGTATGCTGGCTGGGAATGGAGAAGCTGGGAATAAATACGCCAGGAATTCTATTAAAAAAAGTGAAAAACTCCCCAGGATTAATTTCTTCTATAGTAGAGAGCTTAACCACTAAATCTGGTTTGGCGCCTGACAAAAGCTCTTGAAACATTTTATGCCTATAGTTAACAGATAGATGGCGCAAAGTGTAGTGAGTGCCTCTTTCCTGGGGACGGGTGAAAAAGAGGGTGCTACCGGTTAAATCCATTCGAGAATTGCTGGTTAACGAAAAGGTTCTTAGAGGGTGAAAGATACTTGTGGTACGAATGTCAAGAAATTCAATGTTTAATTCTCTTGTCTCTAACCACTGGGCTATCCACTCCATCTCCTCATCCTCTGAAGAAAGGTGTTCATAGGAGGAAAGTGCATCAAGGGCATATAAAACAAGCATAAACTCTAGAGCTTCCAGCTTGATTTCATCATAATCAAAATGATTCATATTCTGTCTGCGCTCCCACCCCGCGCCGGTATAGGTATCCATAATGGTTCCTGTTAGGAATAAGCTGGAGTAAGGACGCCTGCCAGTAAGGCTTAAGGCCTCGCCTTCAGAAAGGCGGACTTGACCACGTAACCTTCCGTCATCCGTATATCCTATAAAGCTTACCCCAAACTCGGTGCTCCTTCCCCAAGGGAGGAAGTCAGAAATTCGTCTTGTGGTTCTGCCAAAGAATTCTGCAGTAGGCTCCGTGACTCGTTCCCAAGGAATCCCTTGATCACTATAGGGAATCACGGTAATGATTATTGTCACAACCAAGACAAAGGGAAGCAAATGAGTGATTGCTTTTTCTTTGCCTAAGATAAACTCAAGAAAAATCGACAGGAGAAAGAAAAAGAGTAGAAAAAGTAAAAGATTCCCAATGGGCTTTTGAACAACAGCCAATACAATGGTTGTGATGAGCAAGGCAAATCCAACAGTGAATCGAACCCGATAAAAGCAGATGATTTTGAAAATGAAAGCCACCAACGCAGCTAAAGTGAATCCGGCAGAAAAAACAGCATTTCTAAGAGCATTTAATTCCTCTGGATTTCGGGAATGGAACATCCAAGTAAAGGACTCTGAAAGCATTTGGAAAAGAGGGAGAGAGGCAACTTGCAAAATAACCACAAAAATAGAAAAACAAGTGATGGCGATGATGAACAGAACGAACTTCTTTTTAAAGGCATCTATGAATACCATCAAACTGGTAAAAAAGAGCAGACAAAGGAGAATGAACACAGGGGGGAGGATAAAACCCAAAAGTTCATTGATATAAAGGGAACTTATTGCGCATAGTAGTATAGTATTTACATAGCGATAGCTGTATTTGTCGTAAAATTTCTTTATATTCATAAGTTCTTACCTTGCTTATGTTGTATTTTTCGTTATCATCTGCATAGGCAGAGTATTAGAGCACTTTAACCACCAGATAAAACCTCAAGAATGTCACCACTGCTAGGGATGTGAAGAAGATGGGTTTTCCCCAACTGATTTTTAATCTGTTGCAGTTGCTTCTTTTCCTTTTCTCCTACTAAGACCAAGCAGGTGTTAGATTCTGTAGTCATAGATAAGGATTCCATTAAAGGGTGATCAATCATTCCCGTAATCACAATTGTTTTCTGAGAAGTACTAAGCTTAGCTCCGTAAGATGATATCAGCTCACCTAACGAATGCTTTCCGCTAAAAGGCATAATTGCGGTAGCGTTATAAAAGTTGTTGAAATCTGCAAGGGACTGAATCTGGAAATGATGCAATTGGTCTGTGTAATAAATCAGTTCTGCTGGAATGTTTTTTCTGGTGTAGTAATTCAGAATGGCTAAGGTGGTTTCTAGCAAAGCGTCTTCCAAGATAATGGCATCCCCTACTTCTTCGGTGATGGATGAGCTATCCAGAAAGACAAGGATTTTTTCCTTTGGATTCTCTGTATAGTTTCTCACGTAGAGTTCATGTTGCTTAGCGGAAACTTTCCAATTCACTCGCTTTAATTCATCTCCAGGAGTATATTTGCTCATTTCATGATCAAGGAGTTCGTTTCTAGGAGAGGAAGAGAAAGGCACATTTTTAGAGTTTTCCTCAAAGTCTAGAGCAGACAAAGAGGGGCATTTGGGGATTTGTGGGTATACTCTGGCGGTAAGAGTAGAAGGTCTGTCCATCTTCAATGAGAAAAGACCCAGCAGATCCTTGATGACAACAGATTCAATGCCTACTTTGTACTCACCCCGATAAAGACAGGTGAGTTTACCCGCTCGCTCATGTTTTTCGCCAGGAAAAAGAGAAATGTCTTTTTGAAAATGGTTGACTTGGAGGTTTGAATAATCGGTCAAGAAGTTGACGGTAAATCCTTTGTAATAAATGAAATCCTCATTGGATAGGAGATACTTGTAGTGGATTTCCTCACCCTTCAACATGGTGGCACCACCTATGGTTTGATAGACTTTAAATCGAGAATAAACATAAAGTAAGTAGAGGAAAGAAGTCACAGGCAGAAGGAGAATGGTATAAAGAAGAGCATAACTAAGAGGTCCACCAATAAAGCTGGTGAAGAGTAGACTAGAAATCATAGCGACTAACATTACCACTCTATTTTTTTTCATATAGGCACTCTTATTCGATCAAGAATACTAGACAAAATGGTTTTTACCTCTTTCTGATTCATCTTGGCTTCCACTGTAAGGGTAAGTCTGTGACATAACACATGAGGGGTCACTTTTTTTACGTCGTCAGGAATCACATAATCTCGGCCGTCTACGTAAGCGCATCCACGAGCGGCACTGATTAATCCTAAAGTCGCACGAGGGCTTGCCCCTAGAGACAGGGACTCATGGGAGCGGGTAGCCGTAATAATCTTTACAACATAGTCAATGACCTCCGAAGAAACCGTGATGTTCTTTACTTCTTGCCTCATCTGGATGATTTCATCTCGGCTCACAGCTGGAACGACTTCTTCATCAAAGAGACCTGCCACATATCTATGAGCCATTTCTTGCTCTTTGGCAACGTCTGGATATCCGATAGACAGCCTCATCAAGAAACGATCCATCTGAGCTTCAGGAAGATTGTGAGTGCCGATAAATTCAATGGGGTTCCCCGTAGCAATCACCATGAACGGGTCATCTAAGGGATAAGTAACGTTATCCACAGTAACTTGCCCTTCCTGCATGGATTCCAAAAGTGCCGACTGGGTTTTTGGGGAGGCGCGATTAATCTCATCTACCAGAACAATATTGCTCATAATGGGCCCAGGCATAAATTGGAATTCACCACTTTTCATGTTGTAGATAGAAGCACCTAGCACATCGCCAGGTAAGGTGTCTGGTGTGAATTGAATTCTGGAAAAATCACAATCTACGGATTTAGCAAGTAGATTGGCAAGAGTCGTTTTACCCACTCCAGGAACGTCCTCAATCAGTAGGTGACCAGATGCTAAGAAGGTGATGAGGGACAATTCTACAATATCCTCTTTGCCTACAAGCACTTTGTTGATGTTATTGATAATCAATTTTGTGTTATTTTTTAAAGTCATATTGTTTTAATCCTTTTTTGATAAGCTAGAACGGTTTTCTCTATAAACTTACATCATGTTTTGGTGTCATATTCTCTTTTTAATTATCACTTATTCTTTAGAACAATGCAACTGTATTTTTGGGTCAGCCAGGCTAAAAGTGTGTATTCATCAAAAAATATATTTTTAAGAGTGACTTTCATGAGATTTAGTAGTAAAATCAATATCAGAACCTGATCAATCGGATAAACAAGTGGAGGAACTCAAATGAAGCACCGTTATAAAGCTTATGTATTTACCCATGGTCATATGGACATTGAATGGTATTTGCCCTTGCGCTCTTTCCGGTATTGGACACAAGAGGCACTAGATCGTCTGCTGGATTCGCCAGATTCAAAAGGCGTTCCCTATGTTTTGGACGGACAAATCTATCCGTTACTGAGTTATCTTGAAGTCAGCCCCCAGCGAGAAGATGAGATTAAACAAGCCGTAGAAGAGGGTAGATTGTGTATTGGTCCCTTCTTTTCACAGTTTGACGAATGGCTTCCAAGCGGAGAGGGAATGGTTCGTAACTGCTTATATGGGATTAAAATTGCAGGGCGCTATGGAACTCCTATGCGGGTGGGTTACCTTCCCGATAACTTTGGTCATCCAGGACAACTTCCACAAATATTGCAAGGCTTTGGTATTGACAGTCTGCTTTTCATGCGAGGCATGCCATATATACGAGAGGACTTCCCAGATGAATTTTCTTTGGTGGGTCTAGACGGAAGTAAACTGACAGCCATACATTTTCGGGACGCCTATGCTCGACTCTATGTGAAAACGCCTGAAGAATACTTGCCTCAGCTTCGTCCTCCCATGCAAATCACCCCCTATTATGACCAATATATTTCATACGATCACTTCATGTGGATTACCCAGGTTGAAGACAAAATAGCTTATGCCAACGAGATGATTGCTTATGTTAAAAAAGCGAGGGAATATTTCCCCTCTGGTGTTATTCCTGTGATTATCGGCTGTGACCATACTCCGCCACATCTTGGTCTTGCCGGAGCCATTGAAGAGGCCAATGCCATTCAGGATGAAATTGAATTTATTGCGGGTAGCCCCCAGGAGTATTTGAAAGCGATAGGGGAACCATCAGAAGAGGTTCATGGGGAATTGTTAGGGTCGCGCTTTCAATATATATTGCTAGGAGCCCTTTCCACTCGCTCTTATATTAAACGGATGCATTTTGCTGCGGAGGCAATGCTTGAGCATTACGCGGAACCGCTAGATGCATTTGCTTATATGTGTGGTGGACGAGACCACAGGCTAATTCTGGACGAAGCATGGGAGCTTATGTTGACCAATCAGGCCCATGATAGCATACACGGTTCCAGTGTGGATGAAGTGCATGTGGAAATGCGTGCCCGTTATCAGGGAGTAATGCAACTTTGTGCGGGTCTTTGCCACCGTGCCCTTGAGCAAATCGGAGGGCAAGGGGTTCCACTTCATGATGTACTGCTCTATTCTCCACGGTCATCACCCTTCCCCCAGTATGCCCAAGTTTGGTTACCTGTGGATGAAGAAAATGACGATATTTGTTTTATTTTGCCAGGTGGAGACGGGAAACAATATACAGGACAGATACTGCGCAGACCGCCAAAGGAATTGAACGAGCTTGGGCTTCCCAGGTTTGAACCCTATCCTTTTAAGGAAAAAGAGCGTGTGTTAGTGGAAGTTCCCATGGAAGATTTTTGTACAGTGACGCCAATAGATGGTTCTGTTAAAAACCAATTGGTTTGCACTGAAAATAGCATCGAAAACGAATATTTGAAGGTTGAAGCCGAGGATGGATTGATTCATATCTATGATAAACGAACCCAGCGAAAGTTCTATGGTCAAAACCTGATTTTAGAAGAGGAGGAAGTAGGGGACTATTGGGATACTTCACCCAGTTGGCTCCCCTGTGAGCATGTCTTTTCTAACAGCGGTTATTCAAGGGTTAGTCTCTTGGAACGTGGTCCCGTTCGAGCGGTTCTCGGAGTCGAAACCAGCCTGAATGTTCCTCTTCGCTTCCTGGAGGGTAAGCGCAGTATTGAGCGAGCAGTCATTCCCCTTTCCTTCCGGGTGATGTTATATGCTGGTGTTCCGCGGGTAGATGTGAGTCTGACACTGAACAATACAGCATACGACCATCGACTGTCTCTTATGGTTAAGCCAATGATAAAAACAGACCAAGTGATTAGTCGCACTGCTTTTGCAACGATTTCACGTCCAGTACGTATGGAAGCCAGGCCTAGCGAAAAGCTTAGACAACCGAACACCATACTCTTTCCCTTTAGAGAATGGGTAACGCTTGAAGACAAGGATTGCGGCTTCGGTGTAGCCGTTAAAGGAATCTATGATTATACACCAATAATCGATGACATTACTGGTGACGTAGGGCTTAAGTTGACCCTTTTACGTGGGGTGGGCAATATGACTTATCTGAACACCAAAATGCGATCTGGAGAAGCGGGTATGTCTCCTGAATCCCTTGACGCACAATGCTTGGGTGAACATACCATAGAATATGCCTTTGTTCCTTACGTCACAAATGATTATGCCGGGGCCGAGGCAGCTGCTGACACCTTTTTATATCCACCGATTGCCCACAGGGTTACCAAACCCAGTGAATGTGGCGAATTACCCCGCAGGTGGAGTTGGGATGCAGATAATGTTCGGTTCTCCTGCTTTAAGCGTGCTTGGGATAAAAACGGGTATATCTTGCGCCTATATGAGTGCCAGGGGAAAGAAACACCACTGAATCTTTCTTTACCAGGCTTTAGTAAAGCAGCAATGTGTACAATGGAAGAAACAGGCAATCAAAGGATTGTGATGAAGGTCGAAACAATCCGTCTTATTTTTAAGCCATACGAGATTATCACTTTGCGTCTAAACACAAAGTGATCATGAGGCAGATTTATTCTTTTTTCATAAACAAAACCTGCATCAGAGGGAGTTTTAACTCCCACTGGTACCCTCGCTTCGCTGGGGCAGGCCCTGTATGGTTGCAGTTATCCAGGGACTTAGGTGCTCTTATACCCTCACTACGCTGGGCAGACCCTCCCGCCACCTAAGAGGTGAGGGTATTAGAGCACGTTAGTCATCGGATGAACTGTGAACGCTCAAGAAGATTCGTTTCGTGTGGCAGATAAGGTTCCTCTAAGTATGCAATTTCTGCACTGGTAAGTTTTACTCCTAAACTATCAATGGCATCATCAATGTGAGAGGTTTTGGTTGCTCCAATCACTGGAGAAACCACGGGCTCTTTTGAGAATAGCCATGCCAACGCAATCTGAGCAGGAGATACTTTATACTTCTGGGAAAGCTCTCCAACTCTTTCCACGATTTTTATATCCGAAGCTCTTGTACCGTCATATTTTATTCGAGCCGCTTGGTCGGTTTGGTATCGCAAGGTATTGGCTTCCCAATTTCTAGCCAATCGGCCACCAGCCAGAGGACTGTAAGGAGTGGAAGCCACCTCTTGGTCAATGCAGAGAGGAATCATCTCTCGTTCGTCTTCGCGGAAGATTAAATTATAATGATTTTGCATGGAGACAAACTTAGTGAAATTGTGTTTTTCTGCCACATATTGTGCTTTCTCAAACTGCCATGCGTCCATTTTAGAGGCCCCTAGGTATCTTACTTTTCCGGCTTTGACCAAGTCGTGTAAGGTTTCCATGGTTTCTTCAATAGGAGTGTGGTTATCCCAACGATGAATAATGTACAGGTCTACATAATCCAACCCTAGACGTGTAAGGCTGTTATCTATTTCAACCAGAATGGCTTTTCTGGAAAGCCCTCCTTTGTTTGGGCCTGGCTTCATAGGAATTCCAACCTTTGTGGCTACTACAACTTCGTCCCGTTTGGCATACTCATTTAACGCCCAGCCAAGAAACTCTTCGCTGGTTCCATTGGAATAGCAGTTTGCAGTATCGAAGAAGTTGATTCCTAAGTCCAGTGCTTTTCTTATGAGAAAGGCGCTGCTCTTCTTGTCCAACACCCACTGGTGAAATCCACTTGTTACTTCACCAAAGCTCATACAGCCTAGGCAGATGGGTGAAACCTCTAGGCCAGAATTTCCTAGTTTAACGTATTTCATCACAATCTTCCTTATCCTTTCTTCCAATCGATGTTACAAGTGTTCAAATTGAGCCCTAGTCTTAGGGCGGGCACAAAAAGATGACCGTGTTCAAATTAAATTTCTATGATTTTCTACTTCTTGAATCGATTACCAGTGTTAAGGTAAATCACAGCAAAAACACAAAGACCCAATACCACAATCAAATATATCCATATGAACCAAGTGTGGATTCCAGCTACTCCTATGAACAGACTAAAAATACCTATGGGGAGAGTGATTTTCCCTACAAACTTACATAGCGCTGTGGTGTCATATTCTTCTTTTTTATTTTTAGGCAGGGTATTGTAGCCAGCAATCAAAATAGAGCCTCGTCCTGTGAGGAAAACAATACTCAAAATAATGAGTGGCAAACCTATTGCAATACCTATCACAATTTCTAATATCATCGCTCAATATCTCCTTCATTAAAAGCAATTGTCACATCTTAATATTCATTATACACAAAAAAGACCTAAGAGGAAGTGTTTTTAGTCTGAAATGTTCCATAAAAAACTCCTTAATGAGATGAAAAAGCATTGCGTCAAATTCCCGGAGGATGTATCATAATAAATAGCAGTTATCTTAGAAAAATGAAAAGTCCCAAAATGAGACTTTTCACTTTTCTGAAATTACCAAGTGATAAAGGTGGAAAAGTTAAAAGATGTGAACCATCTATAACGATGAAATAGTTAAAAAGAGATGAACACTAAGATAAAGAAAGGTCAACCAGCAATGAGCAAAAAAATTGTAATCATCGATGGACATAGCATATTGAACCGAGCGTTTTATGGTATTCCCATTCTGACCAACTCAGAAGGGGTATATACCAATGCCATTTATGGCTTTCTAAACACCATGTTTCAAGTGATTGATGAAGAGAAACCGGAGTATTTGGTGGTGGCTTTTGATGTTCATGCGCCAACCTTTAGACATGAGATTTATGAAGAATACAAAGGGACGCGAAAGCCTATGCCAGAAGAGCTTCGCCCTCAGATTCCTATAGCAAAGGAAGTGCTACAAGCCATGGGAATCCATATTGTAGAAAAAGCAGGGTACGAAGCAGATGATGTAATTGGTACCATTGCCCGGATTTGTAAAGAGGATGGGTTTGAGGTGACGATTCTATCAGGGGATCGTGACAATCTACAGTTGGCAACCGATAAGGTGAAGATTCGTATTCCTAAAACTAGCAAAGGGCGCACAGAAGTTGAAACTTACTATGATAAAGATGTAAAGGAACGTTATGGCATTACTCCAACAGAGTTTATTGATATGAAAGCATTAATGGGGGATTCTTCCGATAATATACCAGGAGTGCCAGGGATTGGGGAGAAAACTGCTCAGAAGATCATTCAAGATTATGGTAGCATTGAAAATGCTCATGCTCACGTGGAAGAGTTAAAGCCCCCCCGTGCCAGTAAAAATCTTGAGGAGTTCTGGGAGCAGGCGAAATTAAGTAAGGTGCTGGCCACCATAGAAACACATGGTGACATTTCCTTTGACTTGGAGACCGCCAAGTACGAGAATCCCTACACTCAGGAAGCTTATGACTTTTTCCAAGAGTTAGAATTTAAGAATTTCCTCAGTCGTTTTGATGCTAGTCCTAGAGAGAATCAAGTGGAGGATGTTTTTATAGAGATTCAATCAAAGGAAGAGCTACAAAAGGTGATAGATTCAATTGAAAAAACAGGAAAAGTTGGTTTTGCCATGAATGAAGAGTACATTTCCTTGGCTTATGGGAAAGAAAAAGTAGTTTTTATTAAGCTGGGATTGCCCTCAGAGGATGCGGTAGAAAAGGATATAGAGGAAGGCATAGAAGAATCTACAGAGAAAATGACAGGAGAATCTATAGAAGGAAGCATAAATGTAGCCAGCGATTCTAACGACTTGACGAATGAAGGATTTGCAAAGGATGGTAGCTACGATGTTTACGAGGAAATGAGCTTGTTTGATTTTATGGATGGTGGAAGTGATGAAAAGAGCGAAGAGAACAACGAGAACATTCCTCTTGCCTTAAGGACAGGAACAAATGAAGTTGTGTTTAATGCTAAAGAAAAGGAACCAGAGTTATTGATAGAAGATGATGACCAGGCAGGTGCAAAGAGAGAAAATCGCTATGATGATAAGAAGAACATTTTGAGTAAGATCAGTCAACTTATTGACTCCAGAGATGAATTCACCCTTGCTGCCTTTGATATCAAGCAACATTTAAAGAGTCTGCCTTCTAGAAAAATCTCTCATTATTTTGATGGAACCATTGCAGCATATTTGTTAAACCCTAACAAGAATGACTATCAATATTCGGATGTGGCAAAAGAGCATCTGAATCTGATTGTGGATGAAAAGGCAGAAGGATATAAGCAGATTTGTTACGCAGCTTACACCGCTTTTGCCAGTGTGGAAGTTCTGAAAGAAAAGCTAGAATCCGCCAAGATGTGGTCCCTGTTTGAAGAGATAGAGATGCCACTTCTATTCACCTTGTTTAAAATGGAGCAACGAGGAATCAAGATAGAAGCCCAGGAGTTAGCCCAGTATAGCGAGATGCTCGGGAAACAGATTATAAAGCTGGAGCAAGAGATTTACCAAGAGGCAGGAGAGGAGTTTAACATTAACTCGCCTAAACAATTGGGAGTGGTTTTATTTGAGCATCTGGGATTGCCCTATGGTAAGAAAACTAAGACAGGTTTTTCTACTGCTGCGGATGTACTGGAGAAATTAGCACTCGATTATCCTATCGTCTCCAAAATATTAGAGTATCGTCAGTTGAGCAAATTGAAATCCACCTATGCCGATGGTTTGGCCAATTATATCGAGGCCGATGGAAGAATTCATGGGAAGTTCAATCAAACCATAACCGCAACAGGAAGATTAAGCAGTACAGAGCCTAACTTACAAAACATTCCTATTCGGATGGAGTTGGGACAACTGATTCGTAAGGTATTTATTCCAGAGCCAGAGTTTGTATTTGTAGATGCAGATTATTCTCAAATTGAGCTTAGAATCATGGCTCATTTATCAGGAGATGAGCAATTAATCCAGGCGTATAAAGTGGCGGATGATATTCACACCAGCACAGCCGCCCAGGTGTTCCATATTCCCTTTGACCAAGTAACAGAAGAGCAAAGAAGAAATGCGAAAGCGGTGAACTTCGGAATTATCTATGGGATGAGTTCTTTCGGGCTAAGCCAAGAACTGAGTATTTCAAGAAAAGAAGCCACTGATTATATTGAGCGGTACTTTGCCACTTATCCCAAGGTTAAGGCCTTTTTGGATGACAGTGTAGCCAGAGCAAAAGAAACAGGGTATGCCATTACCATGCTAGGGCGACGAAGACCAATTCCAGAACTGAAGTCCAGCAACTTCATGCAAAGAAGCTTTGGGGAACGAATTGCCATGAACGCTCCCATTCAGGGAAGCGCAGCCGACATTATGAAGATCGCCATGATTCGAGTGGATCAAGAGTTAATGGACAAAAAGATGAAGTCAAGGTTGATTCTGCAGGTGCATGACGAATTATTGATAGAAGCTTCCAAAGATGAAGTGGAGGAAGTGAAAGAGATTCTCCAAAGGCAGATGGAGAATGCGGTGACCATGCAGGTGCCGTTAATTGCAGAAGTTCATGTGGGGAAAAACTGGTTTGAGACCAAGTGACAAAAAAACTACCCTGTAACTTTGACCAGTCAGGGTAGTTCACTTATACAACTATCAAGTGGAAGGTCAAACCTTGTGGGGTTGTTCCTTTCCTGTGCTTATAATATATTACAAATGATTCTAAAATGCAATACATGAAGCTATAATAACTCGCGGAATCTCATTGAACTCTGAAAGTTCAATGAGCGTGATTTCTAGCGCCGGGAGAGGGCATAAAGAAATGAAAATCTTAGGAATTACAGGTGGAATTGGCATAGGGAAAAGTAAAGTGCTCTCCTACCTAGAGAAAGAACATCACGCTACAGTACGACAACTGGATCAAGTGGCAATGCTGTTGCAAAAAAAGGGAGCTTCTTGTTATCGACAGATAGTAGAAGTTTTTGGTGCAGAAATTTTGTTGGCTGATGGAGAGCTGAATCGAGCCAAGGTGGCCCAGATGATATTTGAGAATTCCGCAAAGCGGCGGATGCTAAATCAAATCGTCCACCCAAAAGTGAAGGAGTGGATTAGGGAAGATATAGAGAAAGAGAGAGCTTGCGGGACTTTACTCTATGTTATTGAAGCTGCTTTACTGATAGAGGACAACTATAAAGAAATTTGTGATGAAATCTGGTTTATTTATTCGGAGAAATCTGTTAGAATGAGAAGGTTGGAAGAATCACGTGGGTATTCCAAAGATAAAATAGAGCAGATTATCAGTGCTCAGCTAACCGACGAAGAGTTTCTCGAGAATACCCATAGAGTCATAGATAATAGCGGGGATTTTTTAAATACAATAGAACAAGTAAAAAATGCCCTATTGCTCAACAATCTAGGCGGTTTCGTGGTTAAATAATCATGAAGCTATAAATACTGAAAGTATTACTAGCGCCGAGGAGGAACATAAAGATATGCGGATGTGCAGTATCGCCAGTGGCAGTAGTGGCAATTGTATCTACATAGGGAATGAGGACACTCACCTCCTTGTGGATACTGGAATTAGTAAAAAAAGAATAGTGGCAGGGTTAGAGAGCCTTTCCCTTCGTGGGGAGGACATTACAGGGATTCTCATTACTCATGAGCACTCGGATCATATCCAAGGTTTAGGAGTGTTTACCAGGAAATATAAAGTGCCAATCTACGCCACAAAGGGAACCATTCAAGGGATAGAGAGAATGGTATCCATTGGAAAGCTGCCTGAAGGACTCATCACTCCAATTTGTATTGATGAACCCTTCACCTTAGGTTCTATCATGGTTGATCCTTTTGCCATTCCCCACGACGCCAACGAACCGGCGGGCTATCGGTTGGAAAGTAATGGAAAAGCAGTGGCGGTAGCCACTGATCTAGGAGATTACGATGAGTATATTATATCAAAATTGCAAAATCTAGATGCCTTGTTAATCGAAGCCAATCATGATGTCCACATGTTAGAAGTAGGAGCTTATCCTTATCCACTGAAACGGCGAATTTTAAGTGGAAATGGTCATCTGTCCAATGAAACATCAGGGCGTTTGCTTTGTAGCATCTTACACAAGGGACTAAAAAACATTGTATTAGGTCACCTTAGCAAAGATAACAACTATGCTAAACTGGCTTACGAAACAGTGAAATTGGAACTTCATCTTGGTCTTGGGGCAGGAGCTTATCAACAAGTAAACCTGCAAGTGGCCAATCGAGATACCGTATCCAAGACAATACGGATTTAAGCGGACGCACGATTTCGACTCCCGACAGCTTAATCTGACTGATCTATAAACCATTTTTTTAATAGGTCAGTCAGGTTAAGTGGTCAGGAAATAGTTTGACACTCAAAGTATTTTTGGGTATAATCAAGATAGTTCGATAACTTAATAAAGAGGAGCGAATGAGATTATGAGTAAGATCGCAATAATAACAGACAGCAATAGTGGAATTTCTCCTGAAGAAGCAAAAGAGTTAGGGGTTTATGTTTTACCCATGCCATTCTTTGTGGATGGTGTGATGCATTACGAAGGAATAGATTTCACACAGGAAGATTTTTATAAGAAGTTAGCGGAAGATGCAGATATGTCTACCTCTATGCCATCCCCTGGAGATGTAATGGATTTGTGGGATAAAGTGTTAGAAGAAAATGATGTTGTGGTTCACATTCCAATGTCTAGTGGGCTAAGCAGTTCCTGTGAGGCCGCAGCTGGGTTTGCCAAGAATGATTACGAAGGCAAAGTGTTCGTCGTGGACAATAAAAGAATTTTTTTAACGTTAAAGCAATCGGTTTGCGAGGCGGTGGCTCTAAGAGAAGCAGGAAAATCTGCCCAGGAGATTAAGGAGGCATTGGAGGAACATGGACCAGAATCTTTCATTTACTTCTCCGTGGATACATTAAAATACCTGAAAAAAGGTGGAAGAATTAGTCCGGCAGCAGCGGCAATAGGAACCGTATTAAATCTGAAGCC
>JGI20163J26743_11538257_pt1 | contig 16904 bp, 14 predicted proteins | sample TergutCu122P1_FD_26743 | JGI IMG/M metagenome (IMG submission 26743) | reverse complement strand
CGCAGCATCCCGAACTTGTTCGGGGCTACAATACCTTATTATCCTTTTTTCGTAGTTTTCTGCAAGAAAACGAGAAAAAATGTGGAAGCACTGATTAGAGTCAAATTTAATCACTGCTTCCCTAACTTGAGTATTTTTATTCTGATATTACTTTTTTCTTATCTGCAAACAGGATGCTCAAGTAAATCAGAAATAGCGGAATACAAAAGCCCTGTCTCAATTTATTTATTATCTGCCGGCAAACAAAAAATACCAATGGTCGGTATTGCTGCTGAAGAGGTGTGGTTTACCCGGGTAAAGAACTTTTCGGCAGTCGCTGCACAAGACAGGGAGTTTGTTCCCTGGCCTCAGGCTGTGAGGGTTTCGGACATAGCAGAAACAGAAAATGGAACAATAGTCATTTTAATAAATAAAAAAGGCGTTGCTGTTGTCAACGAGGCGGCTGTAACTAATAACAGCCTGCTTTTTTCATCAAAAATAACACACGAAAGCCTTTCCAGCTATACATCAGGAAAGATAATCACAGATTTGGGCGCAGGCAGCAATTCTATTTTATGTCATATATTTGTTGACAGTTTTTTTGTTGACAACCCTGTTCCTCCGTTTTCTCCTTTTATCAAAATAGATTTTGATTATATGAGAAATGGTGCGGTGCTCACAGGAAATGCGGTATATAGCCAACATAATTATCCTGCTGCTGTAAATAATTTTTCGCTTATAGATCTTAAAAAAGTAAATAATGAGTGGTATTCTGCATGGAAAAAAAGCGATGCTACCCGAACAATGTTTAAATACTTTACACACAGCAGCGCGGTGGGAGAAAATGCAAGCGAAATAACAGAAACAAGATTTAGGTTTGCTAACCGCTCTTTAAGCGAGAGTAATTTTTCTGATAAATTAAAGGAATTCATCTCAAATGTTATAAAAAATGAAGCAAATACTAATTCTGTTATTGAACTTAAATTGAGAAGCAAAAATAATCCGGTTGTTATGACATATTTGCTGAGAGCAGCGGGAGACGACAGCAGATATTATAAAAAAATATGTGTTGCAGCGGCGCAGGGAAGATATTTTATCTCTTACAATGGCAAGATATATCTTATTGAAAATGATAATTTATATCTCTTATCCGGTGTTGAAAAACTTCCGCATGGATTCAGGTACACTGCATTATATGCATCCGGGAATAAACTCTATGCTGCCTGGGAGCAGCAGAACTTTTTTCTTACTGGTGCATCGGGTCTTACTTTGATAGACATAAAAAGGGTTGATAAAATCCCGCAATAGTAATTTAATAGAGAAGATGTTTTATAAAAAAGCGATTTTATTCTTAGTTTTGTTTTTCCTTGCCCTGTCACTTTATGGGTTTGCGCCTGAATCATACGGCATAAAGGCCGGAATTATGTATATCAGAAATTCACATAAAGATAGCGCGCCATCTCCGGTTTTGCCCTTTCTTGGGGTAAAAGCCTATATCCCAAGGGGTAATAATTTCTATCTTGCCCCTTCTATTACTTTTAACTTGGCTGAATATTTCTGGAGCGAAGATGACAGAATGGCATTGCCTGCAGAGATTGAATATGCTGATGCTGTTTTGCTTTTGAATTTTATTATTGATTGCCCTTTTGTGCTGAAAACCAGAATAAATGACGATGTAACTCTGGGTGGGTTTATTGCGCCTACTATTATTTTAAGGTTTCCTGTAAGAACGCATGGCGCCGGTGAAGAGCATAGATCAGATATATTGACCTACTTTTATGCCGGAAGATTTTTTTTCCTTGGAGCCGGGGGGCTTGTTAAGTGGGATCATTCTCCAAGAAACTCACTTACAGTAAGGATTGATACTTTGCTTCCTGTTTTTAATCTTTTTAACAATGATCCTCTTGCCCAGCAGTTGTCAATAAGGGGAAGTCTTACATTTTCTTTTAAGACCAGAAGGGCAATGCAGGAAAAAGCTGCTGCACAATCTTCTGCTCAGGTTGCAGAGATTGGCGCAGAGTAAAAATCAGTTCTTGGCTAGATAAATTCCCTGATACTAGGATCATTTATGGAATCCCCGCTGCGGTGAGAAATTATAAGCGCACAGATGCCGGTTGCAATAACATCCACAAGAACAGCAAAACTTAAAAGAAGAGGAAGTATTGGTCTAAAAATCAAAAAACCATCTTCTATTCCGCTGCCGTAAGCTGCACATACTGCTGTAAGCAGCACTAAAACGCCGCTTCCCGGAGCAGTAGAAAGAGTAAAAGAAATTATAAAAATGAGAAACGTAAAATAAAGAACTTGTGCGAATCCTATTCCTATGCTTGTGTAAGATTTTAACATTACTATAAAGCAGATTGCTGTGACCATTGCTGTTCCGGGTCTTCCAAACATCGAAAACAGAGAAATTGAAACAGTTCCTGTTGGTCTTGATATTCCAAGATTATTATGGCAGTGCCGTATAAGCACATTATTTGCCAAATAATTATCTCCGGAAAGAAATCCGGCAATACCTGCGCCTAGAATAGCATAAAGATGCTTGTATGGGTTATCTCTAAGTCCAATTAGCCATAAAACACCAGGAAAAACAACAAAAATCATAAAAGCAGATGCAATAAACAGAATCAAAAAAAGTTGCTTATAGAGAGCTATTTGAGTTACAGAAGATATTGAAAAAAGCAAATATGCAGAAAGAAATCCCATTGCAGGAGCCATTACTTCCATTATTAAGCTATTAATATTGTACATTATGCGGTTAAATGAGTCAAAAAGAGTTACAATAGGTTTGGTTATTACTTTATCAAAGCCAAAGTTAAGTCCAAGAAGTAAAGCAAGAAATACTGTGGGAATTATGAAATTACCGCTATCTGAAAAAACACTAAAAAGATTTTTAGGAAATATTGCAAGAAACTGTTCGAGAAAGGATGGCAGCACTTCGACTGTTTTCTTTTCAAGGATAATAGGAATTCTGTGCGGTGAAAAAATAAGCGCTATAAGCACGCCTACTATTGTTGAGGCAAATACCGCAGCAACCATAACCATTATGGCATTCTTGCATACTCTAAAAAATTTACTGTTAAGAACGAGTTCATGCACGCCAATTGCCAAAGAAAAGAATATCAGCGGATAAAAAGTATACCGTCCAATGTTTATAAAGATATCAACGAAAGGTCTTACTGCCTGTGCGGCAGCAGCAGGATTATTTGAAAAAATAAATCCGGCGATAAGGCCAAGTATTAGACCTATAAGATATTTAATCCATATTTTCATAAAAGAACAATATAGAATTCCCGGCTATAAGTCAATTGCTTTCTTTTATCCAAAGATATTGATTTGTTAAAAAAACTAAAAAAGGGTATAACGAAACTGTTTAAACCATTTTCCTTTGGATTTTAATTTTTTATCCTGAACTATTGAAAAAACATAGTCTGCAAAAGATTCGGGAGTCTCTTTTCCTGCCTCAAAGGCATTTATATTTACAGTCAAACTAGTATCGTCCAAAAGAGTGTTTATGAAATTTTTAAAAAAATCTCTGAATGGATTATTTAAAGAGTATTCCAGGGCAAGAAAAAGACTAGACGAAGTATCATCTTTTGAAAGCTCATTTAAAAGCTCGCAGGTAATAGAAAGCTGACTTTTAATATAGAAATCAATTGTTTTTTGAATTTCTATCGGGTCCTGTCTGTAGATTGGAGTTTCTGCTTGCGGCGCAGAGTATATAATAATGAAATTTCTTATATGAGGGTAGTTCTTAAGATTAAGAATAATATTTTTGGAAGAAAAAACAGACTGATAATTCCAGGCAAGTTCTGTAAGCATTGCTTGTTTTTCGGCTTCTTCTGCTTCCAAAGTGTCATTTTCCTGCTCTGTGACTGTTTTTAGTACCTTATAGTTGTTTATTAAAAACTTATCGACAATCTTTTTCCCGCACCGGGTTCCTTGAGTTATAACAAAAACAGAGTTTTCCATAGTAAAATGATTCTATAAATATTTTGGCATTGAGGCAAGCGCATTATAACTGTTGTTGTTTTTGAGTTAATAATGTATTTTTATTTTGAGATGAAAATTGCAATTTCACAAATAAACACAATTGTTGGTGATTTTAGCGGCAACAGGGAAAAAATTCTTGAATATACAAATAGAGCTTTGAACAATGGAGCAGATGTTGTTGTTTTTCCGGAGCTCGCTCTGTGCGGCTATCCTTTGCATGACCTCCTTGATCAGGATATTTTTTATGAAAAAACCAATGAATCCCTAAATTGGCTGCAAGAAAATATTCCGGATAATATTGCTGTTTTGGTTGGTCATGTATCAAAAAATATCCACCATAACACACAAGGGCAAAAAAAATATAACAACAGCGTAAGTGTTATACTGCGGCAAGAAATAGTATTTAGTCAGGCTAAAGAAACCCTCCCTCTGTATGATGTTTTTGATGAAACGCGATATTTTCAGCCTGCGACCAGTCGCAACATTTTCGAATTTAAAGGTTTAAAAATTGGAATAGCAATTTGCGAAGATGCAACATGGACGTTGCATCCCGCGCGGCGGCACGGATGCCGCGATTTTGCGCGCGGGGCAACAACATGGACGTTGCATCCCGCGCGGCGGCACGGATGCCGCGATTTTGCGTGCGGGGCAACAACAGGGACACAGCATCCAGAGCTGGGTAGCAATAACCAAAAGCAACATGAAAATAACCCAATAACTGAGCTTGCCGAAAAAGGCGCGCAGCTTATAATTGCCCCGTGCGCTGCACCTTTTTCGGCAGGGAAACAAAAAGCAAAATTCGAGGCAATAAGAGAAATAAGCAAAAAAAACTCGGTGCCTGTTATATATGTTAATCTAATAGGAGGCAACGACAGTCTTATATTTGATGGAAACTCAATGGTTATTGATGAACACGGCGAACTTATCCTCGCTGCTAAAGACTTTGAAGAAGATATAATATTTTATGATACAGATCAAAAATATCAGACTATTGAGTTTAAAGAAGATTATTATAACGATATAGAAAAAGCCTTAATTCTGGGGCTTAGAGACTACCTTGCAAAGTGCGGCTTTAAAAAAGTTCACCTTGGACTTTCTGGCGGGCTAGATTCTGCCATAGTTACTTACCTTGCAGTAAAAGCCATAGGAAGCGAAAATGTAAAAGTTTTTGCTTTGCCCTCGGAGTTTTCTCCGCCCGGCAGCATTACAGATGCTCAAAAGCTTGCAGATAACCTTGGGCTTAAGCTGGAAACCATTCCAATTAAAAACCTATATGAGCAGTTTTTAAGCCATCTCGAACCATTTTTCAAAGACACCCCATTCGGGCTCGCAGAAGAAAGCCTCCAAGCAAGAATACGCGGCACCCTAATGATGGCTTATTCTAACAAGCACCACTCGCTTCTTCTTGCAACAGGAAATAAAAGCGAGCTCTCTGTTGGCTATTGCACATTGTACGGCGACATGGCAGGCGGACTCGATATAATTGGCGATCTTTTTAAAACTGATATTTTCAAATTGTGCAGGCATATAAACAAAAGAGACGGAGAAATTATCCCGGAGTCCATAATTTCCAAGCCGCCTTCCGCAGAGTTGCGACCAGACCAAAAAGATGAAGATTCGCTCCCGCCCTACGATATTCTCGATAAAATATTGGAATTATATATAGAAGAAAATCTTTCAAAAGAAGAGATTATTAAAAAAGGGTACGATGAAAAAACAGTAAGCTTTGTAATTTCGCTTGTTGCCAAGGCAGAGTTTAAAAGAGTTCAGGCTCCTGTTATACTAAAGATTTCCCCAAGAGCATTTGGACCAGCCAGAAGAGCTCCTTTCGCACGAAAGATTTATGAGGACTAGAAACTTCTCATAATGCTCTGCGGGAGGTATTGTTTTTTTCCCTTGTCTGTCGCATTATTGCCAATATGAATATAAAATACGCAAATACTGTTTGCTGCAGGAAATGCCTGCAGCTTTCCCTGACAGTGGAAATGATGATCCGCTTTGCGCAACTGGTTTACCCCAATTATGATATTTACAAACGAACCGGGCTTAAAGAAGGTATGCCCATCCCAAATCAAAATGCTGCAGAACGAATTGTGGCTGATATGGTTAAAGATGGATATTATGTGGACTTTGTGGAAGCGCTGGTTCGGGTTGACCGGGAAGGTCTCATGGGCCGCAGGCATGAGCTAAAGGGTTTAAGCAATGTGGTGAGTAGTCTTATAAGTGAGGGCTATAGCTTTGACAAGGTATCGGGGCTCTTTTTTGAAAATCAGCAGAAGCAAATTAGCCATAACTGGGGCAGGCTGAAGGAAGGGGATGAGCGAAAAATGGCTGTGCTTCGAATAGATATCGCAGGCAATTCAACGCTCGTAAAAAACAATCCTCGCCAAAAAATCGAGCAAGCCTATAATGACTTACGAAATATTGTAAACCAGGCAGTAACAAGCCGCCTTGGAAGACTCTGGTCATGGGAAGGGGATGGCGCTTTTGCCGCCTTTCTCTTTGGCTCTGCAGACAGAATGGCAATTTATGCAGGAATGGAGATACTTCACGAACTCTTTTTTTACAATCGGGTCTGGAATCCTCTAAAAAGCCCAATTAATCTAAGACTTGGCGCTCACGTTGGTCAGGTTCGATACTCCAGCAGCGAGTTGGAAAGAATAAAGAATGGGACAGTCAAAGAAGCGATGGTCCTTGAAGCATTGGCAGGAAACAACACATTATGCGTATCTTATGCTATGTATGCTCCTATGGAACAACATATCACAGACCTTTTTAGCAGTGAAAAAACAGCCCGTGGCTGGAAATACCGTCTTTATAAAATGGGAATTGAAAAATGATTTATATATTTTCATCGAAAAACGAAGCTGCTTTACGCCGTGCCCTAGTCAGCAATAAAAAAACTGATTGGTTCGAAATTTTGCCGCAAATATCAGCCAGGCAAAAATTTGCAGCAACAGATCAAGCATATCTCGATATTTCCGGACTTACTCCCGGAGAACTAAAAACAGCCCTTGGATTGCTCAAGAAAAGCTTTGTCTGCTGGGGCATTATAGACCCAAAAGGCACAACCGAAGATCCCGCATTGTACTTTTTTAGCGGAGCTATTGATTATATCGGACCGTTACTTGTTAAAGCTGGTCTTGACAAAAAGCGTTTTGCCGCAGCGCTTTCCTGGAGCACAGGCAGAGGAGCGGAAAAAAATAGTACGAAAAAGACCGAGGATGCAGGCAAGAAAAAAGGTAAAACACTGCCTGCCGGCAAATTCGGAGGCTGGAAAGCGATTCGCTCCGGAACAACAAATCCTTTCTTTTTTCTGTTTGTTTCCCTCTCGGGAAAATCAGATATTCGATCCATGGTAGGAGAAGCTGCATTTGTTGGCATAAAAAACCGGCTGAGGGAGACATTGCAGCAGTATCTTCGGGAAGCAGATGCCCTGCTCTGGATGGAAACAGAAGAAACAAGCCTGTTTCTAGTTCCGCCTACCGTAGAAAAAGGCAGGGCTGTTATTGAAGCAGCCTTGAAAATAATATTAAACAGCCGCCTTATTGGTATGGAGAAACTCTTGCTCCCAATTCAAGTGGATTTTACAATTGCCATGCACTATGGTCAAACAGCCTACCAGACGCCCGGAAAAACCGGCGCTGTTATTTCCGAGTCCGTGAATTATATTTTTCATCTGGGAGCAAAGAAAGCCGAACCCGGGCAGCTTGTTATATCAGATGATGTGCCCGAAGAAGTGATTCCCAACGGACTTCTGGATTTATTCAGTTCTGCCGGAGAATATGAAGGAGTACCAATCCGCTGCTCTAAACGCTTTGTTTACGAATAGGGCTGAGAGTAATACTTGGCTGAGCAAAAGGATTTTAGTTTTTGTTTTTCTCGGCTTGTTTTTTTAAGACATTTGCCAAGCCAAGCATTATTTCAATGTCTTTTTCATTAAGGTTAAGAATTATTTGTAGAATTGTTCGTATGTTATGACCAAGTGATTGCAGAGAATATTCTTTTTTTACTTCTGTTCCAGTTACGAGATACTCAACAGAGACTCCAAGAGCATTCGCGATTTTAACAGCTATATCTGCAGGCGGCATAGAAGCGCGCGCTCCCAAATAGCAATCTAAAGTTCCCTTAACAATACCGGACTTAGCGCTTAATTCTTTTACAGTTAAACCATGGTAATCAAGTTCAGACCTTAAATTCTTTCTAAATTCAATTTCCATAAACAAAAAATATCACAATTTTAATATTTTTTGTTTTAAAATATTGACATTGCTATATACAGATGTTATAAATATGGCAATTGATATATTTTAGTATATAAAATATATCAATTGAAACACAAGCAGAGCAAATCACGAGAGAGAGACGGGATTTGTTTTAATTTTTTCATTTTTCTTGCCCGGGTATATCAAATCCGATATGCCCGGCTTTTTAGGGAAATAGCTCCATAGGAGTTATATATATTTATAAGGAGATTTTTTTATGAAGAAAATTTTGATTATTATGATGTGTCTATTGCTTCCAGCATCTGTATTTGCAATAGATGTTACAAAAGGTGTTGCTTTTGGATTTAACAATATGTGGAATACTGGCAGCCACTGGGACGCACAACTTGAAAATAATACTCCCGGAGAACCTGATTACGAAAGCAGATTTGCCGCAGGTTTCGAAGTAGGGTTTTTTTGGGAAATAGCAATAAACGATTTTGTTTCTATACAGCCGGAAATTAATTTTTTGATGCTAAGAAATCGAGTAAACTTTGAACACGAAGGTGAGGAATACAATTGGATTGGAACAAACGTTTTTCTGGAACTTCCTGTACTTGTAAAAGGTAATCTTGCTGTAGGTCCCGGAAGAGCATCTATTTATTTAGGTCCTTCATTCATGATAAACCTTACAGGAGGGAATTTCGCTAAATACTCTCAAACTGGTTTTCCTGACTACTATGAGGGAGGAGATGTTGTAACAATAGCGGGTGTTGTTGGCGTTGGCTATTCTATTCCTGCTGGTCCCGGAGCTTTTAATTTTGGCTTGAGATACAGAAGAGCACTTACAAGCTCAGGCTGGTGGAATGCTGGAGATGAACCACCAGGCCTTACTAATACTGATCCGGTAAGGGATAATACAAGAGCAAATATTTTAAGTCTTCGCATAGGTTATGGTTTTAGTCTTTAATTAAAATTTTTTTTGTGTGCTATAAAGTTCGAACGGACTTCTTCCAAACGAACAGCTTTTTTAACATCAGCAACTGACAGGGTTTAGTACCTTTGTATAATTTGGAGTATAATTCCAAATTATACAAAGGCGGAGAAAAAATGCCTAATTTAAAAAGAACCCTGCGTCCTGTAATAGAAAAAACCGTTTTCGAAGAAGCTTTTTTTGCCTGACTGGATCGTATTTTTGTTACAAGGTAATTTTTTTCTTGACCTCGCTGCTGCCCTGTGCTAGGATTACTCACTGCTCTGGAATCTTCAACATAATACACATCATATAAACATAATACGGCATATAAAAGAAAAAGGCGGAATAAAATGAATATTAATTATCACTATTACACCATTAAAACACTGGCTTGTCATGCTGGTTTCGACGACAAAACCGCTCAGTTTATAGCATATTTTTCGCAGCAGATTGATGATTATATTATGGGAAGCCCGTTTATTACCGGTACAAAACCACCGGATTTTTTTATAAAAAACAGGCTGGCATTGGAGCTCAATAAAGACAAGTGGGTATTCCTCCCATGCCCCACAGGAATCAATGTTATAAAATCGATTTCGCATAACAATCAGCTTTATACATTAATGCCTTTTCATTTTATTATGTCTAAGCCGAAAGATGAGTTGTACAATACTGTTTCCAACAGAAGCAGTTTACGCTGTGTAGCTGCTAACGAATGTGATTCACTTTTAATAAATAACCTTATGAAACAAACAGTGCGGGAAACAGATGTAAATGATAAATTTTCACTCATGGCTTTGGGAATGCTGCTGCACACCTATGCAGACACATACGCGCACTGCGGGTTTTCGGGATTTCATGGCTGGGAAAATGAATCTTTTGTGTCAAAAATGGAGCATAAAATTCCGCGGACAGAAAATCCAAATATTTTTACAAGGGCATGGAGAACTGCAAAAGAAAAAATATTGGGCAAACAGGACCCCCACGATGCCATGAGTCCCGGAGAAATATCGTTTTTCCGCAATTTGCCATCAATAGGGCATGGCAATGTCGGGAGTGCGCCCGATTACTGTGAATGCAGCATTGTGCTTTACGCGAAAAAAGATGAAGACAGCAAAATGGAGCCTTTTATAGAACGTGATAACTCGGAATTTTTTGCCGGCTGTTCGCGGCGCATAATCAATATGCTTTGCGAAGTTAACAAAAAGCCGTTATTAAAAGATGATGAATGGAAAGTTTTGCAGGAAAAACTTTCAGATGCTCAAAATGTCCGCAGGCAGCTCAAGAAAACAGCAAATAAACAGAAGTGGGCGCAGGTTTTCCCTGATATAACGTATAATTACAGCAAAAAAGAATATGTTAGCATAAAACTAAAAACTTTGAAATCTGACAAGGAAGTAATGGATAAACTTGAAATTGGTGAAAGCGATCTTGAAGATATTTATTCAGAACAGGGCGAGCAAGCGCGTGCAGCTAGTTTTATGTTTGCTGCAAATGTCAGCGATTTATATTACAAGTATAACGAGCTGGCTTATGAGCATGTTCGCAAAGTTACCGGCAAGTATGCTTCTGCCGGTAATTATGACAAGTTATCGAATTACCATGCGCGTGCTTTAAAAAATATAAACTAAAATAAGGAGGCGCAATGTGCCCATAACATTAGAAGATATTACCTTGCGTAATTTCACCATTGAGAATATTAAGGGGCTTGCTGAATTGCGGAAAGGACTATTAAATTCTCCGGTTGAAGTTTGCATTGAGCGTGCGCAGTATATTACCGATTACATGAAAAATCATGCGCAAGAGGAAAAATTTCCGTTGCTTTTCCGCGCCAGAAGCGTGGCACATTACCTTTCCAATAAAAAGTGCGTTTTCCCTGACAGGAATATAATCCCGGGAACTACTGGTTCAAAGCTAAAATCTGCGCCAGTATATCCGGAACTTATCGGGCTTACGATATGGTCGGAACTTGACACGATAAGTACCCGCAAAAAAAATCCCCAGCATCTATCAAAAGAAGACGCAAAAAAATTAAATTTTGAAATTTTTCCATATTGGATGGATCGCGATGTTTTAAGCGCAACCAAAAAAGAATTCGGCGAAAGTATGTCTACTCGTTTACTCGAAAAAATTATTTTCTATATATCAGGAAAAGGAGGGGGTATATCGCATACTGTTCCCATGTTTGAGCGGGTTTTGGCCCAAGGTTTTGATGAAATAATAAAACAGGCAAAGGAAAAAGCCGGCAAAGAAAATGAAAGTAAAGATTTTTATAATGCTATAATTATTGCACTGAATGGGATTTTGGATTACGCCAAAAATCTTTCACAAGAAGCGCAGCGTTTGGCGGACAACACCTCAAACGAGGAAAGCAAAGCGCGTTTTATACGCATGGCAAAGGCTTGCGCTAATGTTCCGGCAAAACCCGCTGCTGGTTTTTATGAAGCAGCAACCTGTGTCTGGCTTTGCCTTGTCGCAATCCATGCGGAAAACATGAATATGGCAATAAGCCCTGGAAGGCTTGATCAGGTTCTCTATCCTTATTATAAAGCAGATATTGAATCGGGCGCGATTTCCGTTGCAGACGCTGTTGAAATAACCGGAAACCTTTGGCTAAAAATGGGCGATAATGTAAACCTTGTGCCAAGTGTGTCGGAAGAATTGTTCGGAGGAGCAGGTACTGCGCCTGCAGTAACACTGGGCGGCATTGATAAAAATGGAGAAGACGCTGTAAACGACCTTACCTACATTATGCTAAGAGTAACCGAATTGTTAAAACTGCGCGAACCAAACATGAATGCTCGTTTTAATTATGAGAAAAACGAAAAAAGATACCGCGACCGTGTAGCCGAGGTTATCGCAGCCACCAAAGCAGTCCCTGCTTTTCATAATGATGATGCGAACATGAAAACCCTGATGAATCAGGGCGTAACACTTGAACATGCACGGGATTATTCGATTATCGGATGCGTTGAACTTGCAGTTTCCGGCAGAAGTTATGATGCTTCAAGCTCGATAATCCTTAATTTATCTGCGCCTCTTGAAATGACTTTATACAATGGCAGGCGCTATAAAACAGGCAGCGAGCAGTTCGGTCCGAAAACAGGAGAAGCCGGTGATTTTACAAGCTACGGGCAGTTTTGGGAAGCCTTTAAGCAGCAAGCTGCATGGCTGATAGAAAAGGCTGTTGCGTTAAACGAACAAATGGCAAAAGTACATCAGCGTTTACTGCCGTCTCCGATACTTTCTGCGCTGTTTGAGGGTCCTTTGGAAAAAGGGCGCGACCTTATTTTTGGAGGAGCAGAATATAATTCTTCCGGTGCAACACATGTGGGTTTTGCTGATACAGCGGATTCGCTTAATGCAGTAAAATCCCTGTTTGCAGATAAGCGGTATACAATGAAAGAACTTGTAAACGCGGTTAAAGCTAATTTTGACGGTTCTGAAGAAATGCGGCAATACCTTTTAAACAACACTTTAAAATACGGAACTACAGAAGAAACCAAAAATGGCGCATCGCGTGAATTGGTAAAGCTCCTGTACGATACATACCAAAGTTATATCAACTACCGCGGCGGAAATTACCGCCCAGCTTATTGGAGTATGACAAATCATTCGGGCCAGGGAAAAATAACTCATGCGCTTCCAAGCGGGCGCAAGGCAGGACAAACATTCGCAAGCGGGGTTACTCCGGTATCGAACGCGGCAAAAAGCCTTACCGAGTGTTTTAACAGCGTAGCAGCGCTTGGGTGCGAATATATTCCAGGCAATGTAGCGCTTAACATCAAGTTTACCATGATCGAGAATAACGATGATATAAAACGGCTTGGCGATTTTGTGGAGGCATATTTTATTAACGGCGGGCAGCAGGTTCAGTTTAACATAATGTCGCGTGAAATGCTTAAAGATGCAAGGACCAACCCGGCAAAATATCCAGATTTACTGGTACGTGTTTCGGGTTACTCAGCTTATTTCAAAGATTTAAGCGACAGCATGAAAGACGAGCTTATTTCCCGTACCGAATACGGAATAAGAAACGGAAAGGCGGTACTATAATGGAAAGACTACCAATTATTCAAAATCTGACTAATCGCATACTTTTCAGGCAAACAAGGGCAAATCGTGTTTTTAATGATTTTATTTTATGCCTTGAAGGAAAAACATCTGAAAATTTTTTATTCACTTTGCTTAACCTAATGAGCCTTATTATCCTTGTTGATCCTAAATTCCGCAAGAATGTGGAAAATTTTGATGCCAGGTATGTTTTTATGTATAAATCTGAAAATTTATACATTGTTGCGCATTTTAAAAACAACAAGCTTAATGTAAAGAAAAGCCGCGTTACAGATCCAAATCTTACGCTTGTTTTTAAAGACGGCAAGGCGCTTTTTAAACTGCTTTTATCCGAGTCGCCAGATGTTCTTAACGCGATATTGAATCAGGAAGTTGATTTCAACGGCAACCTTAATTACCTTAACAAGTTCGCATATATGGCAATGCGTCTAAAGTTAATGGCAGAAAAACTGGCTCCGGTAAAAAAAGCATAACGTGAAAACGCCTCTGGTTTTCGATATAAAAAGGGGCAGCCTGGATGACGGAGACGGCATTAGGACAGTAATCTTCTTTAAGGGCTGCCCGCTAAACTGCTTCTGGTGTCATAACCCAGAGTCAATAAACCCGCAAGCTGAATATTTTTTCGATCCAGAACGCTGTATTAGCTGCAAAGAACATTCAGAGAACTGCCCTTCGGGGGCGTTCAGGCGCATTGGAAAAAACTACAGCATAGAAGAGTTGCTGGCTATAATAATCGAAGACAATACATTTTATAAAGTATCTGGCGGCGGAGTTACTTTCAGCGGCGGTGAACCAACGCTTTATATGGAATATCTTGGCAAACTTGCCCTGGAGCTTAAAAAGAGCGGGGTATCCTGCTTTTTAGAAACCAGCGGCTTTTTTGATTTTAATGAATTTAAAAAGCTTTTACTGCCGTACTTTGACTGTATACTTTATGATATAAAATTGATTGATTCTGCTGAACACATAAAATACACTGGAAAAGACAATAAAATAATAATCGAAAATCTGCATCTTTTATCCAGGGAAAACATCAAAGTCGTGCCAAGAACTCCCTTGATTCCAGGCATAACTGATACGGAAAAGAATCTAACCGGAATTCTTAATATGCTGCGCGAACTCGAATTAGATGACAAATATGTAAAACTCACATTTAATGACACAGGCGAAAAAAAGCGTAAAATGCTGAGATCACAGCCATAGTTAAGAATAAGGAGTCTGCGCTAAAAATGGCTATATATACCGAAGCTGTCAGCCGGATAGGATTTGAGAGCCTATCGTGTTTGAAGCATCTGAAATAGAGCAGCTATAATCTTTTAGTCCGGGAAATCCTCGCAACAGGAATAGAATTGCTTTAATACAAGGAATTTTGCGCACTTTGCGAATTTCATTTTTAAAATCACTATTTAGCCGATAATTATATTAAGATAGCGCTTTTCGATGCCGCAGTCTAAGGAAGCACTGATTAAATTTGACTCTAATCAGTGCTTCCATATTTTTTCTCGTTTTCTTGGCAGAAAACTACGAAAAAAGGATAATAAGGTAATGCTGATTTATTCTCGATTGAATAAATCAGCGGTTCCCTAAGTCTAACAGGAGGCTAAAATGACTCTGGAGCAGTTTAGAAAATCTGATATTGTACTTGTGTGCGGATTACCTGGGTCCGGCAAATCTTATTTTGCTAAAAAGTATTTTGCAAAATCAGGGTGCAAAAGAGTAAGCAGAAAAAACATAAGGCAATATCTTTATGAAATGCTTACTTTCGGCGATAAATGGTCAGATGATAAATTCGACCTTGTTGATGAAAACCTTGTAAAACATCTTGAGAGAAAAACAGCAGAACATTTTTTACAGCTTGGAGAAAAAATTCTTATAGATAATATGAGCATCTCTTCTGCATCAAGAAAAGATTATATAACATTGGCAAAGCAAAACAAAAAAACAATTTCTGCAATATTTATAAACACCGATATTGCAACTTGCCTAAAAAGAAACAGAGAGCGACCGCCGGAAGATGTTGTAGCAGACTCTGTAATAGCCAACCTTGTCGCAACAGTTGAATACCCTGATCGCAGAGAGGGGTTTAAAGATGTGCTTATAATCGACAAGTTTGAGGACGGGCTAAAATAATTCTGACTCCATTGCAGCGCGCCGGATATGGTGCGCCGGACATGGTATCCGTGCCATAGATTGACTCTTTTATAAAGCTTTAATAGCATGAAACTATAAAACAGCTGACCCGTGCGGCGGCAAAATTCTAATTCATAAGGACAAAACTGATGGGACTAAATTGTGGTATAGTGGGTTTGCCAAATGTAGGAAAAACCACTATATTCTCTGCATTAACTTCTACGCCTGCCGAAGCAGCAAATTATCCGTTTTCTACTGTAAAACCAAATGTTGGCATTATCAATCTGCCGGACGAACGGCTCGATAAAATTGCCGCAATCTTTAAACCCAGAAAAGTTGTGCCAGCAGTTGTTGAGTTTGTAGATATTGCAGGGCTTCCCAAAGGAGCTTCTACGGGAGAAGGGTTGGGGAATAAATTCCTTTCTCATATACGGCAAGTTGGGGTAATTGCCCATGTTGTAAGATGCTTTGAAAATGAAGATGTAGTTCATGTAACCGGCGAGCTAAATCCGCTTTCAGATATAGAAATTGTAAATATTGAGCTGGCTCTTGCGGATCTTGAAACAGTAGAAAATCGCAAAGAAAGACTGGAAAAAATACGCAAAACATCAGACAGGGATGCTTTGAAAGAAACAAAAGACCTCATCGAACTTCTTGAAAAGCTTAAAGAAGGGCTTGAAAACGGAATCCCGGCGCGCCTTTTGGGTCTTACAAATGAGCAGGCAGCGCTTATCAGCGATCTCCATCTTATAACAATGAAAAAACAGATATATATCTGCAATGTTGATGAAGGAGGACTAAAATCAGGAAGTAAGTATATAGATGCAGTAAAAGCCCATGCGGAAAAAGAGGGAGCAATTGCGATTCCGCTCTGCGGAAAACTGGAAGCAGAAATATCTTTGTTTGAAACAGCCGAAGAGCGCGAGGAGTTCCTGAAAGAAGCAGGTCTTGAGGAGTCGGGGCTTATAAAACTTATGCACAGCGGCTATAACCTTTTGGGGCTGCGCACCTACTTTACTGCCGGCGACCCTGAGGTAAGGGCATGGACTTTCCGCGATGGAGACAAAGCTCCCAAAGCTGCTTCTGTTATTCACACAGATTTTGAAAAAGGATTTATAAGAGCCGAAGTATATCACTATGATGATTTAATGAAATACGGCACAGAGCAGAAAATTAAAGAAGCCGGAAAGTTCCGCGTAGAGGGAAAAGAGTATTTAGTTAAAGACGGAGACATAATGCATTTTAGATTCAATGTCTAAAGAACGCGTAGTATTATCTGCGGGCATCCTCTGGAGCTGCAAGAAGCCGTATATTAAAACTACTTGTTGTAACATAGTAAGCCTGTGCCTGATGGACTTCCCCCGCTTTTATGGACATCAGTTTAAGCCACAAAATTATTTGTCAATGCTATTGGTATAGCATATCCAATAGCCGAATCTACGACAGCGGTTATAATAAATTTCAATATATTCAAATATTGCTGTCTTCACTTGGCGGGGACTATATTTCCCATCCAGACAATCTAATTCCACTTTTAACGTCTTGAA
>JGI20163J26743_11538266_pt1 | contig 17064 bp, 16 predicted proteins | sample TergutCu122P1_FD_26743 | JGI IMG/M metagenome (IMG submission 26743) | reverse complement strand
CACTATGATGACGTTATTGAAACCATATTAATGGGAATGTTGTATGGTGCTCAAGTTCAAACCATGATGCCTAAACTTCATAGCACAAACTTTGAGGGTATGGAATTAATTCGTCCTATGTATTTAGTGAGGGAAAAAGATATTGAACATTGGCGGGATTATAACGAACTATACTTTATCCAATGCGCGTGTCGCTTTACAGACACTTGTAACACCTGCTTGCCTGATGGCACCACCGTTTCTAAAAGAATGGAGGTTAAGAAGTTAATTGCTAAAATGAAAGAAACCAATCCTTTTGTCGAATCAAACATTTTCAAAAGTGTAGAAAATGTGAACCTAGACACAGTGATTGGCTATAAAGCAAAAGGGAATAGACATCATTTTCTTGATGAATATCACACCTAGATTGCGCAGATGGGGCAGTCGTCATTTTTTTCGATATTGATTGAATTAAACTGATTTTCCCAGATGTTAACAAATAGCAATTCCTTACGGATGGTGCTAGAGTTTAAAAGTATTTTAAGGGCTTCTGTTGTTTGTAGGGAAGCCATGGTAGAAGTTATCATATTTAGCACTCCATGGGTACTACTACTTTTACCCGCAGCCAAAGCACTACTTAGAAAGCACCTTAGACAGGGGCTTTTTTCATTCCACAAAAAATTCATAGTCATTCCTTCGCCTCCTAAAACGGCAGAAAATATCCAAGGAATATTGAGGGCATGACAGGCCTCGTTAATAAGAAGGCGGGTTTCAAGATTATCCGTAGCATCTAATACCAAATCCATACCTTGAATATACTTTTCCACATTAGAGGAAGTTACAACATCAGTATGGGGATCAATGATTATCTCCGAATTTATCTGTTGCAGATGATTAGCAGCAGCGATAGCTTTTGGCAAATTTTGCGAGGCATCCTTTTCATTAAACATAAGTTGGCGCTGCAGATTTGTTAGCTCCACATTGTCTCCATCAATAATTCTAATATAACCAACTCCAGCACGGCATAGATTATTGGCAGCAACACTTCCTAAAGCTCCCATGCCAATAATGGCAACCTTTGCTGATTTTAACTTTTCTTGGCCACTTTTTCCAATTGGAGAAAAAGCAACTTGCCTTTGATATCTGTCCATACTATATTTCCAATAACCCAAAATTCCAAGTTCAAACACGTCTTTGGAGTTGAGTTAGCTCCTTTCTTCCAAGTTCTATTTCATGATACTGAGACAGCTTTTGGCATCTGTTTCTTTATTGCCAAGAAGATGAGTGGCGGAATGTAAGTGCCCCTTACACTCTATCCAGGATAAACTACCCAAATGGGATTTCTTTAATAACAGAAAAACAAGAAAAATAGCACTAAGAGACTGCCTTGCTAACCCCATTTTAACACATATTTACCAGTCAGCCAAATGGTCTTAAAAAGAGTCATAAATAGTGACAAAAATTTGTCAAAAAAACTATTTTTTTTTTGAGAAAAGAGTGTTATAATTGACCCTATGCGGACAAAAGTTATAAAGATAAACCCTAATTATATAGATGAAAAAAGCATTAAAGAAGCAGGTAAGGTTTTGTTAGAAGGTGGCCTTGTAGCTTTGCCAACAGAAACAGTTTACGGATTGGGAGCTAATGCTTTAAATGCTGACAGTTCTAAAAAAACCTATGAAGTTAAAGGACGTCCCTCTGACAATCCACTTATTATTCATATTGCAAAAATAGAAGACTTAGATAAGATTGTAGTAAACAAGTCTGAAAAGTCTATGTTGTTAGCAGATAAATTTTGGCCAGGCCCATTAACTGTGATTTTCGAAAAAAGCCCATTAGTGCCTTATGGAACTACAGGTGGCCTAGAGTCTGTTGCAGTGAGAATGCCAAAAGGTAGTATCGCATTAGCTATTATAGAAGCTGGAGGAGGATTTGTTTCAGCTCCCAGCGCTAATATATCAGGACGCCCAAGTCCAACAACTGCTGCCCATGTTATTGAAGATTTAGATGGAAAAATAGAAATGATTATAGATGGAGGGGCTGTAGAAATAGGATTAGAATCAACAGTTATTGATATGACGTCGACTCCTCCTACAATTTTAAGGCCAGGTGCCATTACTCCCAAAATGATTGAAGAGATAATTGGTACGGTTAAAGTTGAAAAAGGTATATTGCCAGATGACAGCGCAGAAAAGCCTAAGGCACCAGGAACAAAGTATCGCCATTATGCTCCTAAGGGAGAGATGTACATAGTAAAAGGAGATTTAGAACAAGAGATACTAGAAATCCAAAAACTTGTTAAAATCAAGCTGGAAGAAAATAAAACAGTGGGTGTCATTGCAACGGCTGAAACATATGCCAGGTATAAAAATGGTGTTGTTAAAAATATTGGTAGTCGAGGGGATATGAACACTATTGCTGAGAACCTATACAAAGTTATACGAGAATTTGATGAAGAGGATGTAGAAATTATTTTTAGCGAATCCTTACCACTAGACGGAATTGGAGAGGCTATAATGAATCGTCTAGATAAGGCAGCAGGTGGGAAATATATACAAGTAAGCTCAGGCAAGACAATATAACATAGAATTGTATTACATGAAGGCAGAGCAGAGAATGAGATGTCCCCCTCCTCCAAGAGTTGTGTAGGTGGTGGGCAACAAAGTTCGCTGAGGAGGGGTACAATCTCCTTTTCAGTTATGGCCTCGGTTGGATGGTACCCTAACTGGCATAGACGCCGATTTGTACTTACAAGCATCAGCGTAGCTGACGCATATCGCGCCCAAGGGCCAAGGTGTACTTGATTGTAAAAATGGCAATAAATAATATTAATATATATAGCAAGAAGGAGGCAGACGTAAATGATGATAGTAAATCTTTTTTGGTTAGGACTGGTGGGAGCATTTTTTGCATTAGGATTTGCATACTTGCAAGCCCGCAAAGTACTTGCATACTCCGAAGGCAATGAAAAAATGGTGAAAATTGCAAACGCCATACGGATGGGGGCAAACGCTTATTTAAGAAGACAATTCCGAACTGTTTTTAAGTTTTTTGCAATTGTATTTGTAATACTAAGTGGACTTGCATACTTACCTTTAGTTTTTGGAGCTGAGGCGGGGCTTGTAAACCCATACACTCCATTTGCCTTTATATCTGGAGGATTTTTTACAGGTCTGTCAGGATATATTGGTATGAAAGTAGCAACAAATGCCAATGCCAGAACAGCTTTTGCTGCAAGTGAAAGCTTGAACAAAGGACTTCGCATATCTTTTGCCTCAGGAACAGTTATGGGCTTTATTGTTGTTGGCTTTACACTTCTTGACATTACGGCGTGGTTTTTAGTTCTACGTTTTGTGTTTAACGAGTCCTACATGGTTATTGGAGAGTCAATGGTTAAATTTGGACTTGGAGTAGCGTCTATGGCTATGTTCTCACGTGTTGGTGGGGGTATATTTACAAAAGCCGCTGATGTTGGGGCGGACTTAGTTGGAAAAGTAGAAGTAGGAATCCCTGAAGATGATCCACGAAATCCAGCGGTTATAGCAGATAACGTAGGAGATAATGTAGGTGACGTTGCTGGTATGGGTGCAGACTTATATGAAGCATATGCTCATGCTATTATTGCCACATTTGCACTAGGTGTAGGAATCTACAGCTGGGGAGGAATGTTACTACCAATTCTTATTTGTGTGGCAGGATTAGTAGCATCACTAATTGGAACCTTTTTTGTTAAGACAGGAGAAAAAGCAAGTCAGAAATCTCTCCTTCGTTCATTACATATGGGGACCTTCACATCTGCTGGCTTTGTAGCCATTGCCGCTTTGCCTTTGACATTTTTTGTTGCTAATTTAGATGGAAGTGGATTAATGCCAGAATATGCTTGGGGAATATTCCTCTCCATTATTATAGGTATCATTTCTGGATTATTGATTGCTTACTTTACAGAATACTTTACATCAGATACCCACAAACCGACAAAAGAGCTAGCGGCTTCTAGTGAAACAGGCTCGGCAACAGTTATGATTGGTGGACTTGCCCTGGGAATGAAAGCATCAGTTGGACCTGTTATGACTGTAGCTGCAGCAGCATTACTTAGTTTTGTAGTATCAGGAGGAAACCAAAATTTTGCAGCAGGACTTTACGGAATTGGTATTGCTTCAGTAGGACTAGTGGCAACACTTGCAATTAACCTTGCAACAGACGCCTTTGGACCAGTTGCTGATAATGCCGGCGGTATTGCAGAAATGGCTCAACTTCCAGAAGAAGTTAGAGAACGTACAGATGCTTTGGATTCCTTAGGAAATACAACAGCGGCCACAGGAAAAGGATTCTCTATTGGAGCCACTGGATTTTCTGCCCTTGCTCTTTTAGTTTCATATGTTACACTGGCAGAAGCCCAAGGTGCCCAAATGAACTTAGAAGTTACTAACCCGCCAATTCTTATTGGTATATTTATCGGGGTAACAACAGCGTTCTTCTTTGCATCATTAACAATAGACGCAGTTCACAAAGCAGCCCAAAGTGTGGTTGTAGAAGTACGACGTCAATTTAAAGAAATAGAAGGCTTAATGGAAGGAACAGCAGAACCAGATTATGCAGCCTGTGTGGATCTTTGTACACAAAGTGCTCTAAAGAGAATGGTGGCACCAGCAGTTCTTGCTTTCCTTGTGCCAATCGGAACAGGTTTTGTACTAGGGCCAGCAGGAGTTGTAGGAATGCTGACAGGTATTATTGTTGGAGGATTTGCATTAGCAGTATTTATGATGACTTCAGGTGGTGCTTGGGATAATGCCAAGAAATATATAGAAGCAGGAAATCACAGTGGAAAAGGAAGCGAGCAGCATAAGGCAGCTGTAATTGGAGATACAGTAGGAGATCCATTTAAAGATACAGCAGGACCTTCCTTTAACATATTAATTACTCTTTCTTCAGCAGTTTCACTTGTATTTGTAGGAATAGCAACAATGTTTTCACTTATGTAAAGCCAATAGTGTTTTTCAAATGTGTCATTTGATTTTATTATAAGGGAGGCCAAATTATCGGCCTCCTTTTTCAAAACAAGCTATTGCAAAATCGAAGCTGTAAAGCTATGATATAGATATAGTTTTGAAACCCAATTCTCGTCTAAGGCAAAACGCATTTGAAGTAAAAAAGGAGCAGAGCATGGCATATAAAAGAACCGATTACTTATCTTGGGATGAATACTTTATGGGGGTAGCAATATTGTCAGGGATGCGTTCAAAAGACCCTAACACTCAGGTGGGATGCTGCATTGTAAGTCCTGATAATAAAATTTTGTCTATGGGATACAATGGATTTCCAAAAGGCTGTTCTGATGATGACTTTCCTTGGAACAAAGATGGGGATGACCCTTTGGAAAAAAAGTATCTGTACTCTACCCATAGTGAATTAAATGCTATTTTAAACCATAGTGGCAACACTTTGAATGGTGCAAAATTGTATGTGTCTTTGTTTCCCTGTAATGAATGCGCAAAAGCAATAATACAAGCAGGTATCAAAGAAGTTATCTATGATTGTGACAAATATGCAGACACCCATAAGGTAATTGCGTCGAAAAGGATGTTTATCTCTGCAGGAGTAAAAATAACGCCTTACAATAATAGCGGTAGAAAAGTGGAGATTAAATTATAACAGAGAATGAGATGTCCCCCTCCTCTAGAGGTAGCGTAGGCGGAGGGTAACAAAGTTCACTGAGGAGGGGTACAATCCCTTCTCAGTTATAGCCTCGGTTGGATGGCAGAGATTTGCATTTGCAAGTGTCAGCATAGCTGACGCAAATCTCGCCCAAGTACGCCACGGCGTACTTGAACTGAACGTATTCACTAAACCTTATTAGGATATATGGGAGCAGTAATAGCAACAAAAATAAAGATAAAAAACTTTGTTTCTTCATATAGACAAGCCGATTAAAGAAAGTTATAATTCTATATACACATCAAATCAGAATAGTTCTTATACCCACTCAGACTGGATAGTCGCATCATTCAAAATAATCAGAAATCATTGAAATTCCCCAATTGTAAAGGTTGTTTTACTATAAAATGAAGTTGCTTTTTTTGACAGATAGAGTATAATGTGCATAAAGAAAACATTAATACTAAAGAATATAAGGAATTGTGGAGGTGTAAAGATGAACTTAGCAAAAATTTCAACAAATGGACAAATAACCGTTCCTGTAGAAATTAGGAGAAAATTGAGAGTAAAAGAGGGCGACAAACTTCTATTTTTTGAAAATAAGGAGGGAGAAATAATTATACAAAACTCTTCAGTTATTGCAATCAAAGAAGCACAAAAAGACTTAATAGGTATAAAAATTAGTGATGAAGAAATATTGGAAGAAATCATGGATATGAGATACGTGAAGGAGGACAGAAAGTGAGAATAATGACAGACACAAATGTCATTATCTCCGCTATTATAAAAGAGAATTCCATATGCGATGAAATCTTGAATGACATTTGTGTGAATCATGAACTAGTACTTTGTGACTATATAATTAACGAAAGCTATAATGTGGCAAAAAGAAAATTCCCCTATAAGATATATACTTTAGACAAGTTGTTTGCAAAACTAAAGTACGAGTTAGTTTCAGTGCCACGGACAGGACAAGTCAAAATTAAAGATGTAAAAGATCAACCCATACTTAACGCCGCATTAAAAGGAGGCATTGACATTTTGATAAGTGGAGATATTCATTTTTTGGAAATAGATATTGAGTATCTTGAAATATTATCTCCTGCGGACTATAGAAAAAAATATTTATAGAAAAATACATATCAAATCATTTGCGGCTCCACAAGCACCGCACAAAACAATCTAAACAATCTAAACAATCTAAACAATCTGAAATTATCTAAAATAACCTTACCAATCTATTTAATCAAAACAATCTTTATCAACCCCGTATTACAAAACCATAATGTAATAAACTTTACGTACGAGGAGCGTGATTTATTGGCGAAAAAAAATATAGTAATTTGTGATCTGGAAAAGGATTACGGAAAAAAGCTTCTAGAGGCTTTTAATGAAAAGGCGCAAAAGGACATTAAGTTTACTTTGTTTCACGACTTAAGTCTGTTTGAGCAGTTTATTAACAAGGAGAGCCCTTGTTGTTTGGTGCTAGACAGTGAAATACCTGTTGAAGCAAGAGCAAAAATGAAAATCTCAACTAAAATTATTTTGGCCCGTTGCGGAGATATTACTTTGGGGGAGGATGAAATTAAAGTAAGAAAGTACCAGCATGTTGATGATATTTACAAAGGTATTTTGAAAAAAGCATACCAATTGGAAGTTGACAAGGTTGAAAAAGGTAGGCCCCATAAAAATAAAGAACATAAGGATAATAGAGGCATTAAGAAAGAATGCAAAATAATAGGTGTTTACTCTCCCATACATCGAATTGGCAAGACAAAATTTGCTATAGAATTGGGGAAGGAACTAGGGGCAGAAGGACCGGTTTTATATTTAAACATGGAGCCCTTTGCTCCAGGGAGCTATTTTAAGGTTAAGTCCAAGGACAATTTAGAAAAGCTAATATATAGCGCTGGACAGGGTCACAAAAACTTAGGCCTTAGTGCCAGCATGATGGCTAGTCAGTTGGGGGAGATGGACTATATTGAACCCATGGCAATTGCAAATGATTTATTTAATGTAAAAGGTACCATGTGGATGGAGATAATAGATAGGATTATTAATGAAAGTATCTATGAAACTATTATTTTAGATTTAAGCGATGGAATCAACGATCTATTTAGCATTTTGGAATATTGCCATGTGGTTTATACATTGTACATTGAAGAGCCAGTTGCCTTGTCAAAGCTAAAACAATACACCGATAATTTGCTTAGGACAGGTTATGAATCTGTTCTTGAGCATACTATTCAAAAGAAGGTGGAGGTAATGTGAAAAGGAAAAAACAAGTGCAGACTGAATACATTTATGACTTAGTACTCCAAAGGTTAGATATGACTAGGGAAACTGATGATAACGAGTTGTTGGATATAATTCAATCTGTGCTAGATGAAATCAGCAGAGAAAATCATCTTCCCCTAGAGGACAAAATACGCATAAGTAAAGAATTGTTTAATGCCTTTAAGAAGTTGGATGTTCTACAGGAGTTACTTGAAAATGAATCTATTACCGAGGTTATGATAAATGGTACGGATAATATCTTTTTAGAAAAAAATGGCAAGGTAATAGAGTCAGGCAAAAGATTTGTGTCTATTCACAAATTAGAAGATGTAATTCAGCAAATTGTTGCTGGAGCAAATCGATATGTAAACGAAACCTCGCCTATTGTAGATACCAGATTAGAAGATGGCTCCAGGGTAAATGTAGTATTAAAACCAGTGGCTCTAAACGGCCCCATTATGACTATACGTAAATTCCCCTTCGAAAAAGTTACAATGAATCAATTAATAGAATGGGAAAGTATTACTAAAGAGGCAGCAGATTTTTTGAAAATGTTGGTGAAGGCAAAATATAACATCTTTGTATGTGGGGGAACGGGAAGTGGAAAAACCACATTTCTAAATGCCCTGTCGGACTTTATACCAGCAGATGAGCGAGTTATTACTATAGAGGATAATGCGGAACTTCAATTAAAGGGAGTCAAAAACTTGGTTCAATTAGAAGCAAGAAACCCTAATCTAGAAGGAGAGGGAGCTGTAACTATTCGAGATTTAATTAAGTCAGCCCTTAGAATGCGACCAGACAGAATAATCGTAGGGGAAGTTAGAGGAGAGGAAACAGTGGATATGATTTCCTCTGCTATGCTAAATGGACATAACGGCTCTATGTCAACAGGACACAGTAATAGTGTGACGGATATGTTGTATCGTCTGGAAACCATGATGATGATGGGGATTGACTTACCATTACCTGCCATATCAAGACAAATTGCCTCAGCCTTGGATGTTGTTGTCCATTTAGGAAGGTTACGAGATAAAACCAGAAAAGTTCTTGAAATAGCAGAGGTATTGGGTTACGAGGAAGGAAAAATAACACTACAAACCGTTTACAAATTTGAAGAGGAGGGATTAAAGAGTGAAAAAATTGATGGATCACTTGTGAAGAAAAAAGAGCTGGTTTGCCGAGAGAAGCTGTTGGCAGCAGGATATAAATAAAAAAGAATATCTCCTAGCTTTAGCCCAAGGGCTAGTAATACTTTTTGGGATAGCTTATATATTTTACGACTCGTGGTTAGCTTTTTTTGGATTGCTACCCCTGGCTCCTCTATTCTTTAAAATGTGGTATATAAGTTGCACTGAAAAAAAGAAAAATGCATTTAGAGAGCAGTTTAAAGACAGTATGCAGGCAATGGTGGTAGCGTTGAATGTGGGCTATTCTGTAGAAAATGCCATACTTGAGGCGAAAAAGGATTTGAGCCGTTTATATCCAAGAGATAGTCGGATAATGAAAGAGTTTAATCAAATGATTAATCAAATGGAAATGAATTTGACTGTTGAACATGCCTTTAATTGTTTCTTGGCAAATGCAAAGCAGGAGGATGTGGAGTCATTTGTAACAGTGTTTTCAATAGCCAAACGAACAGGTGGAGATGTTATTGAAATCCTTAAGACCACAGCCAGAACCATCAGTGAGAAAATAGAAGTTGAAAAGGAAATTCAAACACTGTTGGCAGCAAAAGAATTTGAATTTAAAATTATGAGTCTGGTGCCTTTTGCAATAATCTTATATATGAGGCTTACCTTTCCGGATTTTATGAATATTTTGTATGGAAATCCTTTGGGGGTTGTGATTATGAGTAGCTGTTTGTTGGTGTATGGAGTTGCATTTTGGCTAGGAAGAAAAATAGTCAAAATAGAAGTGTGACTTAAGGTCATGCTTCCGAGAGTTTAATCCCCCTTCTTTCGGTTGATGACATTGAGGAGAATGAGAGCACAAAATAGGGAGGTATATTATTGTATGAACATAAAGAAATTTAATAAGCCTCTATACCTACAGGCTATGGGGATTCTCATTATAAGTATACTATTATCTATTTATGTATATAAAAGCGCTAATCAAATTGAGGAAAACCAGTATGGACAAAGTATAATTAGGCGAAATGAAAAAGGAATAAAGGGGCACCAAAAGAATCTAATTGTGGAAATAGGAGGTGAGAAAAAAAGTATTGATGTTACAGTATCTAATCTTAATTACACTGAGGAAGAACTGATCAAAGTCTTTGATACAGCAATTGAAAGCCTTGAATCTCTAATAATAGGTGAAAACGAAAGTTTAGATAATGTGCGCCATGATTTAGAACTGGTTAGGGCGATACCAGAAACAGGAATTAGAGTTAGCTGGGAATTAGATAGCTATCAACACATGGACCCAAAAGGAAACTTTCAAGATGTCAATCTAAATGACGAAGGAGCAATATTAGGACTAAAAGCAATACTTACTTATGAAGAAACAACAGTAATTCACGAAATGTATGCCCATCTTTATCCTAAAGAATATTCCCCTTTTGACAATCAAGTAAAAGTCCTGTTGGAAAACCTTGAAAAAGAGGATAAAGAAACCCGCCACAATCAATATCTTATTCTGCCATCTCAGGTAGAAAGCCAGCCAGTATCTTGGCAAAATCCCACAAATTACGATTTTATAGGAATTATATTTCTTGGTATAACAGCAACTTTTCTGCTTTTATTATTGGAAAAGCAAAAAGAAAAGGAAGCATTGAAGCGTAGAAAAAATCAAATGACCTTGGATTACCCTAAAATCATAAGCACGTTTACATTATTTTTGGAAGCAGGAATGACTCCACGTAATGCTTGGTTTAAAATAGCCCAGACCTATTTAAAGCAAAGGGATGAAAGGGATGTTAGACACGCATACGAAGAAATGCTAGTAACAATGTATGAAATTAAAGGTGGCAGGCCAGAAGCAGCATGCTACGAAAGCTTTGGGAACAGATGCGGCATTATCTATTATCGAAAGTTTGGAGGAATAATTGCACAAAATATTAAAAAGGGAACAAAAGGAATGACGACAATTCTAAAAGCACAAGTTGAACAAGCTAGAGAAGAAAGAAAAAATACTGCCAAAAGATTAGGGGAAGAGGCAGGGACAAAATTATTGTTACCAATGTTTTTGATGCTTGGAATCGTGCTGATAGTAATTATCATACCAGCTTTTTTATCAATTCAAGTCTAACACTTCAGATAGATAAATCAAGGGAATTCCAAGCTTCTTTATAGAACCAGAGTAAACATAAAGTAACAAAAAGGTGTATGAGATAAACCTCAATGCCGTAAATCAACCTCACGCTACCCGCAGAGTGAATAAGTAAATCAACAAAATTACATATAGTTTGATTGGACTCGGTTTGCCGCCATACCTGCAGGTGCATTAGATAGGTGGTCTGCCAGACAATCAAAAAGCAACAGTTTATGGAGGAAAATAAGCATGACTAATAAAACAAATAACATGACTAATAAAAGAAATGACATAACAATAATATCAAATAACATGACCAAGGAAAGAGTGAATATGAAAAGAGTAATAAAGGATTTTGGCCACAGGTTGATTGGAAAGCTATCTGCCTGGATTCTCTTACTCATAGGGTTTACCTTTGAAGTGGAACAGAAAATCAGAAAGGGAGCTCGTGTGGTTAGGTATAAAATCATAGCAGGAACATTTATGATTAAACAAAAGCTGGTCTGTACAAAAGGACTAACTACCATAGAAATAATCCTAATTATAGTAGTTTTAGTGGCCTTAATACTGATATTTAAGGATGAGTTAGGAGCCTTAATCAACCGAATTTTTGACAACATCAGATCTGAAAGTGGCGATGTAATGAGTGGGTATTAACAGGCAACAATACATTTGTTTAGAGGAGAAGAAGAGGTGAATGAAAGCAAAGGAGAAATAACGGTTTTTTTAACCTTGGTGACAGTGATTATGCTCTCATTTATCTTAGCCATGGTAGAAGGAGCAGTAATTCAAACTTCAAAAAACCAAGGGTACCTATTAGCGGACTTGGCGCTCTTTTCTGTTTTTGGCGAGTATCAAAAGGAGTTATTTGAAGATTACAATGTATTTGCTCTTGAGGGAAGCTATGGAAGAGGTATATTTGATGAAGAAGATATTCTTAATAGGATGCGATATTATGAATCTACGGTTACAAAGCATGAAGTTGTAGACATTCAGTTTTTAACAGATAACCAAGGGCAAGCTTTTAGAGAACAGGTTCTTTACTTTATGGAAGAGAGTTATGGATTGGATATCATCCGAGATTTAGTCAATCTAAACCACAACTGGGAGCAACAAGAAATTGTGGGAACAGAGGTGGCAAAAGAAGAAGAAGGAGTTATGGAGGAGTTATACCACCAGCTAGTAGAAAATGAAACAGCTATGCCAGAGGACAATGAGATTTCTCACATAGGAGAGTTAAAAGATAGGCCTATATTATCTCTAGTGTTGCCAAAAGGAACAAGTGTATCCAATTTAAGTATTTCACTAGAAGAACAAGCCTCAAGAAGAAGCTTGCAAACAGGTAGAGGAACCTTTCCTGCTAACAATACTGCCAACAGTGTAGAAGGAAAAGCATTCTTTTGTCAGTATGTTCTTAAAACATTCAACAATGTATCTTCGGAAATGGAGGGGGAAGATGAAGATGAGATTGCAAGAAGTGGTGATAACAACTTAAAGCGGAATCTTAAATATGAAGTAGAGTATATTTTGGAGGGGCAAGGAACCGACGCAAAAAATTTGGAGCGGATTGCCTTAAAGCTTATAGCCATTAGAATGGGCATTAATTATGTTTATTTAAGATCGGATAGTGTAAAAATAGCACAAGTAAAATCTATGGCAGCAGCTATTGCCGCAGCTATGCTTATTCCAATTGCAACCATTATTATCGAGCAAGCACTGATGTTAGCCTGGGCATTTGGGGAAAGCATTATGGATTTAAGAGCTTTATTTGCAGGTAAAAAGGTAGCTATCTTAAAGTCCGCTTCTACATGGCAACTTTCATTGACCTCATTACTTACCTTAGGAACCAAGGACGATAACTTGGTGGGGAAGGATGCGGAAAACGGTATAAAATATGAAGACTATCTGAGAATAATGCTACTTGCGTCTAATTATAATTCTTTGACTATGCGCACATTAGATAGAGTGGAGCAAAATATGATTTACGAAAATGGGAAAGATTATTTTAAGGTAGATAACTGTATCTCGAAAATCAGAATATATAACAAAGTCCTAATCAGAAACGATATTAGTTATGACTTTCAGCTGTATTTTGGTTATTTATAGGAGCTTTACAGCACAGTTCACCTGCAATTAAGCTCAAATCTCATGTCCCCTCCGTCACATTACCCCCTAAATAAAAGAAGGTGCCAGACATTTGCTACTAGTCAACCAGAGATAGGTTCATTTATATCACAGTGTGAGATGACTCCCGGCGGTAGAACTACTACGTAGTTATACCTCCATAACGTCTATAGGTGGCGAGCAAGAAACCAGTCTTAGTGGTGGGAAGTCAATCTCCCACTGAGATATAGCCTCGGTTGGATGGCAGAGATTTGTGCTTACAGCATCGCAAAGCTAACGCAAATCTCGCCCAAATACGCCGAGGCGTACTTGAATAAGAATAGTATGCAGCATTTTAAATTACTTGTTGTCTTACGTTGGTGAAGAAGCAGATTGTATGGCACTTAAAATTGAAAGAAAGGAGCTATGATGTCACAGCCTGATAAAAAGAATAACTCACTTCAAAAAAACTATTCTCGGGAGGGGACATGGTATTTGGGCTTAAGGGCAAGTGTAACGGTATCAGCTGCCATAATACTACCCCTGTTCATTTTTGCAATGTTGTGTCTGGCTTATCTTTTGGAAATAAACTCCATGGGAGTAGCCATAAAAGGGGCAAGCTATAGTGGGGCTAAAAGGGTAACTGAAGACGTTGTTAAATATGGCGTGTTTAACGCAGGGTCCTTGGAAAGCAAGATTGTAGACTTAATTGGAAGTAGTCGAATAGAGCGAAGTGTAATTAAAGGTGGGAGTGGTGGTATATCAGCCAGAAACTCTACATATTCTTCCGAATTGGAGGAAGTAGAAGTAGTGGTTGAGTATACCATCAAACTCCCTATCGAGACCTTTGGGGTTTTACAGCTTGATAAAACCCTGGAATTTAGAGTAAAGCCTTGGACAGGTTATGTTTACTTGGGATCCGACGGGGAGGATATAATTGTCTACATTACCGAAACAGGTAGAGTGTATCATGAAAACTACTCTTGCACTCATCTGAAACTGTCAATTCAATTTGTAGCAAAAGAGATGGTGCCAGATTTAAGAAATGATTCTGGAGGCAAGTACAAAGCCTGTGAAAAATGTGTGTACGGTGGCTCTATGTCAGGTGTTTATATAACTAACACCGGGAGCAAATATCATAATTCATTAACATGTAGTGGCCTTAAAAGAACTATAAGAGCTGTGAAAAAATCAGAAGTTGGTGGGATGGGAGGATGTAGTAGATGTACATAGTAATATCTGTAGTGCTAATTTTATACCTATTAGGCTTGTCGATTTTAGATATACGCAGCCAGAAAGTACCGACATTATTGATATGGAGTTTTATTGGGTTATTGGTATTGGAAGTGGCAATTAATAACCAAGGAAGGGTGACTTTGTCAATATTGGGAGGAGCAGTAGGACTTTTGATGTTGATTATTAGTAAGCTGACAAAAGAAGCTTTAGGATATGGCGATGGCCTGTTGGTATTAGGGCTAGGAATAAGTTTAGGACTATGGAAAATACTATGGCTACTAATGATTGCTTTTTTTGGAGCAGCCATATTTGCTATTGGATTATTAGTATTAAAAAGGGCCAAGAGAAAATCAACACTTCCTTTTATTCCTTTTATTTGTGCCTCATATATTATTCTTTTTGTTTTTGAAATTATGTAGATAGTTCTTTACAAAACACCTGTGACTACGGCTAGGCTACTTGATTGTTAGGTGGTAGTAGCGTAAGTAAACTCCATGAAGAATGAACTGCTAATGCAAGAAGATTTACTTTGTGGGTAGCATGAGAGCCCATGTGTAACTGTCAACTTGTTGACTAGCAAAATCGGCTTTGGCTGGGAACAAAAAGTATTGAATTACGAAAGGGAAAGGAATAGCTTAATGAGATATTCAAAAGGAAGTGCCACCATTGAAATGGCTTACATTGCTCCTATGACTATGCTAATTATTATGGCAATAATTTATATAGTTTTCTTTTTTTATGATAAAAATATTGTAATAGGGGCAGCAGCAGAGACGGCTGCTATAGGTGCAGGATTAGAGCGTCGAGAAGATATTAAGGATGAAATTAATTTAGAAGAACTTTTCAATGAAAGAGTAAATGGAAAGCTGGTAATGTACCGAAATTATGAGGTAAGTGTGGATAAATCAGGAAAAACCATTTCAGTAAATGTAAGAGTTTCAAGGGGACCCCTGGGATTTTCTATTTCCCAAAGCGCCGAAATAATGATGCCTGAAACGACCATCCGAAGGTTTCAAAAAAATAGAGAGCTTTAAGGTGATAGGGTCATCTCGCACCATGATATTAGCACTTAGAAAGGTTCATGAAAATGTTATGAAAGTAAGATATGTAAAAGAATTAAACAAAGTAGAGGTGCACATTGAGGTAGCTGAATATTATTATGAGGATTACCAAATGAGTATGATAAGAGAGAATGAAATAGCTGGTCTTGCTAGTGCTAAGGTTTGGCAAGTAGATGATAGAAGCATTTTTATATATGATGTAAGCGGAATGAGCTCTCTAAAAAGTAGATATGAAGGGAGGGAGCTAAAGTACGCTGATATAAGGAATATTGTAGGTGACTTATTATCTGCTGTAAAGGAATTAAGGGGCTATTTGCTTAATCCTGATTATCTGGTACTTGAACCAAGTCTAATCTATACATTTGAGGATAAATGGGTTTTTCTATACCTACCTGCAAAAAAGTCAAACCTAAACAAAGCCTTCCACAGTTTAACAGAGTACTTTGTCCGAACTCTTGACTATAAAGAAGAGGAAGGCATTATGTTTGCAAGCTTTTTGCATAAGGAGACCCTACAAGAGAACTTTAATTTAGAGCAGATATTAAGCAAGTACGAAAATTATAAAGCTTCAAAAGTAGAGAGGAAAATAAGGTCTAATGAGGTGAGGGAGGATTCGGAAAAAAGATATTATGCCATAGAAACAGATGAAGCGGATGATGAAGATGATGATGAGGAAGAAAAAGGCTTTTCTTTGTACAAAGAAAGCCACGACGTATTAAAGTGGAGGGGAGAAAAAGCTAAAGGGGCAAGAGGCGTAAAAGAAAAAAGGAAAGATGGGAAAGGGAAGAAAGAAGGCAAAACAAGAGTTTCTATAATTGATAAAGCGAAAAATAGATTTGGAAGGAAAAGCTGGGGAGATTGGGACGATTTAATTTTAGATGACTAAACTCATTCTTGACATCAAAATGCAAGGGGCGTACACTGGATGTAAGAAAAGTTATTTGCATACGGTTATAACAAAGGAGATTCAAGCTTGGGAAGAAACGACTATAAGAAAGCTATTTTCACAATAATAATATTGGCAATAAACTCAGGGCTGTTTTTGTTCTTATCAATCTTTTATGGACAACAAGGGGAACGGCTTTTAATAGAATATGGGGGATTGTATGAAATCGCCGTAAACTACCGAGGTGAATATTATCGTTTTGTTAGTAGCATGTTTGTTCATTTTGGGATAGAACATTTGGCAAGCAATATGTTGCTACTTGCCATTCTTGGCTACAACCTAGAGGTAGAAAAAGGCCACATTAAGTTCTTGATAATCTATTTTGTTAGTGGAATTGGTGGAAATGTGGCATCTTTTTGGTGGCGTTCTTTGGGAGATGTAAACATTATGTCTGGAGGAGCCTCAGGAGCTGTATTTGGGCTAATGGGAGCGATTCTCGGTTCGTATATAAAACATGGCAGGCCAATAGCTAGATTATCAAAGCAAGGAATACTCGTAATGATAGGGATTAGCCTTTTTGTTGGATTAACTACAGCTGGAATCGATAACGCA
>JGI20163J26743_11538268_pt1 | contig 17089 bp, 14 predicted proteins | sample TergutCu122P1_FD_26743 | JGI IMG/M metagenome (IMG submission 26743) | reverse complement strand
CGGTCATAATACTTCTGGAAGTCCGGCATAGGAATATCCTTGCGTTGAATGTTAGCCTTAGGATAAAAGGATTCTTCAACCTTATTTGGCTCCATTTGTTGGATATCATCCAATGAAAGACCGATTTCGCGAAATCGTTTCATAATCAGAGTAACGGTACTTGAGCCAATAGAATACCGTTTCTGTACGATGTCATATGAGCACCCTTTAGAGCGTAGCTCAATGACACCAATGATTGTAGTATAGTTCTGCATAATAGTTTCTCCTTTCGTTTTTACTACGAAAGTTACTATAACACAGAATAAAAATCTACGCTGTTTCATCCGGAATGGCACGCTGAAAGCATCGGAGATATCACGCCGCCGTCAGCGGAAACGATACGCCGTTGAGCCGGAATATGCAAAATACCGCATCTTGTATATATTTAGAGTGAAATCTATTAGTTTCCTTTATCTTCATTACTTTATCTTCATTACTTTATTTTCTTCTATATCACGTAGTTCATCATATCTATACAAGCATTTGGGCTTATGCTGGTAACTACTCCAGCCATCACTAACATAAACCTCTATTCACTTATATAGCCATCATGATCACTTGTTTGTGTGGGCATTCAACAGTTTTATTGTCATTTCTGAGACCTTTAACGCACGCCCTATGCTGTCATGTGACTGCTCTTTTGTGAACAACATAATACGCTCGATGATTTTGGCATTAATCAAACGAAAATTCGGAGGTTGATACAAGCACCCGTTGACGTAAACCCCTTTGTCCTTTGTCTTGCTACTGAAAGCCACATTTAAACGAACATTACCCAAATAGCCCACCAAGTGATTTCTCTTGCCGTTGTGAAATGTAAGTTTCTCAGTGGTCAGGCATAGAATCCAACTTGCAAGATGAGGAAACATGTGTATTACATTTTCGTAGTGTTCATTAAATGGGGTGTTCCACACAATATTGTACTCACAAACGTCTGATGTAAGAAAGCGGTAATACTCAATGGCAAAATCACGCTGACAAACTACAGCACATTTGTCAAAATAGGAAGTTAAGCTTACCACTTGATACAGTTCGTCCAAACAAATACAGAGTGGCTTTTCAATTACCAAGGCACCTGTGAAATTTAATCCATACACCAAATGCTTTATTATAGGTAGCCTATCAGCAGGAGGTGTCGCAAGAATTACAACATCTATTTTCGCCACGTCTGCGCTAGTTAGAGTGGAAAAACTGTGGAAAGGCAAGCTATACTTCATTGCTAATCGCTCAGATAAGTTTTTAACCCCGAATCCACACACTGCCAAATTGTGTTTTGTAAATAGAAGTGATTCAATGAACCTAGACGCTGCTCTGCCTCCGCCTAATACCATTATATTGTACATTTGATACTCCCTCATCCATGCTAATCAACAAGGCTTAAAACTCCTATCTTTAGCAATTGTGCAACGCTGTCTTCAACATCTTCTAAAATTTCGCTTTCTTCTATTTGGTAAAGTGAACATAGATGTTCTACCAATTTCAAAACATTACTAGGTTCAGCTTCAAAGAAACTAATAATGTCGTACTGCGTATCATTCATCTCATATGTTGTGCCATTCAACATGTTCAAACCAAAATAAATGTCACCTCTTTTCTTAATTATAATATCTTTTGCGAGTTTGTAATTTATTGTCATTTTATGACCATTCCTTTCTGCACCAATGGATATGAAATAGTGTTGGTGCGTTTTTATTGTAATTTTACGCAATTCATGCATATTAAGGAAAGCAGCGCCTCGTCATTTCTGATTCGTCACAGACCAAAGTCGTTTAAATCGTGTCGTCCGCTTTTTTCATCTCTCTTGAGGCCTATTTTGTTTTTGTTGCGCCCTTCTTCATCTACGCCTCCTGATTTGTTTCAAACTTTTGTTCATCCAGAATATATTTTATGTCATTCACCAAAGATGACCAACCCTCGCTATGTGGATCATCCAAAGTGCCACAGTGTCGATTCAATCTCGTTTCATATCCTCCAACTGTGTAAAAAAAATCAGATTCCTCAAACATATGGAAGTCATTTTGGTCATTACCTACGCATATGATATTTCGGTAGTGGTATGCCTTTTTGATGTAATGTAGACCTCGTGCTTTCGCATTCAAAGGAACAGCCTCTATATATCCATCAAATATGAAAATGCTTGTGCTTTTTGCAAACTTTGCAAATTGCTCGTAATTGGTAGTATAAAATACGATTTTGTGTATGTTTTTCCTTAAGTCAGTTTCACCATGTTTGTCAATTAGAACATATCTTGTACAGCATATTTCAGTCATTAACTGTTCCACAAGGCAGTCCTCAAAAGCAAACTCAACAAAATCCTTTTTTGATAGAAGTATAGAACTATAATTTGCCATAATAAAGTCAAATTTGTAGTCACTAATTTTTTTAACTACAGATGATAAGGTGGCACCGCTGTTGATTCCTACATCAGCATATTTCTTTAAAACATCCACTGCTTTCTTCGTCGGTACGCTCAGAAAACCTTCGCTATCAAGTAAAGTACCATCTAAGTCGAATAAAATAAGCGTTTTATTTGAACTGGCGTAATTACGAAAAATTTGCTTCCCTTCAATATCAGGCACTCCTAAAAAAAAGCAAAGAGCTTCAACAATCGCTATCTTTAATGCATGCCCCCAAGCACACGAATCAAAATTACCGAATAGCAGCTTGATATTTTTTTTATAAATTTCAGAATGCTTCAGGCTGAAAGCATGTTCAGTGAACTTTTTACACCCTTTGAAAAGTGGTACTTGATTTCTCTTGTACACATAGTAGCTCCTTGGAATCAACTCGTCAAAATCCTGCCCGAATAGAGTGCTGTAAATGAACATAAACTCCGTATCTTGCGCACACCGACTTAAGATTGAATCCGCCTGTGCCCTATTTAGACAGAAAACGAGTTTTTTGCTTGTATGACAAGAGGAGATATAATGCTGTTTAACGAATTCATCTATTGATGGGTTTAATCTTAACATACTTACTGTTGCATTAAACATCTCTTCATTAATCAAAGCAAAGTTCTTATGAGTAATTTTAGAACCGAAATCAATTGAACCAGAAATGGATGTCTTTGCTCTGCTACCAAATTTGATGACAGTATGGCTTGTATCAAGTTCAAATAAAATTCGGCTCAGATGATATGCTAAAAGGGTTCCAATGTTCGGCTTGGCAATTCCTGAACCGCCTGAGCCTGAAATGCCGAACGAATTATTACATATTCTTTCTTCAACAAAGAACCTGCTTAGCTCGCAGATTGAATAATTTGTATTGCTTTCAAGTACGTATTGGAAAGCTTGTTCAAAGTTATTATCGCCAATATATTGTGCTGTGTGTCGAAACATTTCTCTAAGTGCTGTCATCATTGAGTCTCCCAGATAGAAGGTCGCGTATTGTGCTACTGAGCATCAAATAGAGAATTGTAATAGCACAGGTTGCTATAGCAAACAATGTAAAAGTACCATTTAGTCCAATAAAGTGAAGTGCTAATGTAACAAGTAAAGTTATAATAACACGCAGGGAAGCAACAACAAAATCGATTGTGGCTTGGAAATGTGAGCTTGTTTTCAAATTCTTTATACTTTTTAAGACGAATATGCGAAAATTAGTGCCGTAATACGCAAAAGCCAGCTGCTGTATAAAAACAGCAGTGAGAACCATATAGACCGTATTGTTGAGGAGTAGCAAAAAGCTAAAAGGTAACAATACTAATAGTGCAATTGATAATATCTTGTGTCCACTGTCATATATTTGAACCCCAAGGATATTTATCAGCATAAAAGTTGAGAAAATGAAGCCGATAAATCTTGTATCAATATTAGCAGCATAGAAAAAAACGACATAAAAGTCGAAGTTGGAAATTAGTAAAGAAGCACATAGTGCATAAAAGATAGTTTGAAGCATCAGCTGTTTGTTATTAAAAAAGCTGCAAAAAACCGCTCTGCTTGCTACAAAAAATGAGGCATTCACTTCATTATCTTTTTCCTCCTCGAAGTCAGAAGCTTCTGCTCTAGGCATCCAAGCAACCAAAATTGTAGACACGATATATAGAGTGATTGTGAGTATATGCGGTAGGAAAACATTTATGCCAAAGAGTAAACTGCTGCTCAACATTAAAAGAAAATTAAAGAAATAACTATATTTATGCAGCTTCACTCGGATTTTTGTGTAATCCAAGTTACTTTTTTGGGAAAGCATAAGCATATACGAATTACCTGCACCAGAATCAAATGCAACAGACAGGCCCAATATCGCATTGGCTACCACAAAGCCTATAAAGCTTGGGATTAGAATATTTAATACAAGCGATGTAATTACCAATGCTTTTGAAACTAAAAATAATGCCTTGTTTCCTAGCTTATCTGCCAGATAGCCACATGGTAGCTCAAATAAAAAAATTGCACCAACAAAGAAGAATCTAAAAAGCGATATATCTTCGTTTTGCATCAAGAAATTGATAAAAAAGAGAACTTTTATTGGCACTATTAAAGCTTGACTTGACAACATTTCTGATGCGTACATGAGTGCTTTGATGCGGCCAACATTTGTGCAAATCATAGTTTGTTCCTTCAAAATGCTTATCCCTCCAAATCAGTATAGAATACATTAAAATTGCACAATTTCACAAAATTGAACAGTTGTACCATTGAGACAAAAAATAAGTTTATATCAACATTTATCAATATTTGCAAAATCGCCTTCGAGCCTGTAGGAGTACCCCATTACTTATACTGTTAGTCTTTTAGTTATGCTTAAGGCTTGCTCCATTACCAGACGATTCTTACTTTGTACCGTACGGCACAACATTTTCGGAAGTAAATATGAACGTAGCTTCCAAAAAGTTTATTGTACCAAATCACATTAACATCTCTCGCATCATTTTCAAAGAATATTCCATTATTTGTTCTGCAGTCAAGTCTTTTGTATAAATAAGTTGCCTATCACACCATTCCGGGTTTTCAAACCAAAACATATCTTCTACTACAAAGCCGTACTTTTCTGGATTTTTGTACATATCGGTACCAGGAAACAATTTTATTCTATTAAATGTGGCAAGAGTAGGTTGCACTTTTTTAATGAACAATAGGGTAGCCTCCAAATCATCAACTGTATCTCCAGGTACACCTACCATTAGTGAGGCATGGAATTCGATTTTTCTATTTTGTAATATTTCTATTTTTTTAGATATATCCAAAATATTATGGGATTTATTGACCATGTTCATTGCTGCTTCATTTAGCGTTTCAATCCCAACGAAAACCCTGTACGCACCGTGACTTTGCATCATGCTAATCATATCTTCAGTAATGTCACACAATCGGATATTAGAAGTCCATTTAAAAGTACATTTTCTGCTTCGGTACATGGCACAGAACTCTAAAAGCCTCTTTTTCGAAAAAGCAAATGTATCATCAGCGAAGAAGAATTGTTCAAAGCCTCCTTGTATTAGCACTTCTATTTCATCAAAAAAGTGTTCCATGCTAAAGACTTTGAAAGCAGAAAAAACAGATTTATTACAAAATACACATTTGCTAGGGCAACCACGACTTGATCGTACAATTGTCTCTGGGCTAATACTTTTATATTTTGATAAATCGTATAGAGCTCTATTTGATATTGGCAAATCGTCTAATACCAATTCATCACATATCCCATTATTTATTACTTGGCCAATACTATTTCTAAAGGCTATGTTCTTAATATTCAAATTTTTGAACGAGCATTTTTTGTCCAGCAAGTTTTTGATAACGTAGTCTGCGTTTCCCAGAAGAACAAAATCTATAAATCTATAGCGCATTAACAAATATTCTGGAATAAAACTAACTACCATACCAAGCACGCCAATAATAGCGCCACCATATATCTGTGAAACTTGATAAGCGACTTTAAAGGTGTTTATATGATTATTCGCATCCGCATATAACACAACTATTTCCGGTGATATGGCTGGTAGCAACGTACCAACGTTAGAATCGTCGATATTATCAACCTGCAAATCAACCAACTTGTTTGAATAACCTGCTTCATTAAGAACGGCAGAAATCTGGCACAATTCTAAAGATGGCAATTTCAGGTAATTCTGTGCAGACTTAAAGTTTGCTGCGTGAATAAATAGGACATCACAAGTATTCATTTTGACTACAAACCTCCTCTGGAAAAGTTTCTGTTTCAAGTAATGCCAAAACGGAATGAATTGTTGAAGAGTAGATGTTTCCAACAGGCTTTCTCCTTCGTATGTTCTTCATCCGCCCTCTAAATATAAAATGCTGATTAATGTACTCACAATGAATCATACCCCCATAACTTGTCATTAGGCGCTCCACTGACTCTAATCCTAGTCCATGGTGTGCTTTATCTTCTTTGGCTGTCTTAGGCAATGTACCTTCATCAAAAAATACAGGCATCGAACTATTAGTTACGGTGATATATAAATGTTCTTTTTCGATCATCATTATCAGCTCTATTTTTTTTGCTACCGCTTCGGAACATTTCAAACAAGCTTCAATAGCATTATCAAGTATATTTGATAAAACCACATTTAAGTGCACAGGATCGACATATATATCCGTGACGTCTTTGGTCTGTACAGTGAAATTAATTTCGGAGTTAGTCGCCTCTGCCTTTTTAAATGATATTATGGCATCCACACTAGGTACCCCTGTTGTAATTTCTGATAGTACTTCTCTAATACTTCCTAAATATCTGGTGATGTAATTATCCAGCTCTATGTAATTTTTATTATTCATAAGCACCTTCATACTCGTCAAGTGATTGGTAAAGTCATGCTTTAAACTTTTCACTTCTTTTAAGTATCCATCCACTCTTTCAAAGTGTAGACTTTCTTGCACCAGCTGCTGTTCTAATAGCCTATTATGAAGCTCTTTTTCTGCCAATAAAACCAAGCTTTTATAAATGTGGAAGAACAATATAGATAATATGAAAACACCTGTTTCCGACAGCAGTTCCAAAGTCGATACAGGACAATCTTTACTAAGAGCAAACAATCCATTTACAATTGAAAAAAATGTACAGATTAATACTGCAATAAATAGGGGGAGTAATTTTCTAATGGGTATGTGTAAGATATCCGTTCTTTTTAATGTAGTCAAGCAAAGTACCACAATGGTGAGTAAAATTTTTGCGCTAAATAGTGATATGAGGAGTGTTTTTTCCGAGGTAATAACAGAGGCAAAGCCGTATCCATAAAACCATGACACAAAAAAAATTGATAAAGTTTCTGTAATAGACCCGTAGGCAACAATCAATCCAGCCGCCAAGAGACGCCTTGACACAGCTCCAGAAAATAGAAAAAGGGAATATACTGAACAGAATGAGTAGAATAATAGCGGTATCCACATTGATCGAAACGCTAAGATTGAAAGCGTAGCACTCGCAAGAAAAAATATCAATAAAACACCGTAGTAAATTACCTTTGATTCATATCGTTTTCCTAATAGGTAAACAAAGAAGCTGTGAATAATAAATGTTTCCAACAAGGAAATCAACATTAGTACTATTGTCTCCATATCAAGCCCCCAAAACGTTTCCACTCATTTTGTACTTCAACACAGTTCCTGCTACCATACTTTTATATTTTCTAGAAAGAGGAATGCATGAGAGATCGTTACCACCCTGTAAATATATATTGCTTGCATCATGCCTGTCATAATATTTTAGGTTAACCAAAAAGGACCTATGACAGCGAAAGAATCCATAAGGTTTTAGTATATCTGATAATTCGTCCATGCTTATTCTTCTTAGTGCAATCTCAACAGAAGTAGCAGTATTGGCTGATATATCATGATTCCTTACCTCTATATAGCTTATCTCTTTGCTAGAGATAACATACATCTTCTCATCTTTTATATAGTGAAAGATATACTCATCTATACTTTGAGAGTCCATCACTTTTAGGGTTTTACAAAAGGTATTCACATCATAAGGCTTATATATAAAGCTTGGCGTTCGTAAAGCACTAACATCTGGTATTTTTTCAGCATGAGTAGAGACAAAAATTACTTTCGTATTTACTGTAATTTCTAACTCTTCATAGGTTTCTATCCCATTTTTTGTTGGCATGTTAATATCCAAAAAGATGTAACTATAAAAATTTCCTCTTTTAACAGCTTTAATTAAGTCCGCACCTCTAATAAAGCGATCTATAACCATGTCACTTGAGTTAAACATCCCGCTTTCGTATATAGTTTCTTCCAGTATATCCAGCTGTATTGATTCATCATCACAAATTGCTATTTTACACATAATTTCTTTGTCCTATCCTCAAATCCATAACTTCTGGATATAATCTACAACAAAGATTCCCATAAATCAATCTCTTTCTTTGAGATTTGTAATAAAGAAACGAATATGTGGGTAATGAATTCACTACCCTCTTTTACTTGCATCTTTTGCATGATAATAAATAGCCAAGAATTTGTGGCATATCCTTACGGTTAGCTACCAAAACACTAAGGCTTTCAATCTCATCTCCATCATAAGCTTCGGCCAATGCCTTTTTTATTTCTAGGTTTTTTCTAAGATCAATTTTATCACTAGCATCTGATTGCAAGTATATTGGGCCAATACAGTTATCAATTAGTTTGAATAAGTTATCCAAATTGCATACATTTCTAAAAGTTAAATCTGTCATGGCGATTCTCTCCTTTACATTCTCTGTTATAACAGTTGCATTGACATTAACTCATCTTTCCAATATAATAATAGTGCCTGTGCACCTTATAAAATATAAGAAATAGGGCAAATATTATAAGAATAATCCCAAGTTTATCGCTAGCTTTTATTAGTCGGCCATGGTTTTTATTTATATGTCATGGCTTGGGAAGTAAAAGGAAGCTGGTGACAGACTAATAATTGTAAATTTTAGATTAAGGTTAGATGAGAGGGTTCATACATAAATGAAAATCATTCCCGTAAAGGTTGACAGCAATCAAAAAGAAAGAATGCCATATAATGACGCCACCTTCCCGGTGGATATTTGGACAGATGTTTACGATAATTTTGTTGATGTAACTCTTAACTGCCACTGGCACTCGGACTTTGAGTTCAGTGTCTTGGTTTCAGGGAAATTAGATTTTTATGTTAATGGTATACATATGCCTATGAAAACAGGAGATTGTATTTTCATTAATTCAAATACTATGCATACCGCCCAGCAAGCCAAGGATAGCCACGGAACTGTTATTAAAGGAGTGGCCTTCCCTACATCATTATTTGTCGGAAATGCCAGTACCACAGTTTACAAGAAGTACTTTGACCCCATTTCAACTTCATCTATACAAGGAATTGTGATTCCCAGCCACACCCCTTTCGCAGGCAGAATGACATCTCTAATTGAAGAAATCCATAATCTCGATGGTGCTGATTTTGGCTATGAATTAGATTGCATGAGTGTGCTTATCCAATTATGGAAAGATACAGCTACATATATCTCAGAAAGCAATCCTGATTTATTGAAAAACAAAGTTACTCGCAAAAACGAGGAGCGAGCCAAAAAAATTTTAACTTATATACATGAAAATTATGAAAAGGAACTTTCTGTAGATGATTTAGCAAAGCAAGCAAACATTAGTCGAAGTGAATGTTTTCGATGTATTAAACATTTTACTAATAAAAATCCTATGGAGTATATTAATGAATACCGCCTTGCTAATGCTGCAAGGCTATTGATGGAATCAACCCTTTCTATCACAGAAATCGGTTTAGCATGTGGGTTTAACAGTTCAAGTTATTTCGGCAAAATGTTTAAAAAAGCATATGGTGTTTCGCCTAAACAATATCGACTGTAAATAATTGAACTGGGAGGAAGTATTAAATGAATTTCCAAAAAGTTATTATAATCGGCTCTGGTGGAAGTGGTAAAAGTACCTTATCTTATGAGATTAGTAAAAAGTTTGATTTACCCATTACCCATCTTGATAAGGTTTTTTGGCGACCTGATTGGGAGCCTATTGGAAGAGATCTGCTAGAAGCGAAACTAAGAGAAGTCCTCCAAAGTTCCAAATGGATTATCGAGGGAAATTATGATAGCACCTTAGAAATGCGCCTAGAAAAAGCTGATACAGTGATTTTCTTGGATTTTAATCGCCTCACCTGCATTAGCAGAGTCATAAAGCGATATTTTATGTATAGAGGCAAGACCCGTCCTGATATGGGAGAAGGGTGTCAGGAAAAAATAGATTATATTTTCCTTAGATGGTTATGGAGGTTTCCAAAAGATACTAGGCCTCGTATGTTGGAGTTGCTAAACAAATATCCGGATATAAACCTAATAACACTAAAAACCCCTAAAGAGGTAAAAGAGTTTTTACATACTAGTCTTTGAAGGTTCATCTGTCTTATTGGTTGTGCTTTACCAAAAGATTGTTTTTATTGTATATCGTAATATGTTGATTGTTTTTATGATTTGATATTTCTCTTTTCTATTATTTCTTTAAGGGATTTTAGATATGGTGCCCTCGCCACTCCATGCTCAGTAATAATTCCTGTAATTAAATCATTATCCGTCACATCAAAGCTGGGGTTAAAAACCTTTACTCCTTCTGGAGCCATTGGATATTCATACCACATTTTCGTAATTTCTTCTATTGGCCGCTCTTCTATTTCGATATCATCACCAGTAGCCGTTTCTAGATCAATAGTAGAAGTTGGAGCACAAACATATACCGGTACATTATATCTTTTTGCCACTGCTGCCAGTACTGAGGTTCCTATTTTATTGGCCACATCCCCATTTGCTGCTACTCGGTCACAGCCCACAAGTATAGCATCTATCCATCCCTTTTTCATAACCGTAGCTGACATATTGTCACAAATCAATGTTACATCAAGGCCTGCCAAGTGAAGTTCATAGGCTGTTAACCTAGCCCCTTGTAACAAAGGCCTAGTTTCATTAGCAAAAATCCTAAAATCATACCCTCTTTCATGTCCCAAATACATGGGAGCAGTTGCTGTTCCATATTTCACTGTTGCTAACTGACCTGCATTGCAATGAGTAAGTATACCATCTCCAGGCTTTAATAACTCTAAACCATATTTACCTATCTTCTTACATACCCTAATGTCCTCTTCTTTAATCTCCACTGCCTCTTTATGTAAAAGAGCTTTAATTTCTTGGACACTTTTATTCAAGTTGGCTTTAACAACATCATCCATTCTACCCAAAGCCCAAAACAAGTTCACCGCTGTAGGCCTAGAAGTTGCTAGATATTCTTTGGCACTAAGAAATTTTTGATAAAACTCCTCCTGGTCATTTGTCGCTATTTCTTTTGCCGCCAGATAAATTCCGATGGCAGCAGCAACCCCTATAGCTGGTGCACCTCTTACTTGTAATAAGTAGATAGCATTCCAAATCTCTTTTTGGCTTTTAAGACTTAAAATTTCTGTTTTATGTGGCAACTTAGTTTGGTCAATAATCAACAAGGCACTGTTTTTATCATCCAGTGCCACTGTTTCATAATCTAAGATAGTTTTTTTGATATTCCTAGCTTTTTCCATTTTTCTCCTAATATTATACAATCAATAATTCAGTAGTAAAAGGGTGAAACCAGAGAACTTTCTTATCTCTCTTTTCTAGACCGCTACCTATCAGCTTATTTTTGGTGCATTTTCAAGAAGATACTTCTCCGCTTCTGCACTCCACAAGCCATTGTGTCTTTCACAAATCCCTGCAAGTTCTTTGTACATAGGGTCTGTCTTTCCCTTTTCTGCAAAATCTGCTATTGCCGTTAATGGCATTGATATATGATTATAAATCAACTTTTTAAAGCCAGGGATGTTTGGCAACTCTAAAGTAGCATGGGCCGCAGCATCCAAACCTCCGATATGAGATAACAATATGGATGGATTTAGTCTACCCTTTGCCGCCATGTTTAAAGCTTCTGTCATATCAGCAGTATTCCCACCTGATGTTCCAACAATATGTGTGGCATTATAATGGACATCATAGAAGTTGAATTTTGCAGCAAACTTTTTATCCGAAGGACCTGCGAAAAAGTTAAGACATCCATCATAACCTAGCATAGAATCACCTTGCTCAATTAAGCTAGCCACAGGCACAAATATGAATATATCATCGTATCCTTTGCCTTCTGTAAGTTTCATCATTTCATCCACATAGGACTCACATTTGGCGTTAATATACACAAGCTTAATTCCCTCTTTTGCAGCCTCTTCTACAGATACAGATTTTTCAGCTACATCTAAATTTTCCTGCCTAACATCAGTTACAACTAACAAGCTAGGTCTTAGGCCTTCACGATGGATAATGTAATCAACTAAGGCAAGGCCCATAGGACCACAACCTCCTAAAATTGCCATATTCCCCTTGTCCCTAATGCCCATGTCATGTACATACACACCTTGCTTTGTATGATAACTTGCATGAGTTGCACCAATTACACAAGATAATGGTTCTGTCAGTGAACCTTGGTAAAATCCATCTCCTTCAAAGGGCAATACACAATCTTGGTCTATGTAACATTTTGGGATAATGCCATACTCCATGTTGCCACCAATATGGGTAAAGGAGTAACCTGCTGCCTCATGGGTATCTAACATGGCAGGTTGCATGGCAAATCTTTGACCTTCCTTATATCTGTCAGTTAGATTTTTTCCTACTTGAACTATTTCGCCACAAAATTCATGGCCAATAATGGTGGGGTTGTCTGCTACATCATTTGGTACCCGCTTGTGAGCCGGGCCTTGCGTGGCTGCCTTATAACTAGACATACAGACGCTGTCTGCAATAATTTTCACCAATAACTCATCATCTGTTATAGGGGGCAATTCAATCTCTTCTAATCTTAAATCATTTACTCCGTGTAATCTTACTGCTTTTGTTTTCATTCTTTTTGTTTCCTTCCTGATTTTGTTTCATTCTAACTTCGCTCTTTTCTACTTTAATTCTTTCATACTTTTTAATTCCATGTTTAGTTTATTATACTTAATTCCTACTTAAATTCATTCCAATATTTGCAAAATAATCTATCCGTTCCTCTAATGACTTGTTTGCAAGGGGTGTTCCCTCTTTAAACATACCATCTAGGCTATTTTCATGTCCGATTAATGCCCAAGCAGCTGTAATCAAATGTCTAAACTCTTCCTCTTCCAAAGCCTGACAAATAAAGGGCTGAAATGGGGAATTAATATCTTCACCACATATCTGAAACAGCTGGTACTTGTTACAAAGCATTACCATACGCCTTACTTGCTCTTTAGTATTCCTAGTTGGCATGTAGGTAATAGCTTTAAATCCTGCATCTTTTATAAATGCAACCCATTCATCCAAATAATCATCCTCGAATTTTTGGCTTTTCTTATCTCCTGTAACAGAATCTTGTACGTCTCCAAGGTAAGGGTATGCTGGAATGGCTCCTAAAGACTTTCCAAGAGTGATAAAGTCTTTGTAACTTGGTAATTCGTCAGTAGCATCTATATAAAATTTTTCGACAAAATTAGCTTTTAATTCCCCTAGTAAATAATATTGATACCACAAAGTGTCAGGATTATTTAGTTTACTCAAATTGCTACCTGTAACTTTTATCCCAAAATTGTCATATAAAAATGTCGGTACTGTTGGCCCCTTTGCCACTTTATCCAGTATTTTACCTGCCAAAGCATACAGTATATGACGCTCTGTTATTGTGCCTCCATCTTGATACTGTGACAGGGTCATTACATCTTTATTAAAATCTAACGCTAACTCTGATTTCCTTATGTATCGGTTTAGTTTGTCAACCATTAATCGGTTTCGGGCATTTCGTTTTTCTCTATATGGCCTTAGAAAACTTTCAGCCTCATCTATTTTATGATGGGGAATCCCGTGCATTGCTAGGTAGGCAATGGATTTTTGATCAGGATTGTTGATTCGTTTTCCTGCAAACTTTGTATCCTCAAAACTACAGCGAAATTCAAATCCCACTGTTACTTTGATGCCAATAATTTGCCCTGCCTCTATAAACTCTTTTAATCCACCTACGCTATCATGATCCATAATTCCTGCTGTGGCTAAACCATTTTTCCAGGCTAAGTAGGCAGCCATAGTTGGAGAATAAGGCGAAAAGGAATATGTTGTATGAATGTGGTTGTTTACATTATTTCCCTGTGGAGGCAACTCTATCTCACCACTTTTGTACAAAGACATTAGCTCCTTTAAGGCTTTTAGTCTTTCGTAGCTAGTAGGCAAATTGAGATGCTCTTCTAGCTCTGCCATCTGATTCTTTGCCTTAACATTTCCTTTAACATAAGCTGTGGCCTCATCATTGACACTCTTCTTTGCGTAATCTTGTATCAACCTAACATCACCTGCCCCCCTGTAACTGGAATTGCTTGGCCTGTTTCGTATTGCTGCTCTACAATATAAAATATAGCCCTTGCCACATCTAAAACTTCACAGCCACGACCCATGGGAACCCTACCTTCATAATACTTACGTACATCTGAAATGGTTTTTGCACCTTTAACCTTACCTGCATCTAAGTATTGCCTGAAAAGCCCTTTTTCAGGATCAGACCAAAGAGGACCATCTAGCAAGTTTCCAGGGCAGATAGCATTAACCTTTATGCCATACTCAATAAACTCTAGGGCAAAGGACTGAGTTAATCCGACTCCTCCAAATTTGCTGCCTGCATAGGCAAAATTTTTGTTACTACCTTCTAGGCCTGATTTTGAATTGATTTCGATAATATCTGTTAAATAGCTCAGGCCATATTGGTTTTGAATCTTCATAATCCCAGCTGCATATTTAGCACACAGAAAATAACCGGTGTAGTTTACTGATGTTACAAAGTCAAAGCTATCCTTAGTCATTTCGAAAACACTACCTGCTTTTAGCACTCCCGCATTTGCTATCAAAATATCTAGCCCGCCGTAATTAATGACTGTTTCATTAACCATTTTCTCCACAGATTCTTCACAAGTAACATCCACCTCCAAAGCAATGGTGGCGTATTTTCCATAGGTATTATTTAACTCTTCTGAACAACTGGTAGCGCCTTGGCTATTAATGTCCGCAATTACAACATAGGCTCCTTCTTTAACTAGCTCTGTAGCAATGCCCTTTCCAAAACCTTGGGCTCCTCCAGTAACGATGGCGATTTTTCCACCTAATCGTTTTGTGGTGTTTCTGCCAGCGATGTTTGTATCCGTGGTGTTTGTATCAGTGGTGCTTATATCTGCGATATTTGTATCAGTATTGTCTGCACTGAGAATATTCTTACTTTGCCCCGCTCTACTCCCCTCTATGGGAATAGGATTACTTGCCTGATTAATAACACCAAGAAACATTGCCTTGGTCATTTCCGCATTCTCCTTATTATCTCCAAGAGCGACAAATCCCAAGTCTTTTATGCCAACAATCTTAGGTAAATATCCTTTTCTGGCTTCAAAGTTTATAAAAGATTTTGCCGTTTCATCAATGCAATCTAAAAATAGTAATTCTTCTTTGCAATATACATCATGCTCAGCATCAAAGAAACTACTTAATTTTTCAAATTTTTGCTTTTCAGAAACAAAATCCAACACCCTCTCATCTCCGCAAAACACTGCTACCGCTCTCCCCTCTTTTGAGTACAGCATTCTAAGAATTGGCATCAAAGAAGCTATAAGACTATCTTTTTCATTTTGCTTGTTGGATGATTTCGACAATTTATCTAAACTCATTTAGTGTTTCCTCCTGTTTTCTTACATTAGCAGTTCAACCTTCTTCGAGTTCATCTACATTACTTCGCCATGGCATCAGGCGACAAATTCTTCAAACCTGCTTTAAGTCTCTACCAAAGTTTTTAAACACCCAAGGATGATTTTCTAAGCTGTTCTACAATAGTTAGGTTATACTTTGGAGTATATCCAGGTAATGGCAATATCCTTTCATGAACTGCATCCATAATTTCCTCCTTTTGAGGGAAGAAGGCTTCGTCATACTCAAATGGAGGTGTTATCCAATTTTGGGCTCCCACTAATGTTGGTGGTGCATCCAAATAGTCAAAAGCAATGTCAGTAATATTTCTTGCCACATCATTTAAGTAAGATCCTCTAGCGCAAGCATCAGATGCAAGGACTACTCTACCTGTCTTCTTTACTGATGCTATGATTTTATCATAGTTTAGGGGTACCAAGCTATGTAAATTTAGTATTTCCGCCGAAATTCCATATTTATCCTCTAAATCCAGAGCTGCCTCGTAAGCTTTATACAAAGTGGCACCAATAGTTATAATAGTTAAATCTGTTCCAGCCTTTATAGTATTAACATCTCCCATGGTAATTTCATACTCTTCTTCTGGTACTCCACCTTCCCTAAACCGCTCTCCAATATCATAAATCCTTTGACTCTCAAAAAATACTACTGGGTCAGTTCCATTTAAGGCTGCTTGCATTAAGCCTTTAGCTTCATAGGGAGTGGCTGGGAAGCACACCTTTAATCCAGGAACATGAGCACACATGGCAGTCCAATCTTGGGAATGCTGAGCTCCATACTTGGCTCCAACAGCTACTCGAAGTATCATAGGTAGCTTAAGAATACCAGCACTCATCGCCTGCCATTTCGACATTTGGTTAAACACCTCATCACCAGCACAGCCTAAAAAGTCACCATACATAAGTTCAACAACAACTCGGCCTCCACACATAGAATAACCTACTGCTGTTCCAACAATGGCTGCTTCGGATATAGGAGAATTAAACAATCTAAAATATGGTATTACATCAGTGAAGCCGCGATAAACTGCAAAGGCCCCTCCCCAATCACGAACATCCTCTCCATAGGCAATCATAGTTGGATCCTCGTAATATTTGTTAAACATAGGTTCAAAAATAGCATCCCTAATATTATATCTTTTCAAGGCACCAATTTCTTTTCCCGTTTCGTCAAAGGCAAAACGAGACTTCTTTTGTAGATCCATGTATCTTTTACAAGACTCTTTTGGCCCAAGTACTACAGGAGTAGTATTTTCATCTATGTTACGCTTTTTGTCATTGTTAAACATCAATCTTTCTACAAAGTTTGGATCTTTTGAAAAGTCAATATAAGGAGAGGCTTGTT
>JGI20163J26743_11538269_pt1 | contig 17128 bp, 14 predicted proteins | sample TergutCu122P1_FD_26743 | JGI IMG/M metagenome (IMG submission 26743) | reverse complement strand
ATATTTCCATAACTTTCCTCACCCTCTAAATAAAGTAAGAATATTATACCCCAAAAATGGTTTTTTGCAAGGCATATTTTACAATTTGCACAATATCAAAATTTTGCGGTATGTCGCCTAACAATATATGTACGAAATTCGTATAAAAGCTTCCAGTTGTATAAAAAGCGAATTTCGTGTAATCATCAGCAAGCGGATGTAGCACGAACAAAAGTTGCGTATAATATGCAAAAGCAGACGTTAATACGAAGCTCATGATATATTAAAGAAATCAAAAAATAGTATCAAGAGGACTTCGAATTTTAAGGAGTTCTCTTTTGGCAATATGTGTATAGCGTTCGGTGGTGCGAAGGCTGGAGTGACCCAGAAGAGTTTGGATATAGCGGATGTCTGTGCCGCTTTCAAGTAAATGTGTTGCAAATGTATGACGAAGGCTATGAATAGATACTTTTTTGGAAATTTCGGCATGGCGGGCAGCTTTATCGAAAATATGCTGCGCAGAGCGGATGCTTAAATGGCTGGTCGCCGGCTGCCCGGGGAAAAGCCATGTTTTTATATCAAACATGGTGCAGTATTTTGCGAGAAGACGAACAACCTTTTCCGAAAGAAGCGTGCAACGATCTCTGCGCCCTTTTGCAAGTTTAATGTAGATAACGCCGCGAGCAGTGTCGATGTGTTCTTTTTTTAACGCAACTACTTCGCTGACACGTAATCCGGAAGAGTAGGCTAACATGAGAAGTAAGCGATGCTTGATGTTTTTTTCCGTGCTGAATATTTTGCTGATTTCTGTTTTTGCAAGGACAGATGGAAGATGTTTATCGTGGCGTGGCCGCCGTTGCTCGCCGATAATATCTTTCCTGAAAACATTTTTGTAAAAAAACTTTATTGCGCTAATAGTTAGATTAATTGAAGATGCAGAATACTTTTTGCTTTTTTCAGTGCTTGCCAAAAATTGAGTTATATCTTCCGGCTGGATTTCTTCGGGGTGCTTCTGAAGGGTATTGCATAGAAGCTGGTTGTAATAGAGATACAAACGTTGAGTCCGGGGGCTGTATTTTCTGGAGCGAAGCTCTGCTTCAAGCTTGATCTGCCAGTGTTCCAAAAACTTTTCAGAGAGAGGAGGGTGATTTAGGTCTGATATATTAAAATCTATTTTTGCCGGAGCGAAGGGTGTTTCAGCGTAACTAATCTGTTTCTGTTGGTGCTCAAAAAAGCCAAATACGCGAAGTGGGGCAGGGGACTTCTCTTCCACGCATACGCAAGGAATACTTGTTATGCTGCGGCTAAATTCTTCGGCGCTTATCTCTTGCTTAAAAATGAATTCCTGTTTTTCTTTGTTCCATACACCTCCTCTGGCAATGAGCTGATTGAACAAATATTTGTCATAAGCAAAAAAAGGAATCCTGATGCCCCTGGATTCACAAAAAAGGTATAATATTTTCATCGTGCTTTCCTATAAACTGAAATTTGTTTTTTCCATAATAATTGCTTAGGTATTAACTCTAGGTTTTGTTGTTTTGATTCAAAAAAAACAGACGAAAAATAAAAGGTACGCAAAGCGACCGCAGGGCAAGCTTCCCGGCGCTTTATCGTGACATGGATGTCGCGCCAAAGGCGCGACCCTTTTGTTTGTCTCCTCGCTCGGTCATGTACAAGCGGAGTTTGCACACAAAGTCCCCCTTGTGGGTGTGCCTGAACGACGAGGTGGACAAAAGAGCTATGTCCCTTGTGTCCAGAGCAAGTGAGGAAACAAAGGGTTACGAGCATACCCTTTATTCTGTCTTGGAGAGCGCCCACAAATAGAGACTTGCTACTGATGCATAGGGTGAATAGCGGCGCTTATATTTATTAAAAAGTTTTGGCGTAATTTTACGGTGTCTGTATAAAATCCGCAAGCCTCGATGTATGGCAAGATCGCCCCAGCTTAGAATATCCTTTCGCTGCATGGAAAAAATCATAAGCATTTCTGCAGTCCATGTACCGATGCCTTTAATCTTCACAAGCCTTTTGCAAACTTCTTCATCTGATAAATTATATAGCTCAGTCAAGTCCAGGCTGCCGTCAAGTATGGATTGAGCAATCTCTTTGATGCAAAGCGCTCTGCGGGTGGTTATTCCGCAAGCTCTTAGATCCTCCTCTGCTGCAGAAGCTATGGCTGCGGGTGTTAATGGCTTAAATTTCCCCGCAACTCGCCCCCAGATTGTAACTTGTGCTTTTGCGGAAATTTGCTGTCCAATAATAGAGTTAACCATTGCCGCAAAAAGATCCGGAATTATTTCGCGTTGGATATGCCCAATCTCATCTATTGCAGCGCCCAGTTGGGGATCGCGCGACTTGAGCCATTCAATTTCTGTTTCGCCATACTCAAAATATAACGAATCAAGCTTATCTTTTTTCATATTAGTATCATCAGTATATCATTTTTTTAAAAAATAAAAAAATATTGGCAAAAAATATTGACAAAAAATATAAAAAAAATATGATAAATTCGGAGAAGGAATTAGTGCAGATGTTGGTATCTATGCGGAAAATGATAGGCTGGATACAGTACAGAATATTAAACAAAAAAAAATTAAAAAACATTGGGCTTTTTTAACTATTAAGGCAAATAAAAAAATAGATTTAATATAAAAATATCTTAGAGATTATCTTACCGCAAAATAAATTTGTAATTATTTCCGAATGAAGCGAGAGTCGCGGGCAAGCGGAGCTTGCACACAAAGTACCCCTTGTGGGTGTGACCGAGCGAATGAGGAAACAAAGGGTCGCTTTGCGTACCATTTATTTGATCGCTTATAAACTGCATAAACACAGGCTTCAAAATTTATACTATATAAATAGTAACAAAGGGAATTAATATGAGTAGTAGACAAGGACTTTATGCTGTAATCGCATCAGTTGCAATCCAATTAACCTTTGGGATTGCATACATTTGGAGTATATTTCAAACAGGAGTTGCAAACAGCATTTTTGGGGGCAATAACGCAGCAGCGGGTCTTACTTTTTCGCTTTTGCTCGCTATGCTGACGTTCGGAAGTGTAATAGGCGGCAAACTGGCACATAGGTTTTCCTCTCGTGTTGTTGTATTTATTGGCGGAATCATTCTAAGTTCTGGTTTTTTTATTGCTTCATTTACTACAGAAGCCTTCTTTTGGTTACTTTGGGTATCATACGGTGTTATGGGCGGGCTTGGAATGGGTTTTACATACTCCACAACCATTGCGTGCGTCCAAAAATGGTATCCGCATAAAAAAGGTCTTGTTTCGGGAATAGTCGTCTCTGCGATTGGTTTAGGCAGTGTTATCTTTGCACCTGTCGTAGAGATACTTATTTCGAATTTTGGCGGCAGGGGTATTGGAGAACCAAAAACATTTATGGTTTTGAGCGCGATTTTTCTGATCGTGTGTACTATTGGAAGTATATTTATAAAAAACCCTCCAGATGGGTATATGACAGACAAGGTAGCAGCAAATAAGGCAGCAGCAGCTGTCAAAAGCTACACTAGTACTGAAATGCTTAAAACCCCGCAATTTTACTTAATAACCATCACGTTTCTCTTTGCGTGTATGGGCGGGCTCATGATGATTGGATTTGCCAAGCCCATTACAGAGGCAAAAGGGCTTGTAGAAACCGCTGTAATAGCTGTCTTGGCAGTTTCAGTGACAAATTCAATTGGCCGCGTGCTTTGGGGTATGATCTCAGATAAAATAGGCAGAATAAATACTGTCTTTATCCTACTGTTTGGCACAGCAGTGCTTTCTCTTCTTGTCAATGTCGTGGCAGGCTATTGGATTTTTGTTTTGATTGCGCTTATTGGACTTTTCTTTGGTGGTATGGTAGGCACTTTTCCGGCATTAACTGCCGACCTTTTTGGACCAAAACACATGGCAACAAATTATGGATTTGTACTTTTGGGCTTTGGGTTAGGTGCGATTATTTCATCACAAATAGCTGGTTATTACAAAAATATTGCTGTTCATGACATTAGTCTGATGTTTCCGGCGTTTTTGATTGCATCGTGCTGTGCAGCTGCAGGGCTTGTTATGATGATGGTTTTAAAAGTAATGCAGCGCAGGCAGGTAAAGTCCGGCGCTGTTGGATAGAAGTAAGCTGATGTCTCGGAGCTTGCCCCGGAGCCTGTTCAAAAAAACAGGCTTCAGAGACTAGGTTCTGAGGTTGTTTACTATTTCTTTAAACCTGTTGCCTCTGTCAAATTCATTTTTGAACATTCCAAATGATGTACAGCCCGGAGACATTATTATTACATCGCCGCTTTTACTTTCTTTAAATGCTGTTTCTGTTGCTTCTTCAAGCGAATTAAAAGGTCCTGTCCATGGAATGCCATATTCATTTAGAAACGGTATCATTTTGTCTGTTGCTGTGCCGCTAAGAAGGTACATACTTTCTGTTTTCCCTTTTAGCTTGTCTAAAACCACAAAGTCAATGTTTTTGTCTGTGCCGCCGGAAATAAGTCTTACAGGCGAAGAAAAGCTTTCTGCAGCAGCTATGACTGCCTGCGGAATTGTAGCAGCAGTATCATTGTAAAAATCCACGCCATTTATTTGGCGCAAAAATTCCATTCTGTGGGCAATGCCGCCAAATTCCGAAAGATGCTTTGCTATTACTTCGCTTTTTAGTCCTGCTCCATTATCGGACAGCCTTGCTTTTTGACCGCAAAGCCCGAAAAGATAGAGAGCAACGCCTGCAGCAAGAAGATTTATCCTGTTGTGAGCGCCGCTCATTTTTACTTTCTCCGGAAGAATTGCTTCTGTTTTTCCATTATGTTTTATAAAACCAGCGCCGCTTTCCTCAAGCCATGCTCCATCCATTTCTTTCGGAAGTTTGTATTTGGAAAAAAAGAAAGCTTTGGCTTTAGTCTCAGAAGCAAAAAGATGACCCCAGCTATCGTCGTAATAACAGAGTGTAAAATCACCAGTTCCCTGATTCTGGTAGATAATTTGTTTATCTGCAACATACTCTTCCATGCTGCCGTATCTGTCCAGATGATCCGGGTAAATATTTGTAATAGCAGTTACCGGCGGCTTGAATGTTTTCATATTTTTAATATCAGCCAACTGCCAGGATGAAAGCTCAAGAACAACAGGAGCGTTTTCTTCCAGGTCGTCAATAAAAGATAGCGGGGACATGGTTATGTTGCCGCCAAGCCTTGCGTTGGGATAAACTTCTTTTATTACATGGTAAATTGCAGATACTGTTGTTGATTTACCCTTACTGCCTGTTACAGTAATTAAAGGGTTTTTGCAAAGGCTTAAAAATATTGAAATGTCTGTTTCAATTCTTTTTGCAGCCTTAAGAAAAGGCGATTTTGGATTAACCGCAGGGTTTTTTATAACCAGGTCTGCGTTTTCAAAATCCTCTATTTTGTGTTCGCCAAGCACATATTGAATGTCAAAACCCGAAAGTTTTTCTATTGTAGGCGCTAGTATTTCCCTGCTGCGCAAGTCCGTAACCAATACTTTGGCGCCATGTTTTGCAAAAAAATGAGCAGAAGCAAATCCGCCGCCATTAAGCCCAAGCCCCATGACCGTGACTTTTAGATTTTTAATTTCTGTAGTTTTTAATAAATCAGATAAAAATTTCATATTCTTTCATACCCTGTTTGTTAAGATACCTGTCGATTTTTAGAGAAGAAAAATCATTATACCATGTTGTATCTATTTTTTCTTTTATAATTTTATAAATATCCATTTCTTTACAAAACAGATAATCCTTAAATAAATTTTCAATTTCTTTCATAAAAGGAAAAAGAAAACTATATGATCTGTCCAAAATTAAAATATGTTTTTCCCTGTACAAGGGTTCAAATTGAAGAGGAGAATAAGTTAATGTTCTGTATTTACAAATAAAGGGGTAATATGGATATGAAAGCGTATTATCCGGCAGAAAAACATTTGTAAAAAGCTTTGTCAGTTCACTGTCCATCCAGATTCCCCGTATAAAATACCCCCTGCCTGTTTCTCCTACCCATGTTTGCGATATTGATTGTTTAATAAAATAATCTGAGGTGTTTGTATCTCCTTTAATTACTTTTTCAATAGGCAAAATATCAATATCTACAAAAATATTTTCGGTGCTGAATTTATGCGTAATATCATTGTTCCCTTTTTCAAGAATTTCGCAATTATGGGGTTTAAAAGAGAGGTCAAGCCGCACAAGATAGAGAAAAGATCTTTCTTCGATATTATATAGCTTATAAAAAACAGGTCTAAGCGACTCTGTAGGGTCAAAAAAATATTCTGTGCCTGCTATTACGGAATTAATAAACGGAAGCACTTCTTTTAATACAGATGCCAGATTGGTTGTGTATTCATCATCAGGATAAGGATTTTTGACATCGTGATGGATCTTAAAGTGAGGTATTGTAACTGTTTTTTTGATTTTTAAAAAAAAGTCTTCGTTTTGAGAAAAATGCATGGTATATGGCGGGGGCTGACCCTTGTCCGGCACATGAGGGTTTTTAATGATTTCATTAATATCATTACTAATGTGCTGGATTGAAATAACATTTAAAATCTGATCCATATAGAGTTTGAATATATCTTTTAATAGTGAATCTTTCAACAGTTTTATTTACCGACGAAGCGAGAGTCGCGGGCAAGCGGAGCTTGCACATGGTCGAGCGAGGAGGTAAACAAAAGGTCGCGCAGCGTCCTTTTATTGCATGAGTAAAAATAGAGAGACAAAATAGAGATAGTCTATTGACTCTATTAAAAACCATTTGCATAATAAAGTATTAAGCCTTTTACCGTATATTGAATGAAACAAAAGTGATTTTATTCTTAAACCTACGGTATATGTTCGCGTGAGGGACGGGGCTTCTTGCAGCGCCGGCGAATAATAAAAAATATTGAATTTTAAGGAGAACTATAGTGCCTTGTGGTAGAAAGAGAAAAAGACACAAAATTGCAACTCATAAGAGAAAGAAAAAGCTTAGAAAAAACAGACATAAAAAGAAATAATAATAGTTTTTTTAAGGCATAAAGCATTAAGTTGTAAACCCTATATACGAGAAATACTTTGGAAAATTCTGTACTAGATTTGGTAAATAATCAGGAAGACTTAAAAAAACTTTCTATAAAAGAGCTTAAAAAGCTTTCTTCGGAAATAAGAGAAAAAATTATTGAAGTAGTAAACACCAATGGGGGGCATCTTGCATCAAATTTGGGTGTTATAGAGCTGGCTATTGCTGTTCATAGAGTTTTTGATTCGCCTGTTGATAAAATAATATGGGATGTGGGGCATCAGTCCTATGCACATAAAATCCTTACCGGAAGAAAAGATCAGTTTAAGACTCTTCGCCAGGCTTCAGGAATAAGCGGGTTTCCAAGAAGAGCAGAAAGCGAACACGATGCCTTTAACACAGGTCATTCCTCAACATCTGTTTCTGCAGGCTTAGGTCTGCTCACAGGTCTTAAAATGCAAAATATTGCAGGAAAAGTAATAGCTGTAATAGGAGATGCTTCTCTTACAGGCGGAATGGCATTTGAAGCGCTAAATCATGCAGGTCATATTAAAAAAGATTTAATAGTAATTCTTAATGATAACAATATGTCTATAAGTGAGAGTGTAGGGGGGGTGTCCCAGTCCCTGAGCAGGCTTACAACTACATTTGTTTATCAGCATTTTGAAAAAAAAATTGATAATTTTTTTCAAAAAATTCCTTTAATTGGCAGATCTATCAATAATTCTTTAAAAAAAATTAAAAAAGGAATAAGAGCTGTTTTTTACAAAAAAAATATTTTTTCGGAGTTTGGTCTTGAATATGTGGGTCCTGTTGACGGGCATAATATAGCACGGCTTATAAAAGTTCTTAAAAATGTTAAAAAAATGTCAAAGCCGGTTGTTGTCCATATTTCTACTATAAAAGGAAAAGGATGCGATCATGCAGAAGGAAATCCCGCTTTCTACCACGGGCTCTCGCCTTTTTCAATAGTTGACGGTTCTATGGAAGAAAAAAGCAAAATAACATATACGGAGTTTTTTTCCGGCATACTTGTTGATCGCGCTTCCAGGAATGATAGAATTATTGCTATTACAGCTGCAATGGCAGAAGGAACAGGTTTAATGTCTTTTAGCCAGAAGTTTCCAGAAAGATTTTTTGATGTTGCAATTGCAGAACAACATGCAATAACTTTTGCAGCAGGTCTTGCAGCTTCCGGGCTTAAACCTGTCGTTGCAATCTATTCGACTTTTATGCAAAGAGCTGTTGACCAGGTAATACATGATGTTGCAATACAATCTTTGCCTGTGGTTATTGTAATGGACAGGGCAGGGCTTGTTCCTAATGACGGCGAGACTCATCAGGGTATATTTGATATATCCATTTTTAGAAGTATTCCTAATATTGAATTTCTTTCTCCGTATGATCAGAACGATATGGAACTTATGTTTGATTATGCCATAAAATCCGACAAACCTGTTTTATTAAGATTTCCTAAAGATATAGTTCCGGAAAGTGTTGGCGAGAAAAAAGCGCTAAAAAAGGGGCGCGGCAGGTTTCTTTTTAAAGGCGAAGCAGATATTCTCTTAATCGGATACAGCGGGATTTTATGCAATATTGTGGAAGCTGGGACTCTTCTTGTAAGAGATGGAATAAAAAACGATATTTATGATCTCTGTTTTATTAAACCTATTGATGAAGAGTATTTATGTAAAATTATTTCCGCCTATAAAAAAGTTTTTCTTTTTGAGGATAGTGTTGTTTCAAATGGAATGGGTGAATATATAGCTTCGGTTTTATATAAGTATAAAGTTGAGGTTGATTTTTACTTTACCGGGCTGGGGGACTATTTTCCCAAACATGCATCAAGAAAAGAGCTTATGGGCAAAAGTTTTCTGGATGCAAAGGGAATATTTAATTATGTTAAAGAAAAAAGCGATATTAGAAAAATTTAAATTTTCTGATAAACTAACCAGCCAGGAACTTTTACCCAATATGGATTACCCTTTTTTTGAGAGGGTAAAACAAACTGGTTTTTTTCACAAAAAAAATGATTTTTCACTTGTAAATGCCTGTTTTCTTGCAGAAGCTGCTTTTCTTGCCTATAACCACCCTGCATTTATTAAATTCGCATTTTATTACGCGGGGTTTGATGAATTTAAGGCATTTCTTGGAAGAAATGTTGCAAAATGTTTTGTTGCAAAAAGAAAAAACTCTCTTATTGTTGTGTTTAGGGGAACAGATTACAGATTTCCGGATATTATTCATGCTTTTATTGCTGATTTGAAAATAACAATGTCTCCTGAAAGAGACAAAGGTCTGGTTCACTCTGGTTTTCAGGCTGTGCTTGATGAAATTTGGGAAGGAAAAGGGATGCTTTATGAGCATCTTTCCGAACAAAAAGAAAAAAACCCTTCGCTAAGGATTTTTTTTGCCGGGCATAGCCTTGGAGGAGCGCTTTCTTTGATTTCCGCCTCCAGGTTTCCGGCTGCTAATTGTGTATATACTTTTGGATGCCCAAGAGCCGGGAACAAGGAATTTACAGATTCTATAAAACCAAATGTTTATAGAATTGTTAATAACAATGATATTGTTACTGAGCTGCCTTTAAAAAAAATTATAATTATAAAAACAGCTGATAAATATTCACATGCCGGCGAACTTAAATTTATTAATTCCGAAGGTAAGCTAAAGAATAAAAATGAAAATAAATTGGCTCTTCTTGAGAACATTGAAGAAATGAATTTACCGGCAAAAGCTTCTTTTTTTGAAGAATTTGTGGTCAATCTTGTAAAAACACGAGCTTCTTACTTTGTTGATCATTCTCCCTATTATTATGCAGCGAAATTATGGAATATTTACCATGATTTGCCTGACTCAGAGTGAAAAAGTTTTTTAAATTTTGGTAAAAACAGAAGCTAAGTATAATATAATTATTGAAGAATAATAAGATTTATTATATTATACTTTGAGAACATTTAAGGAGGTTCTGTAATGGCTTATAAAATAACAGATGCTTGTACTAATTGCGGTGCTTGTGACAGCGAATGTCCTGTAGAAGCAATTATTGAAAAAAATGGCAAGAGATATATTACAGATGACTGTACATCATGCGGAATTTGTGTAGATTCTTGTCCTGTTGATGCAATAGAAGCAGGTTAATAAATTATTAATTTTTTTTCTTAAAAGCTGCTTGGAAAGTAATTTTTTGAGCAGCTTTTTTTGGGGCAAGGTATAGTGTTTAGCCGGGCATTCCAAACAGCATTTCATTTTCTAGGATGTTCTCAAGCCCCTTTTTCATTTTTATGGATATAGAGTTCATCGGATCATCTTTATTTTTATCAAAATAAGAGAAGATACGTCCGGGTCTGCTTATAAGCATATTTTCCATAACCAGTTTTGAAGCAAGAAACCTTTTATATTTATCTACTCCAAAAATAATAAAATCATCAAGAAGTCCTATTATTTCCCATGTAGTCTGTTCTGCCTGCGAATATTTTCCGGCATCTTTTTCCTGATCGCTTAATCTTAGAGGCAGGTTGTCAATTATCCTTTCTAAATTTTTTACAAGGTATTCAAGATTAAATAAACCTGTAGCGCAGTTAAAAAGAATAGCTTTTCCTTTTTTCTCTTCCTCTTTAACAAAGTCCAGAGGTATTGCAAGCCCTATATCTTCGCAATTAAATTTGTTATTTTCATCGTAAACAAGGATTCCGCCTTTAACATCAACAGGTGTTTTAAATGAAAAATCAAAGGCTGCTTCTTTTCCGGACAAAGCAAGTATTGCAACTTCTGCAAAATCAATGTTAAAGCCAATATTGTCAACATTCCCAAGATATACAAAACGTTTTCCTTCTTTATAAAGGGTCTCGTAAATAGTTTTTAATACATGAAAATTTTGCCCGTGTCCTCCGGGAAGGGATAGAATTCTGCCTTTGTCCCCATACGCATCTGTAAATATCTCTCTTTTTTTGCCAAAAGATGAGTGTGTAAATGCAGGAATATGGGGCTGTATACCTGTTAGCGGAGAAGTTATATCGATGCCTGTTTTTTCGGAAAGCTTTCGCAATATTTTACTGTTGGCATATTCTTTAAATCTTTTATTTATTTGATCATTATTATTGCAGCTTGTCATTTGAAAAAGAAGATGTCCAAAATCCTTTTTTCCAGTAATATCCATATATTTATTGGCTTTTATTAGTAATGAGCGCATTTTTAATTCTGAAAAGCTGTATCCTTCTGTGTAGTCAGAGTTTATATATGCAGGCGCAAGCCCTTTGGGATAATTTTTGTATTTCTCGGCTAAACTTTTAAAGAGATTTTCGCAATGACAAAAAAGAGGCAAATTATAAGAGCTATTTTTTATATAATCAACATAACTTGATGCAGAACCGCCATTTAAAATCCCTAAAGATGTAAATGGAAGCAAGTGAAGACCAATGTTTTCAAGTTCTTTGCTGTTAAGGGCAATGGTTCCGTTTTTTGATACTTTTTTTTCCGATAGGGTTACAGCATCTGTAAATTTCTCCAGATTTTTCTTTGCTTGCTCATAATTTACTTCCCATTTTATTTCTCCTGATAAATCAACAATCATATTGTTGTCCGGAGAAGGGATTCCTTTTGCATTAAAAGATTTATTATTTATATAATCTGGAGCATTTATTGTATTAAGTATTTTTTTTGTTATTTCAGGGTCAATATTTTTTTTTAGCATTTCTGAAATAAGAATATTATCCATAATACCTGCCTGTTTTGATGTTTTTTATCATAATGTGAATTTTGAAAATTATATATTATATAAAGTTATGTATAGAAGAGAAGCAGATAATTGTCAATCATGTCTCAGTCGTCAGTTAGGCTGTCAGGCAAGGCTGTTACCCAGGAGCTTCTTGTCCAAAAAGAAAGCAGAGCTCTTCTTTTGAAACCAGATTTTCACTTTGTGAAGAAAATTGTTTTTTATTGAGTTTTTTTTGTATTTCTGCAGAGCTAATTTTATATTGGCTTATAAATGACTTTATTTTGTTAGTTTGTGTTTCAAAAATAATTGCTTGTTTATATTTATATTTGATTATATTTTCCATTAATATAATTACGCTGTCTTTTAAAATTTTTACTTTTTTTAATAAAACCAGGAATTCTTTTTCACTAATACTGCTATTTGCTGCTATTTCTTCTATTTTGGCTAATGTGTTGGTGATAAAAAAAAGATCATCAATAATTTTATTTTTATATAGGTCTGTATCCATTTCCATATCAAGTGAAGTGTTTAGAAATGCGATCAAATTGCCAAGAAAAGTCAGGCTTTCGGTAAGAGTCTTTTTTTCTGAAGCTATAGTCATTTTAAAAATATCCTTTTTTCTTTTTCGGAATAAATTTTCGATTCTATAATGTGCTTTTTAATAGATTTTAATATTTTTTCTTTAAAATTTTATTTAACCTGCTTATTTGGGTCAAATTTACTTAAATTTCGGGGCTATTTTGTGATTATAATCAATCAAGCTTTTCTGGGCTGTTTTTTATTGACAAAATATTCATTGGAACACATAATAGAATAAAATATAGTTAAAATTAAGAGGAGAATAAAAATGGCGAATAAGCTTGATGAAAAAATGCTTACTGCTCGGCTTGTTGGTAAAGCAGGACTTATATTAGTAATAATAGGATTTTTTATGCCCTTTGGTTCTGGTGTCGCCTATACCGCTAAAAATGCTTTTGAAATTGCGACATATGCTGCTACTTTGGAATTTGCAATGATGTTTGATGGCGCTGAAGTAAGTTTTGCATTACGTGCAATCTTTGGTCTTGCGTGTATTGGTGTTATATTGGGGACTTTATTACTTATTTTTCGTATTTTAAAGAAAGATTATTGTTATGGTTATGGTCTAGACTTTGTTCTTGCAGCTATGCTAATTATTGCAGTTTGTATGATGTTTCCATATCGCGAGACTTATATGAGTGAGCTTCTAATTGGAGCTTATCTTGCTATAGCTGGTATAATAGTTTCGTTAGTTTGTCAACTTGCAGTAAGTTTAATGATGGCTTGTAAAATTAAACAAGAAACTGCTGCTTAACTTGAGTAAAAATAGTGTTTTGAAGGCAATATAGTAGGCGGGTTTACCGCTGATTAGCTGTATGTTTTTCAGTTAAAGGCTGTTCCAAAACTTTAGTTTTAGAACAGCTTTTTTCATTAGCGGTTCTCGCTTCGTCGGTAAATAAGAGAAATTCTATGGAATCGCTGATTTATTCAATCGAGAATAAATTCGCGAAGCATCCCGAACTTGTTCGGGGGCTATTTTACCTTATTACCTAAAAAATTACTTTTTCTTAATAGCTGCTGCTTTGAAAATTTTTAGCTCAGGCTTCTTCTTTGACAATGCCTGGACTGCTTTCTCAACTTCTCGCTTTTTTATTATATTATTTTCAAAAAGATCAATCTGGCTTGAATATTCCCGTTTTTCAAGCCCGTTTAAAGAAGCGCCAATAAGTCTTACAGGCTTTGAGCGGTCAAGTTTTTTATCCAGAAGAGCTGCAAGGGTTTTATAGATCTCGTCGGAGCAGCTTATGTTATCCGGGAGAGTAGTCTGCGCTGTAGTAACTAAAAAGTCAAAATATTTTATTTTAATGGCAACAGTTTTTGATACATACTCCGAGTCATTTAGCCTGAACATAAGGTGCTGCGCAAAATCAAGAAGTTCCTGCTTTAGCAAATCTTCGGACATTATATCTTCTTCAAATGTTATTTCGCTCCCAATAGACTTGCTTTTGGGATTGTCGTTCCAAACTCCAGGGTCTTCTCCCCTTACTGCTTTATATATATATTCTGCCAAAACAGCGCTGCCTAGCATTCCTGAAAGCATTTTTTTTGAATACAGACGCAGCTGTTTTATTTCATATATTCCGCCCTGGTTAAGTCTCTCAAGTGTTTTTTTTCCGATCCCATAGAGGTTTTTAAGTTTTATCGAATCGAGAAACTCTATTTCTTTGCCTTGCTCAATGCGAAAAAGCCCATCCGGCTTTCCAAACTCAGATGCAAGTTTTGCCATCATTCTGTTACCGGCAATTCCAACAGAAACAGTAAGCCCTGCGGTCTCTTTTATTTCCGAATGAGGAAACAAAGGGTCGCGTACGCGTACCTCGCAGCTCTGCTGCGGAACATGCGCCGAAGGCGCAGGGTGCAGGGCTTTGCTCTGCGGTTTAATACTCTTTATTTTTGATTTTAATTTTTTGGCTGCTTCTTCGGGCTGCCCGAAAATAAGAGATGTGCCTGTCATATTGAGATAAGCTTCATCAACAGATACAACATTAACTTCCGGTGAAAATTGTTTTAGTATTTCCATAATCTGATTCGAAACTTCTATGTATCTTTCCATTCTGCATGGAAGAAAAATCCCGGAAGGACATTTTTTTCGCGCTTCTTCGATAGGCATGGCAGACCTTATTCCAAATACTCTGGCTTCATAAGAACATGTAGAAACAACTCCGCGTTTTCCCGAGCCGCCTATAATTACAGGCTTGTTTCTGAGAGAAGTATCATCAAGCTGCTCTACTGATGCATAAAATGCATCCATATCTATATGAAAAAAAACATTATCCATAGATACTCTTTTTTACAACAGTATAGTCGTAAAAAATCATGTTGTTCCCTTTAATATTCATATAAAATGGCGAGATTCTGTAAATAAGCTTAATTTCAAACAGGATATTGGCTTCCCCCTCTATTAATATATCCAGTTTGAGAGGAAAGTCAGGATTGTATCCAATATGGAATTCGCCTCTGCGCAAATCGCTTTCAAGAGTAAATTGATAATTACTGTCCATAATAATCTGATTTTCTCCCAACTGAAAGAATACTTCTATTTGTTCGGGATTTCCTTTTGGAATAATATCAAGCACTATATTTTTTCTGTCCATAATCCGCGACAATGTTTTTTCGACTTCAAGCATCTCTTTTGCGTTATTGTTTGTAAATTCAATTTTGTTAAAGCTGCTTGCTGCAAGAGTGAAATTATTGCCTTGTTTTGAAATTTCAATATCTCCAATTCGCACAGGAGCTGATACCTTTACTGTTGAAGTATTTGTATTCATATCAATAGTATGAACAACCAAAACAGGCATTTTCTTGTTTTTATATATATCAAGCTGATAATAATAACCTATTAATGTTATAGCAACTAACAAAGTAACTATAAAAGCAATTCTTCTTAAAATTTTAAGCTTCCTAAACTCTGAGTAAGTTCGTATATGTAAAATCCTGAGTATCATCATAATACCGGGGAGCAAAGTTGCTGCTATAAGAAGATTCCCTGCAATTTTGCTTGAAATTAAAATACTGCAGAGATTGATGGCAGGAACTGTTAGAATATATATCAGAATATCAAATATAAAATAATAGGAAATTACCAAACACCCTATTTTTATTAGCCTGTTTGTTGAAAAAGAGAAGACTATTGTCCAAAAAAGCCCCCACATTATGATAGGCGCTAAAGTAATATTGAGAAATAGAAATATAACAAGGTTTATTAGCATAAGAAAAATAGCACTTGAAGAATAAAAACTGCTGGAATAGGGGAGTTTGATTTTCGAACGAAGCGAGAGTCGCGATGTGCGTACACGCTCTTTGCCCTGTGGCCGCTTTGCGCGAATGCTATTTAATTTTTCTAGCAAAAAAAGCGATAAAAAAAGAAAAACAATTGCTGTAATTGTTTTGATAAAAAAAACCATTACGGGGTTTTCAATCCAAATATTGGGTGTTCCCTTGTTCCAAAGTATAAATTCTGTAAAAAGCGTTGCAAGAAATAAAAACAAAAAACAGAGCAAAAAAAGCCAGATTATAACCCAAAAATTCTTAAACAATTTCCTGCAATATCGGTAAAAGTTATTGCTATATTTCATGGCAAGGACAAGAAGGAGCAGTACAAAGACCAGGGAAATTAAAATATTGTATTTTTCTTTTAAAAAAAAGTAGTTATTTTTAAATGGTAAAATTAAATAATTTATTTCCCGGTCAAGTTTAGGATAATCATCAGACATTGAAATAAGAAAAGAAATTAATTGAGAGACGCTATTTCTTTGTTCGCGGCGAAATATTCTGTTATAAAACAGCCTTTTATTATAATTATCTCCCGAGGTAATATATAATGCAGGTATATTGTTTTGCATAAAAAGATCGATCTGGGATTCTAAGCTATATCCTGCTTTATAGAGATTATTTTTTCTTAGATCTATAAAAAAATTTATATTATTTTTCCGCATTTCTCTAGATGCTTTTTTTATAAACCACAAGGGAGTCTGAGCTATTCTGGTTGCATTCGATATTTCAATAATATTTTCATAATTTTCAACGTTGAAATAAATCAAACTGACATCTGACTCAGGAAAAAATTCCTGCAGAAAAACTCTTGAGCCTAATTGCGCTTTTCTGGAACCTGAGGTTATTTTTTCCACAAGACTTTGGTCATATAGTAAGTAGTTTGTATCAAGCAAAGAAGGAAAGTATTCAGACCCTAAAAAAACAATTTTAACGCTTTTTTCCGGAGTATTTTTACTAAAGAATTCACACAATTGTAATGCAATAGCTATGTTAAATGAGTTATCTCTTAAATTATTAACAGGAAATGCATATATTATTGTATCATTGGTCTTGCCGGCAAAATCTACGATTATGTTTGTGTTAAATGAATGGGCGCCTCTTATTGTATCCAATGGCTGCTCAATATAAGGAATTGAAAGAGAATTAAGCCTGTCTCTTATGAATTGATATACCGCCTGCTCCTCTGCAGAGTTATTCTTGCTTGGGAAAAATTTTCTTAAATATTCAATATCAGATGCTATTTTGCTATTTATCCTCAAGTCTTGTATGAAATCTTCTCCATGAAGAATACAGGAGATAAAAACCAATAAGATACAAAAAAACTTTTTCATTCGCTATTAAGGATATTTTATCCCTTCTTAATCGTCAATGCGATGAACAAGGGAAATTCTAAGGAAGCACTGATTAAGAACCTATAATTTTAAAAATTTAATAGTAGGTTCTTATTTGACTCTAATTAATATCCCTTCGGGGCAGTGCTTCCATATTTTTTCTCGTTTTCTTGCAGAAAACTGCGGCATGGACGCCGCGCTCGGTGTAGCGACATGGATGTCGCGAAAAAACACCGGCTGCGAAAA
>JGI20163J26743_11538270_pt1 | contig 17177 bp, 9 predicted proteins | sample TergutCu122P1_FD_26743 | JGI IMG/M metagenome (IMG submission 26743) | reverse complement strand
GAAGTGGTATGAACATACCGTATCTTTCAATACACACTTCTGTATTTACCCTTATCAAATCCTCTGGTAATCGAAAAGCATAGTTCACTTGTGCATAAGCTGTTTTCTGTTCCATCATTTCCTCCCTTTGAATTGCCTCTCTTTGAGATTTATTTATTGTTCTAATCACACTGAATCCAATTCCAATGAACAGGATAAACAGACATGTAATAATAAGAATTTTCTTTTTATTCACTTTCATTGATTCTGCCTCCTTTGTTCAGCATCAATATCAATGACTTGTTCTAGGAGATAAGGGGGCAGTTCTGATACATGTGAGTTAGAGCACCAATTAGGATAGTTAATTACACCAATGTAAATCAAGCTGTGAGCTAATTCATTCAACTGACGCACAAATTCTCGACGCTGAAGATTTTCTTCCTGTATGAGGCTATTGGTTACATTACGCCCTTCTGCATCGTCGTGTGATAAACGATATATGGCTGCTTCCCTGTCAATTTCTAGTTGATATACAAGCCACGCTTCGTTTATCATAGCTGTACTTGTCATCATTGATGTTCCAATAACACGATAGCCTGATGGTGTACTCATTACGGCACCACCTCCACCAAGCCTAGCCACGCCAAGCGCTTCTAATTCCATAGCCAACTGTATTTCTGCTGCTGTTAATCGTTGCTGCTGTCCTGTAATGTCATTTATTATATAAATCACCGTTTGACCATTCATAATCGTTTTTATAATCGTGTATCCTGTAGTAGCGCTTATGGTTTTAATTCCTCCGCCAATCATTAGTGCTACATATATGAGGTGCAATCCCCAGTTGGGTCCTTTTGTAGCAGCATCAAAGTTGGCGTTCACTTGTTGCTCAAGCCAACTGGCAAGAAGTTCTGTTCCGTTCGTTAATCCGTAGAAACATGTTCCACGATGGGTTTCCCCCATAAATTCAATTCGAGGTAATCCATTTATACTGTCTCGTGTCCCAAAGTTTCTTAGGCAAGCTTCGTCAAGAAATTGCCATTGCATATAAGGAGTTCCTACGATAAAGCTCAGAAGTTGAATGCGAAGCAATTGATACTCAAGCGCTAGTATTGTCTCCTGGCATGCGTTTTCAAGATCAGTGATCCCCATTCGAAAGAGAGCAAATTCTCCAATAAATTGTTCAGATGCACTTAATACAATTCGATCCAATAGTTCCTGGCTTCTTATCGGAATATTAGTGTTCGAATTCACAGCAATCCAATCCCCGATATTTTGATAAATAATCATAATACATTCGAATCTAAGTCGCTCATCTGTATGTATAGCCACTAATATTCGATATTCGAATTCTGATCCTACTCCATGAACCAGGCTTTGGAATAAACTCATTACCGCATCATGGTCAATATTATACTGATTAACACCAGCAGGGTTGAAAAAGGTATCAGCCACTCTTTGTACTGCCTCATCAGATATTCTCAATCCCTCTTTCATATTATTTGTAAAAATTTCATAATCAAATGAAACATTCAATCCATTAACAGTTAAAAGGTCACTATTCAAAACTTGATCTATTCCATCTAGCAATCTTACTATTTCATCAAATGCATTCCTGTAAGTTGAGTCCAAATCCCTCATTCTATTCATCTGTTCTACTGTAATATGCTCACACTGAGTCATATACTCAACTAAGGTTCCTGGATCAGGTTCAGGAATACGAAAAACAAAATCCCAAGCCCATTGATACCATGTCCTTGTTGCTAAACTGGTCTCTTCAAATCTTCTCTGCAACGGTTGTAGTTGACCCGTAAATTCATCTAAGTAAGCCATATCTATGATTGTATTATCATTGGGATCCACTCCACTCAAATCATTATTGAAACGCTCCAGCACTGCCAAATAATACAACAAAACACTCTGCATAGCTTCTAAAGTGTGGCCATGAACTTCTGTCATATAGTTAGCCATCTGTGTAGCACCCGCTCCCTCAAAGCCTGTACTGTTCACAAAATTTAACATTCTACCCTTTAATGTAGATGCTGACTGGCTGGTTTGCGTAATCGGGCGGTGATTTCTACTCAATAATCTTATAACATCTTCAAACTCGATACGAGCCATTTTTCTACCTCCTCTTAATTTTAAAAAAATATATTTTTTTGCTAAACCAACGGTATCTTCACCTGCTTTACAATCCCACGTTTATACCAGAATCCTACATCTGGTATTGCTTTGTATCCTCTTGGTGCTTGCATTTGGATTAAGGTTTGGTCCCCTGGGGCTCCAAGTACTACTCCTGATTGGTTATCTCTTAATATCTTTGTGACTCCATCAAATCCTTTAAAATGAGAAGGTAAGGCTGTTATGATGAAGGAGATTCCCATTTCCTTTGCACTTGTCAGCAGCTTTTCCATCTCTGCTCCTTTGGGCTTGGACAGTTCCACAAAGTTATCCACATCGTCGATTAGTACCAAGATAGGAGGTAGGGTAGCACAATAATCTTTTAGTTTGAGAATCCCTTTTTCTGTCGAATCTTTATTCTTACCTTTTACAGGTTTTTCTGCCTTTTTCTTAGCTTCTTCGTAACCTTTGGTTCGGTTCTCTATCTCTTTTTTCAATCCTTCATAGAATTGCTCAAATTGACTCTCGCCTCCCATATAGGTAATCCCTGGCTGACCTTCATAATCTACCAAATCTCCAATTCTAGAATCCGCAACAAAGCAGGTTTCTCCTTTGAACTGAGTCAATAGGAGTTTTAAGATATTGGTCTTCCCTGTAGCAGGAGCACCTACAACGGTCTGAATGGGTATGGACAGATCCAAGTACATGGGTTCAATCTCTTCTAAACTAAATCCGATAATCCCTTGTCGCTCTTTCACTTTCAAGTGAGGTTCCAAGTATCGATAAGTGATGATTTCTGGCAATACCCTTATTCCTTCTGCCTGTTCGCCTGTGTTGTGTTGGTTGATATTATTTATGACTTCTCCAATACCTTTTGCGTAGGCAGTATCATCTTCCCCTTCTACAGCCATGTAGCACTGAGCCACATGGACATCTTTCATCTTAATCAAGGCACGCCCTCTTACTTCTGGTAGTTCATAAGGAGAGCGCCCTACTAGATTTGTTACCTCGATCTTGTCTGTCATGAAAAGGCCTATCTTATTCTTGAAGTTGTTAAGCACCGTATAGCGTATTGCACCTCCACGACTTCCTGTAATCACGGTGTAAATTCCCACACTGATTCCATCTCGGGTTATCCTCACTAAGAATGTCTCTAGTTCAGGACTTACTTCTTTGATCACGTCATAGTTATCTACGAAGAGGAGGATAGCGGGAAGTTTCTCAGTTGCTTCCTCATTGTACATCTTATAATTCAAAGCATTGGAAGCGGCAAAAAGCGCCTTTCTCTTCTTAAGTTCTTCTTCCAATATTTTTTTCAGCTTTTCTAATTTTTCTTCATCATCAACGCCTAAGTAATCTGCCGTATGAGGTAGCCCTCTAAGCTGAGCCAATGCGGAGTTTCCATAGTCTAAGATAAAGTAATTGAGAAGACTTGGAGAATTCTGGGTTGCAAGGCTAAGAGCAATGTTCATAAGAACAGTAGACTTTCCAAAACCTGCTGCTCCACACACCACCAGATTTCCATCCTCTATGAAACTGTGACTATACTCTAACTGCCTCTGCTCCTCTGGAATGTCAACCATAGCAACGGGAACCTTTAGGTTCTGACCTTCTATCTTTCCTACATCAAGGTGTTTCTTTTCGGCAATCTCTTCATTCACCAGTTTGTCAGAAAGAGGTGGTAACCAAGGTTTTTCTACCCGTTTGGCTCCTAAGACTTGGTACAAGGTATGAATATAATTCACTACCACGTCCAATTGAGTCAGCTTAGAGTCTTCACTTTTATCCACTTCACTTAGGTCTTCGTTCAACAATTCCCCTTGTCCTAGTTGATTGATGGCGTACACTCTACTGTCAAAGCCACGCTCAATAATCTCTTCACTGTAAGGAGCACCACTCCATGCAGATTGGAATAATTCGTAGATTTCATTGTTACCCACCTGCAAGTAAGCTCGTCCAGGCTGGGTGATTCTAGCAGCATCAGGGGTCTTCAATACTTCTTTACTGTCTGATTCATTGGCTACTTTCAAAGCCAACTTAAACTTAGAGTTACTCCATATCTGATCATCCACTACTCCTGATGGTTTCTGGGTAGCAAGAATCAAGTGCACTCCCAAGCTTCGTCCAATCCGAGCTGCACTTACCAGTTCACTCATAAATTCAGGCTGTTCTTTTTTAAGCTCTGCAAACTCATCAGAGATGAGGAAGAGATGGGGCATAGGCTCTGTTGCTTCACCTGCTTTAAAGAGTTTGGTGTATTGATTAATGTTATTCACATTGTGATCGTTGAATATTCGCTGTCTTCTGGCCAGTTCACTCTTAATGGAAGCTAACGCTCTCATGCTTTCACTGCCATCTAGGTTAGTGATGGTTCCAAGAAGATGAGGCAACTTGGCAAACAGATTGGCCATCCCTCCCCCTTTGTAGTCAATCAGTAGAAATCCTACTTCGTAAGGATGAAAGTTGACAGCCAAGGACAGGATATAAGACTGAACAATCTCAGACTTACCAGAACCTGTGGTTCCTGCCACCAATCCGTGTGGCCCATGGGCTTTCTCATGAAGGTTAAGGGCGACGATGTCGTCCTTTCCTCTGAGACCAAGAGGTACTGCTAAGGACTTATGACAAGCATTGTGGTTCCACAGTTGTAACACAGGAAGTTCCTCTGGCCTTGTAATGTTATACAGTTCAAAGAAGGTGACTGCCTCTGGGATCTGAGTAGATACCCCTTGGCTATGCTTCAAAGGTGCAACTCTTCTGGCCATCATCTCTAGGTCAATACCTGCCACCTGAGGGATGACTACTTTTTTACTCACCAAAAGCCCATTGTTCATTAACAATGTTCCATAATCTCCCCCCTCTAATAAGAATACTGTCTTAATGTATTCTGGTAGATTGGCTTGGAGATGGGTGGTGTAAATCACGGAAAATCCAAGGCTGGTTTCAGGGGTTTGTAAGTGTTCCATGATGCTGTGGTTAATAATCAGCTTTGGATTATCCACAATAAATATATAGTGAGGAAGATAGCGACTTTCTTTCTTCTCTTCTTCCTGTTTTTGCTTTCTCATCTTCAATATCTGAGCAAGATTCCCAAGTGCTTGGTCTCTATGATTCTCAGATGAAATCAAACCAGACACGTTGATGCTCTTTATCTTACAATGGGGATACCATCTGCTCCATTCAAAAGTCCCCTTATCCTCTTCTTCTAGGAGAAGAATAAGCTCGATGTCGTGATAACTTTGGAAGAAGCACAGTTGTGTTAATATGGAAGTTAACTGTCTGTGAATGTAGGGCTTATCTCCTACTAGTCCAAGATGTGCTTCTTTCAAGTCGATTACTGTTGGCATATTTTCTAGAGCATAACAAGTAGAGCCTACCTCTACCATCTCCTTGTATAGAGGATCCTCTGCCAGCTCATCATCCTCATCATCAAAGTCCACTTTGAAACTTGGCTCCACACTACTATTTCCTAAAGTCAGCGTTAAGAAATCGCTGTCATTGGCCGCTCGTTCATAGAGGCGACTGGAATAGAATTCGATCTCTTTTTCTATTTCTATTGGAGACAAATTATGATAAGTGAGAGATTTCCTCTGATCTTCCCTAGCTTTATGAATCTCTCTTCGTTTTTTAAGAAGATACTTATCATAGGCAATGTCTCTTGCTTTTTCCTTTTTTCTTTTTTGCTTCTTGCCAACAATAAATCGAGTGGCTGAAAAGGTCACGGAAACCACCATTGCAGCAGCACTGATTACAATAAACAATCCTCGACCAATTAAGATACCACCACCTACCATTACCATACTGGTCATCAAAGGAGGCAAGATGACTAAAGCCAACTCTCCTTTCTTGCGCTCTTCCTTGGCCTGTGGAGAGGTCAAATCAATCTTATCCCTAGGCTCTCTTCGAATGATTCTAGGAGAACGCTTATAAATTGGGAATTCATCATACACTTTCGGTGTTTTGGTTGATATATTTAATTTAGAGGTAAACCCTTCTCCTGCAAGAGCGAGATAGTCCTTGTGAAGTTCTAGGTAGATTCCAGCGACCCATAGTACATAACCAATATCAATCTGATGATGTCCTGGCTCTATTCTCTTGCCATTGAGATAGATTTCCTCTCCTTCTATAACAGAGATTTCGTCTCCATAGATTACCAGAGAGATTGGAGCATCTGATTGAATAGTAATGTGGTCTTTTGGTGATGTTCCAATCCTTACAGGCAATTTCCCTATTGTGGAGTAATATTTTTTTGTTGACTTTAGGTGTAACGCTTTAACCTCTTTGTTGATAGGCTCTAGTTGGTTGTCCTTTAGGTAAAGTCCGTGTACCAAGGGTTTATCCTGAGACAATTTCTTTAACTTCTCCCCAAAAGGAGTCTCAGAGGGTAAAGTTTTCGGGGATATTTCAATACAACTGTCTTGGTCAAATAATACAATGGTGTTCATCTTATCTATCAAATCTATTTCCCTCCTTGGGGATATTAATCTTCGTTGTCTTCTAGTTCTTGGTTTTCCTCTTCTGCTGACTGAGCCTCTTCTAGGTCTTCTTCCCCTAACTCTTCTTGTAGCTCATCCTCTTGCTGATCCGATTCTTCTTCATAAGCTTCCAGCAAGGCTTCTTCTAGCATTTGCTCCAAAGCACCCTCTCTACCTTCTAAGAGTCTGTCAATGGTTCCTTGTATTCGATTCAGTAGAGGGATTCTCTCCTCCCCACCAATGGTGGGATCCCCTAGCACCACTACTTCATACTTTAAATAAGCAAGAAGGAGTAATTCATTGTCGTTGAAGCGATGAGCAATATCGATGGCAGATTCCAGTTCTAATCTTCCCAGATGGATCCAGTAGTGGAAAATCATCTCATCGGTTCGAAGAGTTAATCCTCGCAGAACATCGTCAATCTGCTCTACCGTTAGTACTTCTGTAATCACATAGGATCTGGCCAGAATGTACTTGGTTGGATAGCTCATCTCTTCTATCTCATAGTCTCGCAGTATCCGTTGTACCTCTAGAGGCTGACCAGCAATGTAAGCATTCTTTGCCTGAACCATACTCTCTCCATAAGGAATCTTTTGAAAGTATGCCTGATACAAGAAAAATCCTGCCACACCTAAGCAAACCCCTAACAGAGGAAGGGCAATTTTAATCGCCAACATTAGCTTCTTGGAAGTAAGTCTTTTAGTATTCTTTAACTTTTCAGTTACTTTGTTATATTCATCCAGTAACCGTTTTTCTATTTCGGCCACTGACTCTAAAGGCTCTACTTCTGCCAGTAGTTTATCTTTAGTAAATAAATCCTCTCCTCCCTCTAGGAAGTCTTCGTAGCTATATTTGGGGACAAGGAAACTTCCAATTAAAGCTTTATATCCCGATAGAAAATCTCTACTTTCACTGTTTCTAGCATCACGAAGTAATACTTTAGGAATCAAGTTCACATCCACCAGCAAATTATCTGGAGACAGGGAACAATCATACTCATCAAAAAGATGAAGCAACTTGGCACAATTCATCAAAAAACGTAGCTTCTCTTCCTTGGGGCTCTTTAGGAGACTATTGCAACTGAACAATTTCCCATCTATTGAACTTTGGTCAAATAAAAAAACGATCCCATCTTCTGTCTCTTCTATCGTACAATTCACCAAGCTCTCCACAGGATAGCACAAAAACTCTCGCTTATCTTTGGGGATCTTCAAGTCACAATTGCGTACTTCCATTCTCAACGTAGTATCCATAAACATTCTCTCTTTCATTCCTTATTTATTGTTCAATTCTTCTAATTTTTCATTGGATTGATTGCTCTCTTTACATTCCTTTAAGCAAATCCCCTTCTGATATCTTCCCTTCTTTAAAGGTATGGTATTTGCTTACCAGGGTTTGGGACATGCTAGAGCAAAAATAATCGGGTATATTCCCTTTGGGTAACTTACCACTTTGCTGTAATATCTTTATTCCTTCTTCTATAATCTGATCTTCATCGATGCGAATATCTTGCACCATTCCCATAAGTTCAATGGTGATATTAATGAACATTCTCTTCTTTCTCCTTCCGCTTTAAAGATAACTTCGCAATGATAAAACCGATTATTCCACTGGAGATTAATAGCATAACAATGACTAACGTATAATCATTTTCCACTGTCTCTATTGGACCTCCTTCACGGAAGAACACACCTTCTCTAAACAATTCACTGGTAACCACATGATTCAATAATCGTTCATCACCCCTAAGTTTATCCAATTGTAGATAAGGATCAAAAAGTCCCCCTAAGGCTTCTTCTCTTCTTGCCTCACGCTGGGCAACCATTGCCTCTGTAATCTCTCTAGAATATTCTGTGAACAGCTCTATCCCTCTACTCACAGTAACTGCACGAGGACTCATTCCATCTACCTGAATGAATTCATCTTCGCCAATGGGCAGGTCAGTAGCTGCATATATAGGAACAGACAATGGCGCAACTACTAAAGATAACATCATCATCGATAACACCATCGTCTTAATTATTTTCTTATTCATCCTTTATAAACCACCTTATTTCATCTTTTATCCGTCTTACAACCTATACATCCAAAGGGGACAAGCCCCCTTGGATACATAGAGCTATGAAGTTTCGATTGCCACTTCACAAGGCATAAAACATAGAGTAGGAAGATTTAGCCTATCTTGCATTAATTTGGCTTGCAATATTGGTGTCGCTATCCAGAAAAGCATTCACCACTGAACGAAGTTGTGTTCCACATGCAATGACTGTTTGACCACACTGCTCAAGAGCTGGCTTCAATTCGTGATACTGTCGGCAATAACTTGCACTTGCAGCTCCGTCCCATCCAGCCTCAATATTGGCCATGGTGTTGGTGATGCTAGCTACTAGTTGCAACATCTCCTCTCCTTGTGCTTTCGCTTGGTCAGCATAAGAGTTCAATTCGTCTGGGTTCATAAGAATTCTTCCGTTTGACATGTTTTAATTCTCCTTTTTTATTTTTTATTTTTGAACGCATGAAATAATGCGGTTCAATAGCTCTTACCCTTCTCTCTTTTCCCCTGATATAACATTTTACTAGGTCTTACATGTGGCACACAAGTGTTTTTAATATTTTTTTACAAAATTTTAATTCTTTATTTATTATTGTTTAATTTTTCCATCCTCTCAAAGATACTTTCCGACACATTCTAGTTTTTTGTCGACTAGCCCATTCTACGTCTCTTTTATCCAGCGTTTTAAGTCGACAATTTTCTCCAAATTCCCATTTGTATCTGATGGCTCATTAACGCTACCTTTTAGATATTTCTGCTTTAACAAAAAGTAGTTGAAGGTTCTATATTGAAGATACTGTATGTATAAATCTTTGTCAACTATCCATTTAATCTTTGCTAGTGTTTTTTGAAAATTCTTTTATTTCTCTAACAATTCCTTTATTTTCCCCAAATTTATATTGCATTTCTTAATGTTGATAATTCATTTCTTTAATTTTCCATAAAATTAATAATATTCATTCTTTTCCACACAACATAACAGAGCTGTCACCAAACTTCAACGCTGAATATTGTCAAAGTTTGTGACAGCCCCTAAGAGAATGCTATATGAGAGTTTTTCCCTTACAGGATTTAGTCTTTCTTAATTGATTTCCTGCAGTTACTCCATCCACTCTTTCTTATTTCGCTAACCCTTCCTCTTCTATTGCCACTGATGTTAATACTTCACCATGTTCAGAGGTGATTGCCTCTTCTAGGTTCCCTTCCTCTTTTTGTCCTTTAAGTTTCTTTTTGGCCAGGAGTATCACTGCAACTTGTACCAGTGCAATGAGCACCATCACCATTGTCCAACGGTCAGTGAGCACCATCTGAAGTCTCATGTCCTCTGTTAAGATGAAGACGACGATTGCTGTGATTGCTGGTACAATGCTTAGGATTCTCCATAGTCCGTGACGTTTAATTGCTTGTTCATCCTCCTTATTTCCATTGGCCATGGCTCTTTCCTCCTCTTCTTCTTCTTTGCGTTTATTCACAAAGTAGAGTGCCCACAACACTGCTGTTGCAACTGCTGTTAGTAGGGTGAGAATGAGGTTCAACAATGCCCATTGTCCACCGCCCCTTCTGTTAGCAAGTGGCACGTTCTCGTCTGCAAGTCCTGCAGTGGGTACAATGTTATCTGGAATCTCTGTTGGTGTTGGCTCTGTTGGTGTTGGGGCTACAGGGTCTGGATAAATCACTGTATCTGATATAGGCAAGATAGGAGTAGGTGCCAATGGTACTACAGGATCAATGGGTGTGACCGGTAATACAGGTAGAAATGGGTCATCGTCGATAGGTGTAGGAATAATAGGGTCAATTGGGTCTGGAATAACGGGGTCAACGGGTCCTGGTATCACTGGATCAACGGGTCCTGGAATGACAGGGTCGACAGGCCCTGGAATCACAGGATCAACAGGTCCTGGGATAATAGGGTCATCGTCATTAGGTTCTGGTGGAGTCACATGTAATGTACCTACATTGAAAGTAACGTCGTAGTTGGCTTTACTAAATCCTGGTTTCAATGAGTAGCCTGAGATTGTATTCTCTACTTTTCCTTCTTCCACGAAGGTGACTGAACCAGTAACATTGACGGTATCAATTTCAGCTTTCAATACTGGATCTGTAATGGTGTAAGATGGATCTGTCAATGGAAGGCCATTGTATGGACGGCTGTTGGTGGCTGAGGTAATGGTTACTGCTCTAGGGAGGATTGTAAAAGTCCCCACCTCTCCTGATTCATCTGAGTTAAGGATTTTAAGGTCTTTAAGATCATAACTAAGATTCCTTTCTTCTCTTACCACTACTTTGATGTTATAGTCCCCAACATCCTCTCCTGGGAGACGTTTTACAACATACTTCAACTCTCCCTTTGAATCTCCATGTACCTTTACAAGGTCTTTAAGACTTGGATCTTGATCACCATATACTTTGCTACTGTTAGGAACAACAATCATCACTTCACCGATTTTTAGTATGGTTAAGTTTGCGTTTTCTGTGGTTACAATGATGTTGTCATCTCCTTTTCCTGTAAGAATGATGTAATCTTCGTAAAGACCTGGGAGATTAGGATTTTGCTCCGTATCAAAGGACACCTCCACTAGACTTTCTAATGTAACTCCATCAGGTAATTTCCCTATATCCGCTGAAGATAATTTATCCATTACATCTGACTCATTGGGAAGTGATTTTCCATAAGTAATATACTCATCCTCTGCCAACACATGAATACTTAGCTTATTGATGATGAGTAAACCGTCTATGACCTCAAGGCTAATGTCAAATTTATGAGGTTCATTCACGGTTACTTTGAAATCTTCTTCATCAAGACCCATAAGATAGCCCTCTTCATTGGCATTGATTTCCTTGATGACAAATTTGGCATCCTTGTCTTTTGGAGATACAGTAATTCCTAACTTATTTAACTCTGCTTCACCAATTACTTTCCCATCCTTATCTACACCGTAGACGGTATAGCCCTCTACCTTGTGCTCTTTTCCATGGTAGGTCACTTCATCCTGATTTCCTTCGATTACCACTTTGTAGGTTTTTATGAGAGCCCATTGTGCGGTGTAGACAGCTGATTTCTCTACGGCTGTTGGTAGATCTTCTGTTTGAAGTAAGCGTCCACTGGTGTCTCCTTGCTCTAGCCAACCTACAAATACCATTCCTGAATTTAATGTGGATATTCTAGGAATAGAATAGTCTTCAGGTGGATTGGGGGTAGGATCTCCTTTTTTCACATGATGAGTCATCGCTTCAAAAGCTCCCCATTGTCCTGGTCTAAACACTACAGTAAACTCATCAATATTGACGGATGGAATTCCATCTCCAGTCATTACTAGGGTATTTCCACCATAATTGTAGTAAAAAGTAATTGTTATTCCATAGAATTTGAATGTTACATTTGCAGATCCAGTTCCAGTAGGAGTAGGAAAAGTGTTGTAACCAATGTATTGCCCTTGAGGATTGTATCCTACAACGTAAGTTATCCCATTGGCATTATTCAATGTCCGAATCACCACAAAAGAATATCCAGAGGGGTCTTTTACGGTTACAGTACTGCCTTGCGGTCCATTTCCTGATAGAGTCTCCCAGATGGCTGTCACTTTTACGTTTCCTGTTGTTCCAGATGGAATGGCCACTGACCCTGCCGGAATACCTTCTCCTTCAACTACCCAACCTCTAAATACATAGTTTCCTCGTGTAGGAGGGTAAAACAACATAGGAAGGTCTTCTTGTGAGTAGGTAGTAGGATTTTTCCCATGGTTTGTTCCGCCACCGAGATTGTAGGTAATATCAAAAGAAGCTCCTTTATACATGGCGATAAATTTTGTATCCCGATGAACCACCACATACTCCTCATCCTCAAGAATCTTATCATTATGACTCCATCCTATAAAGGTGTGGTTTTCGTGTTCCAAAGGGGTGGGAAAATCATGAAATGGGGTATTTTCCTCTACCTCTACTGTACTCATCTCCTCTTCTGTTATCCCATCATAGAATGTCAACTTTACAGTTTCGGGCAACTTTTCTGTTTCCTCTCCTTTTTGTTCTTTTGCTAGTGGTACATAAACGACAATGGGGCTAAATGACATTAAATGTACACTTACTGTTCCCCTACTGGCGAAACCAGATAGAGCTTCCCAATATCCAGCGGATTCAACATAGTGTAACAGGATGACCATCTCACCATCTTCTACACCGAGAGCTGGAATAGTTACTGTCATCCCTTCTTCTGGGAAAGGAACCCCTTCTTCAAGGGACACGTCGGTGGAGAATACATAGCTTAATTCTTTATCGATTCCCAATTGACTTGCTGCTAATTCTCTTGCGAATCTGGCTCCTCTGTCTCCCCTACCAACCAATCCATTCACTGCGGCTCGACCTGCTGGTGTAAAATGTCCATATCGAATGGTATGTTTGCTGTGATCTTTAGGATCTGTAGGGTCAGGTTGAACATCTTTTGTCTCATCTTTTTTGTACTCAACCTCCTCTGGAGTTTCATTCACCACATCTTTTACAAGTTCCCCTGCATCTTCTTTTACGTCTTCTTTTACATCTTCTTTTACGTCCGCAGAATCACCAACTATGATATCCATTGGCTCATCTGCACTGACATCCCCTTCAATCACATCCTCCTGCACCTGTTCACTCATGCCTTCGTCAGCTGCTCTAGCATTCAACATGAGGCTAGGAACAATTGTTGTCGTTAGAAGAGCAATAGTGAGCATAATACTCCAGAAACGTAGTATCGTAACTCTTCTTGATCTTCTTGTACTTTTTCTGACTTTCATGGCAATCACGCTCCTTTCTTAATGAAATCCTTTCTACTTCCCACCAGTTACCAAACACTTAACAGAGTTCATAAAATTATGCCAAAGATACAAGCTTGCCAATCCTGTATGTAAATCCTATTTACGTAGCATAACTTTATTTCTGACTCTATATTATCAGATTTCGATTCGGAAATGTTCGTTTTTTCAAATAAATCATTAATTTTGTCAGTAATTTCATTCATTTTTAGAACTTCATCATTAGAGTTTAGTTATTCTTTCTTTATATCTTGACTGAATTACTCTACTATAGGTGAAAAACAACAAAAAAATCCACAAAGCTTATCCAATAAACTTTGCAGACCCAACTCACTACCTTCTCAATACTCTATACTCTATACTCTATACTCTATACTCTCTAGGCTCTCTAGACTCTGTACATCTAATTATCATGTGGCTTGGTCAACTAAAAACTTTCTTCACTTTAGTTAAAGAAAGTCACAGTAATCTCCCCAACCTTATCTAATAGGATTCAAAGTTCTCCTCTTCTATGTCCATAATCAAGTCCACTCGCCTTTGGTGGCGGCCTCCTACTTCGAAGTCATAATCCAACCATGTTTCTACAATCATCTTGGCCAACTCTATCCCCACAACTCTGGAACCAAAAGCAAGAATATTGCAATTGTTATGTATCTTTGACATCTTAGCAGTGAAGGGCTCGCTACATACCACTGCTCTTACTCCTTTTATCTTGTTGGCGGCCAAAGAGATCCCTAGACCTGTTCCACAGATCAGTATGCCATAGTCGATTTCACCTGCCGCTACGGCATTCCCTACTGCTTCTCCGTAGATGGGATAATCTGCGCTTTCTGACCCATTGGTACCGTAATCGATGACTTCAGTTCCTCGTTCTTCAAGCAACTTAATAATTTCGCTCTTCATCTCTAGGGCTGTATGGTCATTTCCTATTCCTATTTTAATCATCTTCTTTTTTCACATGGGCAAGTTCTTTTCCTTGCGCCTATGTTCTCCCTTCCTTGTCTGTTAGATGTACATATACTTCAATTTGTTCCACACCTGCTCCGTGCTTATTCTGTATCTATCCTATTCTTGCTATAAAAACATCGCCATATATAAAGGCAGGCTATCAATATTCTCTTTTGTCCCAACATTCTTTGTAGACAATCTAATTCCTTTTTTTACTCCGTTGTTTTCAATCACTGAAACTAGAGATTTGGATTTCGTATTGTCCGCTGATTTGACTTCAACTGCCGTTGCTATTTTCTCATAGCGTATAAAAAAATCAATCTCTAATTTTTGTTTCTTTTCGAAATAAAAAAGTTTCTTCCCTGATTTAGAGAAGATATCTGCTATGATATTTTCATAGATTGCACCTTTATAGATGCCTAGATTACCATCTATAATATCTTCCCCTGCCCCTTCTTCTAACATGGCCATTAGTAGACCTGTGTCACGCATGTATACTTTAAAGACACTACTGTCTGCGTTCCCCTCTAGTGGTAATTCTGGGGTAGTTAAGTTATAACAGAAGTTAATTATTCCTGCATCATATAGCCACATTAGACTGCCACCATACTTCCTTGCTGAGCCCCCTTTTTCTACAAGAGAATATCGAAACTTCTTATAGTCTTTAGAGAGGTGTTTGGGAATGGAAAGAAAACAAGCCCTTGCTTTTGTTTTCTCGTTACCCTGGGCATGTTTTGCAATATCATCAAGATAGTCTAATACAATTCCTTTTTGCAAACGAAGAACATTGGAGAAATTGTGGGTGGTCACAAATTCTTGTACTACTCTAGGCATGCCACCTACAACAATATATTCTTTAAACAGCTCTAGCATTCTTTCATGCATTGCTTTTGGTACCTGATTTTTCATGTTGAAATAATTCTTTATATCTTCTATAGATTCAGGCAAAACACCGTTAGCCCACAGAAACTCCTCAAAATCAAGGGAGAACATCTCTAGATAATCAACATATCCTACTGGGTATGAAGGTACTTCTTTATAATTTATCTCCAGCATCGAACCTGAAGCAATTACATCAAAACCCTTGTCCATTGAAAGAAATTTTAAAGCCGTTCTTGCCCTTGGACATTCTTGAATTTCATCTAAAAACAGCATGGTTCTTCCTTCTATTATTTTTGTGTTGGGAATCCGTAGAGTCATTTGCTTTATAAGGGTTTCTACATCTAAATCACCATCAAATATTCCCTTATACTTTGGATTCTCATGGAAATTAATGGAAATATAACTTTCATAATGTTCTCTTGCAAACTTATCAATAATAAAAGTCTTCCCCACCTGCCTTGCTCCTTTCACCAGAAGACAGAGGCGATTGGGGTCTGATTTCCACTTTTCTAAATCCTTCATTATCTTTCTTTTAAGCATCATGTACCTCCTTGTTATTACTCCTTACATTCTACCTCAAAACATAGCAAAAGGCAAGAAGAACTGCATAGAAACACCACGAATATGGAAGGTCAAATGCATAAAAACACCACGAATATGACTATTCAAATGCATGAAAACACCACGAATATTCCTAGGCAAATGTACTTGTCAATAAAAGTAGACACAGAAAAAAACTGTAGCATTAAAATCACCAGGAGTATCATTTCAACACAACTTTAGGAATTTTGACATTGTCACAGCTCTTCTAATCTAGTATACTAAGAGACAGTGGTGAAATCGGATAAATCAATAGGCGTTAGGATGCTGTAGTTATAGAATACTTTAGGCAGACTACTCGAATTAGGAAAGGAGATATGGGACAGGATAAGACATCCTACTTACATCTAAAAGTAAAGGAGTGAACTTCCCAACTTGAATCATGACAATTGGATTTGATAATGAGAAATACCTTAAAACCCAGTCTGAACATATTAAAGATCGGATTAACCAATTTGACAACAAGCTCTATCTAGAATTTGGCGGTAAACTATTTGATGACTTTCACGCATCAAGAGTTCTTCCTGGTTTTGCTCCTGACGGCAAACTTAAGCTACTGAAGCAGTTAAGCGATCAAGCAGAAATCGTGGTTGCCATCAGTGCCCATGACGTGGAAAAGAATAAAATTCGCCAAGATTTAGGGATTACCTACGACATTGATGTCCTTCGTCTTGTTGATTCCTTTGAGGAGCAAGGTCTCTTTGTAGGCAGTGTTGTCATTACCCAATATAATGGACAAGAAGCTGCCAATCTCTTTAAAAATAAATTGGAAAAGTTTGGCATTAAAGTTTACATTCATTACAATATTTCTGGCTATCCTTCTAATATCCCCCTTATCGTAAGTGAAGAGGGTTACGGGAAAAATGACTATATTGAAACCAGCAGACCTCTTGTTATCGTTACTGCTCCAGGTCCTGCCAGTGGCAAGATGGCAACCTGTCTTTCTCAACTGTATCACGAGCACAGAAGAGGCATTAACGCTGGCTACGCTAAGTTTGAGACTTTTCCCATCTGGAATCTTCCTCTTCGCCATCCTGTAAACCTAGCTTATGAAGCCGCTACAGCGGATCTTAATGATGTGAATATGATCGACCCCTTCCATTTGGAGGCTTACCATGTCACTACGGTCAATTACAATCGGGACATTGAGATTTTCCCTGTGCTAAACCTCATCTTCGAAAAAATCTACGGCCAAAGTCCTTACAAATCCCCAACAGACATGGGGGTGAATATGGCTGGAAACTGTATTGTAGATGATGAAGTTTGCCAAGAGGCAGCACGTCAAGAGATTATTCGCCGTTATTACAATGCTTTAGGGGAATTATTAAAAGG
>JGI20163J26743_11538272_pt1 | contig 17247 bp, 15 predicted proteins | sample TergutCu122P1_FD_26743 | JGI IMG/M metagenome (IMG submission 26743) | reverse complement strand
TTGTTGTATATTGTTTCTCATAACTCAATTTTACAACAAAAAATGAGAGTTGGCTCACGCCTTCTCTCATTTTTTTGTGCTGTTCTCGAGACAGCCCCTTTTATTATAACGGGAGAATAGTTCTTTATACTATAAGTTCCACAGTAAATGTGTTTTCAGCACTATAGATCTCAAATCCTACATTTAAACCTTCTTTTCTTTGTTCTTCAACAATAGATTGGATTTCATATAGTCCAATTCCGGAATGTCCTTTTTTTGTAGTATAACCCTTTTCCCGTAATTTGGTCATATCAACAGGAGCATCGACGAAGTTAGAGATAGTGATTTTTAATCGATTATCCCAGCCAATATTAGAAATTTTCAAGGTTATTTCTTTACGTTTAGATTGCTTGGTTGCCTCCAATGCATTGTCTAGCAGGATACCAACCATTCTACTTAACTGTAATTCACTAGTTGCTTTTAAGTCAAACTTTTCGGCAGTTACTTCAATTTCAAAATCAATGTGATTGGTTGTGGTTTTGGAGTATTTTGCAAGTACAACCCCATATAAGCAAGGGATATTATCTTTCAGATGAAAATTTATTGTTCCAATATCAGCATCCTTATGTATTTCACCCGCAATTTCTTTCAAATATGCTTCGATTTTGTCCAATCGTTTCATCCTGCAATAACCCAATAACGAGTTTATCATATTGCCAAAATCATGTTCATACATGCTTAATCTATCAAGGGATTCCTCCAGAGTTTTAATATAAAGTTTATGTTGTTCATTTTTTTCAATTTCTGTTGCAAGTCTATTTAGAGTAAATGCCATATATGCAACTACAAATTTAATAACAATAACCCAAAGTGAGTTATGTAGATTGTCAGGGTTAAGAAATTCCTCCCGTGTAATTGGAGCATATGTAAACATTGCAACACTTATTAGCATCATTAATGTGGATAGCGTAAATATCATTTTTTGATGAATTAAATTTACCAAGCTAAACCTTTTATATTTAATAACAGCCAACAAAACAATATAAGTGAATATCGAGAAAATGAAAATGAGATTAACATCTATTTCAATAAAAGGCATCAATCCAAGGAAAATAAATTGCATTACACTGGCTATAAATTGCGATGAAAAAAGGTGTAGCACTATAGCCAAAAAGGTAAGTTTCCACTGTTTTTTTGCAGCAAAGAAATAATAGATAAAAGCACTAATAAAAAAGATAGCCAACATGACCCATTGGTGTTCGGAAGTTAGAAACATAAGTGCAATAGAGTATAAAAATGTTATCCACCAATGAACCCTAATTTTTAACAAAGTAATAATTAAGGTAAATGATAAGAATATTTGTGCGAGAGTAATGGCAAGTGGAAAAATTTGGCTGATTTCAAACATAGAGATTTCTCCTCTTTCTAAACGAGTTTACAATAAAAATATATTTTTAAGCAAGAAATAGTATAAATATAACATAAGTACACTATTTTAGTAAACAAAAAAGTTGCTAAAAAATGGATCGTAATATGGATACGATTTTTAGCTAAGAGTAGTATAAGTTAAGGTGAAAATTGTTGCCTTAAAAACCGGGAAAAAGGTTCATGTTGGCAATATGTTGAGTATGTAATGGAAATTTAGCAAGGAGCGTGATAAAATAACTTTAATAAATAAGGGAAACAAATTTCTATTTTTAGGAGTTTTTAATATGACTATCATTTGTGCAAGTACGAATACCTTAACAGAATGGACCAATTTAGCCCTTCTATTATTTCCGGAAAGTACCTTTGAAGAGGAGCTTTCCTTACATCAAAAGGTTTTAGCGTCAGAGAATGAAATTGGTCTCTTATATCAAATAGAGGACAAATATGTCGGATTCATGAATATATCCATACGAACCGATTATGTAAATGGCACCGATACGTCTCCTGTTGTGTTTATAGAAGCGATCTATGTGTTACCGAAATACAGAGAACAGGGCATCGGAAGAAAGTTTATTGAATATGCAGAGATATATGCAAAACAAAGAGGAATCACCCAGATTGCTTCAGATTGTTTTCTTGATAATACTCTCAGTGAAAATTTTCATAAAAGCTGTGGATTTATAGAAAAAGAGCGGGTGATTTATTTTGTGAAAAATATAAACTAAAATGAATGAGTAAAGCTAACAGTAAAAAGGATATCTAATATTATTGAGCTGAATTGAAAGGGGAAGTTGTATTTAGATATTTCATAAACAACTTAACTAAATGAGAATGTATAATATTTTTATTTAAAACAGTATATATTTTTCTTTTTGGGATTTTGTTTTTTAGCTTGATAGGTATTAGCAATTTTTGTTCAAATTTTTCCCGGACAGCAAGTTCGGAAACTATTGAAATACCAAGACCATTTATTACAGCGTTGATGATACTATATATATTATCCATGCTTGCACAAGTTTTTATTTTATCGAGAATAATACCATTTTCGATAAAATATTTTTCGTATTGTATCCGTGTACCGGAACCAAATTCCCTGGATATAAAGTTGCTGGAATAAAGAAGCTCTTCTAGTGAGTATTCTTTGTTTTCAGAGTAAGAACCGTTTTTTGAGGCAATAAATACCAAATTTTCATTTGTGAATTCGTAGAAATCACATTTCTTATCTCCAAGTATGCTGCCGGTAAAACCAATATCTGCCTTATGTGTGGCGATTCCCTGTACAACTTCCAAAGTATCTGCTTGATTCATAGTAAAAGAAATATTTGGATGTAGTTTATGAAATTCTGCAAGTATTGGCGGTAGTATATACAATGCCGGTACTGATGATGCCAGTATACGAATATCACCACTGATATCTTTGGAAAGATTTTTTAAAATTTCGATGGATTCATCTTTTAGTGCCATTATTTCCTTTGCCTTTTCAAAAAAACGTTCACCTGCTAATGTTAAGGATAATACTTTAGTGGAACGATTTATGAGAATAGTATCAAACTCTCTCTCTAGGGTAGTGATATAGTTGCTAATTGATGGCTGAGAAATGTGTAATTCTTCAGATGCCTTAGAAAAACTGGCTAACTCCACAACTTTTATAAAGGCTTCAATTTGTTTAAAGTCCATGATTTAAACCTCTTTTCAAAACTTTCCTTATTAACTGCAACATTATCAACTTATCAAAAAAACTGATAAGTTTTATTATACCTATTGATAAATAATATTGCAACAAACAATTTTGTTTGCTAAACTTTGTTAAACAAGTATAGAGGGGGTGTTGCAATGTATAAAAAACTAAAGATGCCATTAGCGGGTGGACTTATAGCCGTAATATCAATAACATTGGTTTTGCTGGGTAATCCTGCTAATATGGGTTTTTGCAATGCTTGTTTTTTGCGAGATATTGCCGGCGCATTTAGTTTGCATAGTGCGGCTTTGGTGCAATATGCAAGACCGGAGATAATTGGCATTATATTGGGAGCTTTTATTATTGCACTTGTAAGGAGAGAATTTTCACCGAAAGGTGGTTCTTCGCCTGTTACAAGGTTTGTGCTGGGTTTTGCTTTGATGTTTGGTGCATTAATTTTTCTTGGTTGTCCCTTAAGAATGGCACTTAGAATTGCAGGAGGGGACTTAAATGCAGTAGTTGGGTTATTTGGTTTTATTGTAGGGATTTTCTTGGGCATCTTTTTCCTCAATAGAGGGTATACACTAAAGCGTAAATATGAAGTTTCCAAGACTGATGGTTTCTTGGTACCATTGGCTGCTTTAGTTTTACTTGGTATTTTGATTGTTGTCCCTTCAATATTGGTTTTTTCAACAGAAGGACCGGGTAGTATGCATGCACCTCTTTGGGTAGCTCTTGTTGCAGGACTTGTGGTAGGAAGCGTTGGTTTTGTTAGAAAACTGTGCTTTGTTGCAGGACTGAGAGATCCTGTGCTTTTTAGGGATTTTTCAATGTTTAGTGTGCTCGCAGCTCTTGTTATTGTAGGTATAATGGGGAATCTGGCTTTTGGAAGTTTTAACCTTGGTTTTGAAGGTCAACCGGTGGCACATACTGATGGACTTTGGAATTTTCTTGCTATGATATTGGTTGGACTTTGTTCTGTCTTACTTAGCGGTTGTCCTTTTAGACAGTTGGTACTTGCAGGGAGTGGCAGTTCTGATGCAGCTATTACTGTTATGGGAATGATAATAGGAGCTGCTGTTACACATAATTTTGGAATGGCTGCATCTGGAGCAGGCGTAACAGCAAACGGGAAAATCGGCTTTGCTGTAATATTTAGTGTTGTAATATTTATTGCCGTATACAATACTTTTGTTAAAAATGAAGAGAGTGAGAAGGCTTGAAAATATTTAACAATTACAAAATTTCCAATTGCGAACCTCTAGTTATGGTCTAAAATGTATCAGAGATAGATGAGTATAGATATGACGAAATGAAAATGATATGTTCGATTGTATATTGATAAAATAGTGAAAACGTGGCAATATAGTAGATGCGGTTTTAATTACCGACTAGGTTATGAGGATGAGTTAGTGTGAAAATGGCAATCAATTTTTTTAAAGGGATGCTGATTGGTATTGTCAATATTATTCCCGGTGTTAGTGGAGGTACAATAGCTATTGTACTGGGAATATTCGATGATCTGATAATGGCAATAAATAATTTTTACAAGAGTTTTGCAGAATTTAAGAAACACTTTACTTTTTTGTTTCCAATAATTATTGGAGCTGTTGTAGGTATCCTTGCTTTTAGCAGTTTGGTTTCGGAGGCATTAAAAGCATACTCTTTTCCCACAGTAATGTTTTTTATCGGTCTTGTTGTAGGGAGTATACCTCTTATCTATAAAAAAGCGTCTGCAAAAGGCGTTAAACCCAAATATTTTATAGCAACGGCTGTTGCAATAGCTTTTGTAATTGTCATGGCTATTTTAAGAAACAATGAAGCAGCTACAGCTCCTGTAGCAGATACTACTGCAACAATTGTTAAGATGTTTTTTGGAGGTATGATATCTTCTGCGGCTATGGTTATTCCGGGGACAAGTGGTTCTTTTGTTATGCTTCTAATTGGGATATATTATGATGTAATCCATGCCGTTTCTTCACTAAGAGTTTACCTACAGAATCCTACTGATTTTTATTTTCTCACGGAAATTATGTTAGTGATAATACCTCTAGGATTGGGTATTGTTCTTGGCATTCTTATTGTATCAAAGGTTATATTGATTCTTCTAACAAAACATTACTCCATAACATACTTTACTATTCTGGGATTAATGATTGCTACGGTTTTTGCAATTTTCATTGATCCTATTACATATCAAAGTGGTGTTAATTTTATGAGTATATTGTGGGGTATTGGGACATTCGGGGTTGGTCTTACCACATCCTACCTTCTTGGTAGTAAATGATTTAAATAAAAAAGCCTATAGCAACAAGTATTTCAAACTTGAGTGCTGTAGGCTTTTAGTATTAAAATTTAACTTTTGATTTTTGCCGGAATAAGTAAAACTGGTATTGGTGAATATCTGGAGATTTGTAGGCTTAGGCTACCAATAAATAATTCTTTAACAAAACCTTTACCTTGACTGCCCATTACTACCAAAGTTAACTCATCTTGTTTTTCGATATAGTCCAGAGCCATGTATATGGGTGACCCTTTCCTATATACAAAGTTTACTGTAGGTGATCCGGCAGCTATTAATCTTTCCTTAATGGCTATTAAATCGGAATGTATTTTTTCAGGTATATCTTTTTCTACTGTTTCAAAATACCTGGAGCTTACTTCCGTAGTCCTATAGAGATAAGCATTGGCCTCTACAAAATCATAAATATGCAATATAGTAACATGACATTTTGAGTGTTTAACGATTTGCTCTAAATAATCCAAGCTTTTTTCTGCTGTTTCGGAAAAGTCAGTTAAGTAGAGGATATGGTTAAATAAATTTTTGCAGGGTATAAATGCCTCAGCGTTTTTGTCTATATTTGCTCTAAATAAGAATACAGGTTTTTTTGTTATGCCTATTAATTGAGAGGAAACGCTACCCATAGCTACTCTTTTGAGGATGCCTTTTCCATGAGAACCGATAACTATAGCTGACACTCCATGTTTTTCTGCTAAGTCATTAATCGCACGGGCAGGAACACCGTGGGCAACTTCAATGGTGGCCTTAATGCCTGCATCTTCTAAAATAGCTTTTTGCTTTTCTAGTAAAGGCATTAATTCTTTTAGTAATGCATTATCTTTATCCATGACTTTTGTTTCTTTTGCAAAGGTTTCATCCATTCTTCCCGGAATAGTGTCATAATGAAGAATATGGATAAGTATTACTTCTTCAACACCTATGTTTTTTAAGTCCACGGCACAAGCTAAGAGAGCGTTGGAAGCATCTGATAAATCACTGCTAATCAAGACTTTTTTTAGCATATAAAATCCCCCCTCATTTTTTAAAATTAGGATAAATAAGTAATTTCAATAATTATAATTTCGACGACCAATAGTTAGAATCCTGCATTATCATAAAATTCATTTTATTTAAAAATGTTTCAGTGCTCTTGATATCAGGGAGCATTATCCCATTTAGGAGACGATTTTAGCAGTTGCCTTGTAAATGATTACAAGGAATTAATGTTTTTTTGTAGAAATTTGTTTTATAATATTAATTAGCAATTTAAGATAGATTTTCTACAAACAACCAATAAAGTGCATTATGACATGAATAGGAGCTGGCATAAGTGAAAATATTAAACTGGAAAAATGAAACTTCAGAAGGAATTGTGAAAGGGTCTCTTTTAGTAAAAGAAGCAAAAGTAGGTACTACAAAAAGTGATAAACCTTTTTTGGGGATGAAGCTTTCTAATGGAGTTGAAGAAATTGATGCGAGGAAATGGGACTATAACGAACAAATTCCTGAAATTGGGGATATTATATACATTGAAGGGAAAGTACAAGAGTATTTAAATACACCTCAGCTAATTATTCATAGATTTAGAAAAGCTCTAGAGGATGAATATAACATTTCAGATTTTTTGCCATCATTATCGGATGATAAAATTCAGGAGCTAACAGATGAGTTTAATGAAACAATAAGAGGACTTTCGGAAACTTATAGAGTTTTTATAAATGAGCTTGTGGTTAATAATAACAAAAGGTATTTTGTAGCACCTGCTGCGAAAGTGCACCACCACGCTTATATTGGTGGATTACTTGAACACTCTCTTGCTGTATGTAAAAGATCATTAGTTCTGGCTGAATTATCAACGATGAATATCAATAAAGATTTGCTTATTGCCGGTAGCCTTTTGCATGATATCGGTAAGATATATGCTTATGAATTTGACAAACCTCCCATTCGTATGAGTACAGAAGGAAGGCTTTTAGAGCATATAGCTATAGGATTAAACTTGGTTAGTGATACTTACAAAAATACAATGTCTTTACTAGATAAAGAAGACTATCTTCACTTACAGCATATGATAGCTTCTCATCATGGGAAACTAGAGTGGGGGTCACCTATAGTGCCTAAGACTATTGAAGCAGAAATATTACATATGGCGGATAATTTAGATGCGATAGACTTTAAATATAATAAAGCGGTTCAGGAAAAAACGGAAAATCAAGAATGGTCTGATTGGGTTAAGACTTTAGGAAAAGAAATATGGATTAAGTAGTGGCAGTCAGCGGTCGGAAAGAACCTCTACCAAATCTGATCTCCGACCTCTGACTTCCGGCTTCAATTCCCCAGAGCCTCCCCTGCATGATATGAGCTTCGTACAAAAGGAGCAGAAGCAACAAATGAAAAACCTTTCTTTCGTGCAGTTTTTCCATATTCGTCAAATGTATCCGGCTCAATATATTCTTGAATAGGAAGGTGTTGAGGAGAGGGGGCAAGGTATTGGCCAATTGTTAAAAACTCACAGCCTACTTTTCGTAAATCATCAAACAACTCATGTACTTGATCTTTTGTTTCTCCCAGCCCGAGCATTATCCCGCTTTTTGAACGGATTTCAGAGTTTAGCATTTTAATATTTCTTAGTAAATCCAAAGAACGTTGATATTCAGCTTGTGGGCGTACTTGGGAATAAAGATCCTTGATCGTTTCCATGTTATGGCTTATAACATCAGGTTTTGCATCTGTTACAGTTTTTAAGGCATCAATATTTCCTTGAAAGTCAGGAATTAATAATTCAATAGCTGTGTTTGGAGAGCTTTTTCGTATAGCTCTGACAACGTTAGCAAAATGCATAGCACCTCCATCTGGTAAATCATCCCTGGTTACAGAGGTTATCACTATATACTGTATATCAAGCTTTTCTATAGCTTGGGCAATTTTTTGCGGTTCGTCAATATCTATCGGCTGTGGTTTTTCATGGCGAACGTTACAAAAACCGCAGTTACGAGTACAATGAGTACCTAATATCATAAAAGTAGCAGTTTTGCGTGAAAAACACTCCATACGATTAGGGCAGATAGCTTCATTGCAAACAGTGTTTAGATTTAGATTCTTTAATACTTCCACAACAGCATCTTGATTAGGGTTTTTGGTAATAGGGATGCGGAGCCACTTCGGTTTTCTAATCATTTATTCCACCTCTTTTTGTTCGAATATACATGAGAGTAGCTGTTCTTTTGTAATATCTCCAATATATGGCTGCAGGTTAATTTTCTCTAAGACGCTGTTAAAAGTTTGGTATTGGAACATTATATTTTCCAATTTTTCTTCCAGTCCACCCATTGGAACTGTGCCTAAAAAATCACCATGAATAGCACAAGAGGTAACAATTCCATTGGCTGTATTGATATATATATCAACTTTGCCTCCCGGGAAACGTTTGCTATTACTAAATGAAAATTTAGGTGTTTTGCCAAAGGTCCAAGAGGGATTTTCATATTTATTATGACATATTTGGTTAATTTCTGTAAGCTCGTTTGCTGTTAGTATATATTCCTGTGTTTTATGTTCAGAAAGAAGGTTTTGTTTCAGGCTTTCCAGAAAGTCCTGTGTAGATATATTTAGATATTCTTTAATATTTGTGACTCGGCTACGTATCGAACGTATTGCTTTGGAACGGATTTTTTCGTCATCTACACTAAGTACGTTAACAAGTAATTCTAAGTTAGTATCATATAAAAGGGAGCCGTGGGTACATAACATACCATTTCGTGTGTATTGTGCTATTCCTGAGATTTTTTTGCCATCAACAAGAATATCATTACGACCTTCAAATCCGGCAGGAACTCCCATTTTTTTAAGTGCATTAACTACTGAAGTGACAATAGTTTCTTTTGCGATCTGTTGTACTTGACCTTTTTGATAAGGTTGTATCATAGTATACAGAAGAGTTCCCATATCGGTGAAGATTGCTCCGCCACCACTTGAACGACGTACAATTTGTATGCCCATTTCTTCTGCATAATTCATATTTACTTCTGCAAATCCAACTTGGTGTGCACCTAACATCACACATTTATTAGCTTGCCATATCATTATTAGAGGTTCAGAGCGTGGGGTTTCCATAAAAAACTCTTCAACAGAAAAGTGAAAAGCAGCATTTGTACTTTTAGTTTCAATATATAGCAATGTTTTGAGCCTCCCTGGTATTTTCACGTATTACAGTATATTTATTATACATCTATTCGATAATAATACAATGCGAAAAATTAAGGATTTTTGAACTTTTTGTTTGTTAAAAATGTATGCTTTTTGTTAGCATGATTTGACAATGAGACACACCTTTTTTTTAAAATTAATAAAACCTGAGGTTATAATGCCGCAGGTTTTACTAATTTAAGAAAGTCTTTACTTTTATAGAGAAATGCAGGAATAAAAGACATTTTCGTTGAAATATATAGAATATTGTTATATATTAAAATGTTTAAAGAAAGTGGTAAAGGTGGGACAAAATTTGGAAATATCTAAAGCGGAGCTTATTTTTAAAAGTCCTGCCGGACATGAAGTATATAAACAAGGAGGCACAATCTTTATCAACTATAATAAAGAAATGCTTGCTTTCTCAACTTCCCAATTAAATGGGGGTATCAATAAAATACAACATAGCTTTAACCATCAACTAGCTGAATGGGTAGAAACAGCAGAGGATTTACCCGGTGGGAGTTTACAAGGTTATTTTGAATTTAACGCTAAAAATCTTGGGCTGGATGTTAATAAGACAACGGGGCTGATCACATCAGCTTCTATGGATAATGTTGCTATTATTCGGCAGCGTTATAGAGATACGTCATTATTTGCTTTGGTTACAGCCGGTGTCGGTGTAAATGCTGTAAGAGCAGGAGAATCTGCCACATATGATGAAATATATTATGGAAAATTTGTACCTGTCGCAGGTACTATTAATATTATTCTTGTCCTTGAGTTTGCTGTTCCTATTGAATGTCTTGCTCGTACAGCTATTGTAGTTACTGAGGCAAAAACAGCGGCACTGCAAGACCTAAATATTAAAAGTTCTTTTTCTGAAGGAGGAGCTACCGGTACAGGAACAGATGGTTTGATAGTGGTTTGTGATGTAGATGATAAATATTCTTTTTCAGATGTGGGACCCCAATCAAAACTGGGAGAGCTAATATGTACGATTGTTAAAAAAGGAGTTATAGAAGCATTAACAAAAGATGAACTATAGGAGGCTTAAGAGTTGAAAAATATTTACCAAATAGCTTTAATACTAACAGTTTGCCTGATGTTGTTAGTCGGTTGTGGTGGTAATGGAGATACACTTGCTACAAATGTGGGAGAGGATAGCAGGGTATTTACGGATACTCTTGGTAGGTCTGTAGAAATTAATGAAATCCCTGAAAGAGTTGTTTCTTTGGCACCGGCAGTAACGGAAATTTTATTTGAACTGGGGTTAAATGAAAGAATTGTTGGAGTTACGAAGTTTTGTAATTATCCTGTAGCCGCATTGGAAAAACCTAAAATGGGTGGTTTTCGCGATCCAAATATTGAACTTGTAGTAGCTGCTGAACCTCATATTGTTTTTGTGGCGGCCGGAATACAGGAGGAAATAATAGAAAGGCTTGAACAACTTGGGGTTACAGTCTTTTGCATGGATGCTGAAACTATTAGCCAAGTAATTCAAAATATACGTTTAACAGGTGAAATAACGGGAGTTTCTGAGGTAGCCCAGACTTTAGCTGACGAGATGCAGGCTAGGGTAGATGCTGTTGTCCTTAAGGTTGAGGGTCAAGAAAGGCCGATTGTTTTTTATGAGGTGTGGAATGAGCCGTTAATGACTACAGGCCCGGATTCTTTTATTCACAATTTAATTGAGCTTGCCGGTGGACAAAATCTTGCAGCAGACGCAGAGAGCCGTTTTCCGCAGCTAAGTATGGAGATTCTTTTTGAAAGAGATCCGGATGTATATATAGCAAATGATTTTCAGAGTGTTAGTGATATTATGGAAAGACCGAGATATGAAAATTTAACTGCAGTTCAGACAGGGCGAGTTTATACAATAGATGACGATTTGATAAATTTACCGGGACCAAGGGTTATCCAAGGGTTAGAGGAAATGGCAAGGATAATTCATCCGGAACTTTTTAAGTAATTTTTTCCAATTAAAACTATTATTGCCAATAAAAATGTATGCTACTATAGGAGTTCTGTAAATGGAGTTATCCAAAGAAGCAAAAAATGAGAGCAAATCAACAAACCCAAGGTCTATAAGCAAAATAATTGCTCTGGCTATTTTGCTTAAATTTGTGTGCCTTGTGGCTATTACTATTGGGCCTGCTGATATAACCTTAAACCAAGCAGTCCGGATTCTGCTTTCACAAGTGCCTATTCTTGGTGAAAGTATTGTATTGGACGATGTTAGCATTAGCCAACAAACAATAGTCTTGGAAATTAGATTTCCGCGAGTTCTATTGGCCGCCTTGGTAGGTATTGCTTTGGCAACAGTGGGAGCTACTTTTCAGGGACTACTGAGAAACCCCATGGCTGATCCTTATATTATAGGAGTATCATCAGGTGCTGCTTTGGGAGCAACTATAGCTATGGTAACAGGTCTGTCGGCAGTGATTGGATATTTTGCGGTTCCTTGGATGGCATTTGTTGGTGCCTTAATAAGTATCTATACGGTATATTATATAGCCAAGGTAGGTAATAGAGTTCCCATTTATACACTGCTTTTGGCGGGAGTTGCTTTAAGTGCTTTTATGTCTGCAATTGTCTCCTTTCTTATGGTTCTTAACTCTGAAAGTATGCAGCAAATAGTATTTTGGCTCATGGGGAGTTTTTCAGGTAGACATTGGGGACATGTACAGGTAGTAGCACCCATGATAATCATAGGTGTGATTATTATCAACTTTTTTGCAAGAGACCTAAATATTATGCTTTTTGGGGACAATACTGCACAGCATCTTGGAATTAACGTTGAAAGAAGCAAAAAATTGCTTCTTGGTCTAGGTGCTTTTACTGCTGCTGCCGCTGTTTCAGTTAGTGGTACTATAGGATTTGTAGGCCTTATTGTTCCTCATGCAGTACGCCTTGTAGTAGGACCGGATCATAGAAATTTAATACCTCTTTCAGCATTAGTAGGTGGGATTTTTATGGTTGCAGCAGATACCTTTGCCAGAACTTTTATGGGGAGTACGGAGATACCTGTTGGGGTAATAACTGCAATGCTGGGAGGACCTTTTTTCATTTATTTATTAAAACGAAAACAAAGGAATGAGTTTTAGTTATGACCGAATTTGGCTCTGAGATAAAAGTCAAAAACCTTCATTTTGGATATGGAAAAAATATAATTATTAAAGATATTAACTTGGAGATTAAGTCAGGGAGTTTTCTTTCCATAATTGGTCCAAACGGATCAGGTAAATCTACCCTTCTTAGAAATATCTCTAAATCAGTATTGCCACAAAAGGGTGATATAGAACTTGATGCTGTGAATATTACTTCAATGAAACCCAGGCAGATAGCCCAAAAAATGTCAGTTGTTCCCCAGGATACTGTGATTGAGTTTTCCTTTAGTGCTTATGAAACTGTATTGATGGGTAGGGCGCCTTTTTTAGGAAGATTTGAAAATGAAGGACCAAAAGATTTTGCTTTGGCCAGATGGGCAATGGAGATAACTAATACGTGGCATTTAAGAGATAGAAGTGTTACGGAAATAAGTGGAGGAGAAAGGCAAAGAGTTGTAGTTGCCAGGGCTTTAGCTCAGGAACCAAAGATTATTCTTTTAGATGAGCCTACAGCTAACCTTGATATCCAGCACCAGGTAGAGCTATTGGAATTGCTTCAAAGTCTTAATAACACCACTGGTCTTACGGTAGTGGTTGTGCTTCACGATTTAAACCTAGCTGCTCAATTTAGTGAACAGGTTATATTAATGGATAATGGAGAGATTTTTGCAGAAGGTCCCCCCGACCAAGTATTAGTTCCTGCTAATATTAGAAAGGTATATAGTATGGAAGTTGCCATTACAGATAATCCCTTAACGGGTAGGTTTAATGTGATCCCTTTAGGAAGAACTAGATCAGATTCCAGAGATGGTAAGGGTCTGCATGTTCATCTTATCTGTGGCGGTGGAACGGGAATATTTATTTTAGATAGGCTTATTCAGCTTGGTTATCAAGTGAGCTGTGGTATATTAAATATTGGCGATACTGATTGGAGCAGAGCGAAGATGCTTGGGGTAGAGGTTATGGAAGAGGCACCCTTTGCACCTATTAGTGAGAAGACTTTATCTATGGCTAGGGTGTTAATGGACAAAGCAAATTGTATAATTATTACCCCGATACCCTTTGGAAGTGGTAATCTTTCCAATCTCCAGTTAGCTGTAGAATCTTGCCAAGCAAGCAAACCTGTTTTGATTATGGCAAATGATTTTGAAAAAAGAGACTTTACGGAAGGGGTTGCCAAGGAATTAGTGGATAAAATGAAAGGTTTGGGAGCTGTATTTATTGATACTTCTCAGGAGTTATTTGAGTTTTTGGAAGAGAAATTATGACAACATAAAGTGGCTTTTACGATGTGGCATTAATGAATAAGCGAGATATAAAAAACTATCCGTTATTTTTAGTTTTTTACATTATTTAATCAATTTTCATAGTATGAGCGTTTTTCTTAACAAAAGTAATAAACTTTTTATAGATTTCGGGCAGATGGTTAAAATTTCGATATACAGCACAGATAGGTCTTTTGAATGACATGCCTTTGATATCAACTTTGACTAATGAACCACTTTTAAGCTCTTTATCTACTGCATAGTTAGATAATATGGAACATCCTGAGTTACCTTCCACAGTAGATTTAATGGCCTCTATACTTCCAAGTTCCAGGAAAAACTTACTTTTACTATTTAATTCAATTCCATGTTGTTTGAATTGTTGTTCTATAAAAAAAACAGTACTGGAACTAGATTCTCTGAGGATAATCCTGTCATTTAATATTTCCTTAGGTTCAATTGCCTTAGTGTTAACCCATGGATGTTTATTCGATACAACTAAAACCATTTCATCCCAGAGAATTTCCTCAATAGTTAATTTATCGCTTTCATAATGCCCTGCAATAAAACCCAACTGAGCTTGGTTGTTAATAACCTTGCTTACTACTTCATTATTATTTCCTACAAGTATGGCTGCATTAATGTATTCATAGATATTCTTAAATTCTTTAACTAAAGATGGTAAGATATATTGTCCTACAGTGGGGCTGCCTACGATTTCTAATCGGGAATCAAAAATATTGCTATGCAGTTGAACCTCTTTGATAGTTTGCTCCCAGAGATCATTAATAAGGCGAGCGTTTTTGTAGAGGGTTTGACCGGCCATAGTAAGTGTAACTCCTTTACGGTCGCGTTTAAATAACTGAACCCCTATATATTCCTCAAGACTATGGATGCGTGCACTAATAGCCGGTTGAGTTATGTGCAAGGATTCAGCAGCAGCTGAAAAAGAGCCTTTTTCTACAACTGCGATAAATATTGAAAGGCGAATGTCATGCATAGCTTTAATATCCCCCCCATAATAACTATAATTACTCACATATAGGAATTATATTATACTCTATTTGTCATAAAAAATCTTTATGTAGTTTTTGTTTTTCAAGAAAAATTTTTAAACCTTTGCTGATTATATCTAATATACAAAAACCTCCTTTGATTTGACTGGAGTTGGCTGATAAAGCCTTTACTAGTCTATCACAGGAGGTTTTTTATGCTACCTTAATTAGCTAAACTACAGCTTGCTTGGTAAAATAAGGCTTAACTTTAAACCAATCCGCGGTAGAGTTTATAAAGTATATCTTCAGTTATTTCTACAGGGCTGTTTAACATATTTGGGTGCTGGGAATCCTTGACCAGTAACGTAATACCTTTCTCATCAAGACCTAATTTTTTCAAATTGGTGAGAAGACCAAAAGATTCTTTCAGCTCTCTTATACGTGCTGTCATGGCAAAGGTATCTTCTAGTCCTACTTGATTGGCGAAGAAATCTAGCCTTTCTTGCTCTTTTGTTGCAGCGACTTCAACAAAATAGTCTAGTGTGAGTGCACAGGCCTCGCCATGAGGAATACCATAGCGGTTTGTCAGCACATAGGAACATGCATGAGGTGCTCCGGTTTTTGGCTGTCCGAAAGCCAATCCGGCCATTACCGAGGCTAATGCCATGTTATCTTGAGCTGATTCATTCTTTTGCACAGCAGCTTCAATATTTTCGAAGACAAGTCGAGCTGCTTGGATTGCCAGTGCATCGCAAATAGGTTGGTGTTTCACGCTCATATATCCCTCTACTGCGTGGCAGAGAACGTCCAATCCTGCTTGTGCAACAACTTTTGGTGGTACAGTGTAGGTAAGTTCAGGATCTATTATTGCAACTACCGGATAAAGTCTTCTACCAAGAATAGGTGCCTTAAAGCCCTGTTTTTCATTTGTCAGCACGCTTACAGGGGTAACTTCGCTACCTGTTCCGGAGGTTGTAGGTAAAGCAATTATTGGTAGCCCAACATCGGGCAGGGCTACCCCTGTTTTGTGATATTTTGTAATAGAATCTTCTGTAGTTGCAATGACTGCTGCTGCTTTAGCTGCGTCCATAGCACTGCCTCCCCCCATGGCTACAACAAAGTCTGCTTTGCTACGGCGAATTTCAGCAGCACAGGTATCTACACTTGTGACAGTTGGGTTGGGTTCAATATCACTAAAAACATCCGCTATCATCCCTTTTGACTTGGACATAAGATCAGCAGCAATACCCTTTTCCGCTAAAAAGCGGTCACAGACCAAAAAACCACGCTTAAGTGACATTTTTGAAGCAATATCAAAAATTTGCTCCCTTTTTTTATTGCCAAAAATAACTTTTACAGGCTGTTCATATTCCCAGTTCATGATCGACTCTCCTTTCTCCCTTTAGAAAATTTTGCTCATTGATAATTTTTATAATTTATATTTCATTCTTTAATTTAACATTGTACACATTATTCATGAAAAATCCACCACATAAGTTCATAAAATTATGCATGAAAAAACGAAAAAGTGCAAAAACCTTAAAAAATCATCGTATATTTTACAGATAAAACAAAGGATGTTAGCTCTGATACCCTTGTCTATGTAAGTGAAATGGGCATAGTTGCAACCTATTTGTTTACTAATGAGCGATAACTTTTATTTATGGAGTGATAAAAAAGTATTGTTTTACGATCTGGTTTATGAAGTATATACTAGACTTATAGGAAATACTTATAGCTGTAATTAAAAAAAATAATAAACAAGAATGGAGGGAAGTGTGATTAGGTGCAATTGGTAAGTCAGTAGAAGTTATGAAGCTGATATTTAGTGTCAGATTTCTAGTTGATCTTATTAACACGGATGGCTAGGCAATAAGGAATTAATTGAGCAAGGAGGGAAATTATGACGGAAAGCCAAGCTGTTATCAAAGAATTGATAGGTAAAGCAAGAATAGCACAGCAACAAGTTGCTAATTACACCCAGGAGCAGATTGATGAGGTTTGTTTAGCAGTTAGCTGGCAAGTGTATAACAATGAAAATATTTCAATACTGGCAAAAGAAGCTGTTGAAGAGACAAAAATGGGTGTATACGAAGACAAAATGAAAAAACTCCAAGGGAAAGTACTTGGAGTAATGAGAGATATTATGGGTGCAAAATCAGTTGGTCTTATTGAGCGGGATGAAAAAAAAGGAATTTCAAAGTATGCAAAGCCTGTTGGTGTAGTTGGTGCATTAGCTCCTGTAACCAATCCTGAAGCTACACCTGCCAGCAATGGACTAAGTATAATAAAAGGCCGAAATGCTGTAATATTTGCACCTCATCCC